>Ga0114968_10000114_pt1 | contig 60202 bp, 60 predicted proteins | sample M_130807_EF_Meta_FD_87020 | JGI IMG/M metagenome (GOLD analysis project Ga0114968, IMG submission 87020) | Freshwater microbial communities from Lake Montjoie, Canada to study carbon cycling - M_130807_EF_MetaG | ecosystem: Environmental > Aquatic > Freshwater > Lake | place: Lake Montjoie... | reverse complement strand
ATTCCAGCAATTGATGTTTCTAAGGTAAGACCAGCAGGTGCAAGACTTAAGACAATGGGTGGAAGATCGTCTGGACCACAACCACTTATTAATTTATTTGATTTTACAATTGCAAAGTTTAAGAGCGCTACAGGAAGAAACCTTAAACCAATTGAATGCCACGATATCATGTGCAAGATTGGTGAAGTAGTTGTTGTAGGCGGAGTTCGCCGATCAGCAATGATTTCCCTTTCTAACATTAACGATATCGAGATGGCACAGGCTAAGTCAGGCAACTGGTGGGAAGCCAATACACAACGTGCTTTATCTAATAACTCTGTTGCGTACTCACGCAAGCCAGACATGGAGCAATTTATTGCAGAATGGAAATCTCTATATGATTCAAAGTCAGGAGAACGAGGTATATACAATGTGGCCGCAGCTCAAGCCCAAGCAGCCAAGTATGGAAGAAGAGATCCAGATATACACTATGGAACTAACCCGTGCTCAGAGATTATCCTACGTCCTTATCAGTTTTGTAACCTTTCAGAAGTCGTACTACGTGAGAATGATACAAAGAAAGAAATTGAACGCAAAGTTGAACTTGCAACTATCCTTGGAACGTGGCAGTCAACGCTTACAGACTTTAAATATCTTCGCAAGATCTGGAAAGACAATACAGAAGAAGAGCGCCTATTAGGTGTTTCTCTAACTGGACAATTCGGACACAAGTTTATGTCAGGTAAAGAAGACCTTGTTTCACTAGAAGCTTTCTTGATAACTCTTAGAGAATCAGCAAGAGCAAAGAATAAAGATGAGGCTGGGAAAATTGGGATTCCTGAGTCTGCCGCTATTACATGCGTAAAGCCATCAGGAACAGTATCTCAATTGGTCGGGGTATCTTCAGGAATGCATGCTTGGCATTCTCCATATTACATTCGCACAGTTCGTGGGGCAAAGGGAGATCCAATCTCTACATTTTTAAAGGAAGTCGGAATTCCAGTAGAAGATGATGTAATGAAGCCAAACGATACATACGTATTTTCATTCCCAATAAAGGCACCAGAAGGTGCAATTGTTAGAAATGATCTAACAGCTATCGAGCACCTTAACATTTGGTTGGTTTACCAACGTGCATGGTGTGAGCATAAGCCTTCAATTACAGTTTCTGTAAAAGAAGACGAATGGATGGAAGTAGGAGCATGGGTCTACAAGCATTTTGATGAGGTATCTGGAATTTCATTCCTGCCTCACTCAGATCACTCATACAAGCAGGCTCCATATCAAGAAGTAGATAAGGCTGAATACGATGCACTTGTTGCAAAGATGCCTAAAGACATTCGCTGGGAAGATTTATCTTTTTATGAGACAGAGGATGGCACATCTACCAATGCTACCCTTGCCTGCAGTTCAGATGGAAATTGTGAGCTTGTAGACATATCTGCTTAATATGGTAGAATTATAGTATTGGGGATATTCCCCAAAATTCTGGGCACCCCGCCCAAAATGGAGATGATAACATGGCTAAATTCAATAAGTTGGATTTAAACAAAGACGGAAAGGTAACAATGACAGAACAAATTTTAGCAGCTCTTGGAACATATGCTCGTGCATTTCTTTCAGCAGCAATTGCTCTATATATGACTGGCAATACAAATCCAAGAGACCTTCTTCTAGGTGGCGTAGCAGCTGTTGCACCAGTAATCCTTAAGGCTCTAAGCCCAAGCAACAAAGAATTCGGATTCGTAGCAAAGTAAAAACTTAATATCGAATTAGGGATGCTCCTGTGCTAAAATAAGTACAGGAGTTTTCCTATTTTAGGAGATATATGTCAGCGCAAAAAAATTTTGAAATTGACCAAAACACTACATTTTCATTTATTGTCGAGTACAAAGACAATGCTGGACTTCCAATTGCGCTAACCTCAGCATCTGCAAAAATGCAGGTTAGAGATACAAAAGGCGGATCTAAATTAGCATTTACATTATCATCACCAACAAGCGGAATTGTTATAGATCAGCCAGCAGGCAAATTGACAGTAACAATGTCTCAAGCACAAACAAATAATCTTTTTTATCCAAAGTCTTCTTACGACATCATGGTCACAGATTCAAATGGAAATAGAACAAAGCTTCTTGAAGGATACATCACATTAAGCAGGTCGGTAACAATATGAGCAACGAAAGAGTAATAGTAACCGAAATTAAAAATGATGTAGTAATTTCCACATCTGGCCCACAAGGTCCTAGAGGAAAAACTATACTCAATGGAAATGGCGCTCCTTCAAACAGCTTAGGCCTTGAAGGCGATTTTTATTATGATAAGGTAACAACAAGATTTTACGGCCCAAAAGTAAACGACATAACTTGGGAGGGGTCTAATAGCTACCTTCTAAGCACAGGAACACTAACCTACCCTTGGAACATTAATCAGATTACGGGGCCAGTTAGTGGAATATATTCACTTCAAATAACCCATAACTTGGGCTACAATCCAAATGTGACTATTAAAAATAGCGCAGGCGACATATTAGAAACGGGAATAGACTATAATAGTATTAACCAAATAACACTGACAATGGCACAACCATTTTCAGGGACAGCGTACCTGTCCTAAAGGAGAGTAAAAAATGGCAAGATTATTTGTAACCAACATTGACCTCAACAAGAATGAGCTACTCAATGCAAGAATTCAGAATTTGGCTTCAGCACCATCAAGCCCAGCATTAGGTCAAATTTATTATGACTCATCTAGTAACATCATGTACTACTACAATGGACTTGCCTCTCCCAATGGTCCATGGATGCCTATGTCTGGCTCCACAGAAGTTATTCAAGATATTCTTGGCTCATCAATTGTTGGCGGAACAGCAATTACAACAACTTACAATGATGCCGCAGGAACATTAACAGTAAAATTAAATGATACTGCAGTAACAGCAGGCTCATACGGTTCAACAACAAAGATTCCAACATTTACAGTAGATCAGCAAGGTCGTTTAACTGCCGCAGGTGAAGCAAATGTTGCAACAGTCCTTAGCATTGCAGGAGAAACTGGTACAGACACAGTAAATCTTCTAACAGATACGCTAACAGTAACTGGCGATGGAACAATTGATACAGCGGTAACAAATAATACAATTACAATTACTGCAAAAGATGCAACCTCATCTCAAAAGGGTGTTGCTTCATTTGATTCAACAGACTTTACAGTAACATCAGGTGCGGTAACATTAAATACTGAGCGTGTACAAGATATTGTTGGCGGAATGGTTACAGCTCCAAATACCGAATCAGGTATTTCTGTAACATACGATGATACAAATGGAAAATTAGACTTTAACGTAGCAGATCCTACAATTACTCTTTCAGGAGATGTAACTGGTTCTGCAACAATGACAAACCTTGGCGATGTAACAATTACAACTACAGTTGCACCAAATTCTGTTGCTTTGGGAACAGACACAACTGGAGACTATGTACAAAATATTCAAGGAACTGTTAATGAAGTAACAGTAAGCCCAACATCAGGAGAGGGCAGCACAGTAACAATTGGTTTGCCAGACGATGTAAGCATTACTAACAACTTGACAGTTGGCGGAAACCTAAATGTAACTGGAACAATTAACTCAGTTAATACAACACAGGTTAATATTGTTGATAATAAGATTAATCTTAATACTGATTTTACAGGAACTCCAACAACAGATGCTGGAGTAAGAGTAGAGCGTGGCACATCTGCAGACGTAGAGGTTCTATGGAATGAAGCTTCTGACAAGTGGACATTAACAAATGATGGAACAAACTATCACGCAATTGCAAGAAAATATGCTGCTGATCTAGCAAATCCATCAAGCCAAACTTTCTTACAGGTAAACCATAACTTAGGATCACTAGATGTAACTGTCCAAGTTTTTGAAACAGCAGGATCAAAAGCTCTCGTTGAAACAGATGTAGAGCGCACATCTACAGACGCAATAACATTAAGATTTGCAACAGCACCAGCTAGTGGAGCATACAGAGTCGAAATTACTGGTTAAGGAGATTTAAATGTCTGTAAAAAGATTAGTTCCCCTTAACGCCGTTGAATTAACATCCGACCCAGCCCCAGGCCGTGTTGGAGACATCTATTACAATACAGTATCTCAAGAGCTTAGAGTTTGGTCAGGCTCAGTTTGGTTACCAGTAGGTTCATCTGGCGATCAGTATATACTAGAAAATCACATTCATACATATGATGGAGATATTCATACTGTCTACGCAGGCGCATACAACCCAACCTTAACTATATTTGACGGCGGAACTTCACAGTCTCAATATGATGAAACAAAAGATATTGATGCAGGTTCATTATGACAATCAATTCATCTGTAAAACATAAAAGAGGAACAACTGTTCAATGGGCTTCCGCCACATATATATTAAAAGCTGGCGAAATTGGAATAGATACAACATTAAATAAAATTAAAATTGGTAATGGATCTTCAGTTTGGTCAGCGCTAGCGTTTGTTGCAGCAGATAATAATGGACCTACAGGAGCAGTAGGAGCAACAGGTGCAACTGGTGCAACAGGACCAACTGGTGGAACAGGCGCTACGGGTGTTACAGGGCCAGTTAGCACTACTCCAGGACCTACAGGCGCTACAGGTGCAGCAAGTACAATTGCGGGCCCAATAGGTGCAACAGGACCTACAGGTGCTACAGGCGCAACAGGAACTACAGGACCAACAGGCGCAACAGGTGCAGACAGCACGATTGCAGGACCTACAGGGTCAACAGGTGCAGCAAGCACAGTTCCAGGACCTACTGGACCAACAGGTGCTACAGGACCTACAGGTGCAACGGGATCTGTAGGATCAAACGGAGTTGATGGTGCAACTGGCGCAACAGGACCAACAGGTGCTACAGGACCTACAGGTGCAACGGGATCTGTAGGATCAAACGGAGTTGATGGTGCAACTGGTGCAACAGGACCAACAGGCGCAACAGGGGCTACAGGACCAGAAGTTAATGCTCCATTTACACTAACCCAGTCTGCAGATAATGCAAGCTATCCACTCACAATTTCTTCTGCAAATCAGCAAGGCGGTGGTTCAGGATATTCAGATATTCTAAAATTAATTAATTCAAAATCTGGTGCAACAAATATTAATAAGCACTTTAGAATAACAGATTCAGGAACACTAGAGCTAGTAAATAGTGCTTACACATCAGGGATTTTTTCTATCAGCGACGCAGGCAATCTTAATATTTCAGGAACATATAATTTAGCAACAATAGGCGACACTGGCTGGAACACAGTCCCAGGCTTTACTAATAATTTTACTTCAGCAGGAATAGCTCCAGCTTATAGAAGAATTAATAATGTGGTTTACCTACGTGGAAGAATCTCTGGTGGCACTGCTGGAACCTCAGCATTTAATTTACCAGCAGCATATCGCCCAACGGTAGATACAGTAATTCCAGCGCAGCAATACGGAACAGGCAATATTACATATATAACAGTTAGCAGCAACGGAGATGTTTCACCAAATGCAACATCTGCCTGGCTATCTAGCATTATATTTCCAATAGGATAAAAGATTTAGGAGGCAGAAATGGCAATCAGATTACAGATAAGAAGAGATACATCTACTAACTGGTCAACAAACAATCCAATTTTACAAGTTGGAGAATTTGGATTTGATACAACAGTAAATCGTTTTAAAGTTGGAATTGCTTCAAGCGAAACCTCTAGATGGAATGTGCTGCCTTATTTAAATGTTATCCCCAGCGAATTAACAGAGCTTGCTCAAGATGCTGTTGAGGCAGCAATTACAGCAGGAACAGGAATTACTAAAACATATAGCGATAATGCTAATACAATTACCCTAGCCGTTGACAGTACTATTGCTAACAAGACATACGTAGATACCGCCGTATCTGGACTAAGCAGTACATCTGCAACAACCTATATTCCTTTAAGTTTATTGGGACAGGTTGATGGAGTAGCAGAACTAGACTCAAATGGTTTTGTTCCAGAGTCACAAATACCTGCTTCAATTGCAAGAGATACAGAAATCTCATCAGCGATAAGCACCGAAGTAACAAATAGAAATACCGCAATTAGCACAGCAATATCAAATCTTGTTGATACAGCACCTAACGCTTTAAACACATTAAACGAATTAGCAGCAGCAATAAATAACGATGCCTCATATGCAGCAACAGTAACAACAGCTTTAGGCACAAAAATAACTGCCTCAAGCACAGATACTCTTTCTAATAAAACCATAAATTTAACTTCAAACACTCTAACTGGCACTAAAGCACAATTTAATGCTGCCATAACAGATGCAGATTTTGTAACTCTATCTGGTACAGAAGAGCTTACTAATAAAACATTAAACTCTCCAATTATTAATCAGCCAACAGGAATGGTAAAAAGCGACGTTGGATTAGCAAATGTTGACAATACTTCAGATAATACAAAAGCTTTAATTTCTTATATAGCAGAGCCTCAGCTAACAAGAACGATTAACTCCTCAACAGACAAAAATAAGCTAATAGAATGTAGCGTAGCTACAACAATTACAATTCCAAATGACACACAAGATGCTGGCTGGCCAGCTGGATCAATGGTTGAGGTAAGACAAGTTGGAACGGGCCAAGTTACAATTACAAAAGATGCAGCAGTAACAATGGTGGGAGCAGATAGTCAGTTTAAAACAAGAGTTCAATGGAGCACAATTATGCTTGAAAAGAGGTCAGCTAATTCCTGGCTAGTTACAGGAGATACAACTGCATAATGCCAAGAGCATCCAGAAGGTTACATATAGCTACAGTCTCTAGATTAAAGGCTTTGCTTTCCCTTGTAGAAAATTTTAGCAGAGCAACTCTTACAAATGCAGGCGCAACTTCAGCAAAATGGAGGCATGTTGTTGCAGGTTGGGGAGTTTCAGGCGGCAAAGGAACATCTTCAGCAATAGGTGCTTTAATATCAACTGTATTTGCATCAACAGATGCAGTTATTAAAGCAAAAAATCCAGCATCTGGAGTAGGTCCAGCTTTCTGGATTACAGACTCTGGAAATTATTGGGCAGTAGTAAAAAATACAACAAATATTTGTCAAACATGCTCTGCCTGCGGTGTATATAATAGTTGTTCTTATTGTAGTTCATATGCATATGGGTCAGACTCAAGCTGTGGGTGTGCTTCATATACTCAGACTACATGCTGCAACCAATACAATTATGGACCAAATGCATCTTGCGGATGTGCTTCATATACTCAAACCCAATGCTGTAATACATATGGATATGTTACAGTTTGCTCTTCGTATGGTACAACTACATGCTGTACAGCTTATACCTATGTTGTTTGTTGTTCAGCAGGATTTTCAACATATTATTATACATGCTGTCAAGGATATACTAGCTCAAGTTGTTGTACACAGTACTATACATACTATGGTAGGTTTTGTTGTGCTGCATATACTTATAATTCATACAAAGGTGGAGTTGTTTGTAGTCAATATTATACTTGTGCGGTAACACAATGCTTTAGCTATGGTACATGTGAAACCTGCTCCTCATATGGAACTTGTTCAGTTTCTACATGCTTAGGTTATGGCGGATGCTTGCAGTGCAGCACATATGGAACATGTCAAGTTTGTACAGGATATTCAGAGCAATTTAGTTGTACAGGATATACTTCATGCACAGTTTGTGGAGCATATAATTCATGTCAATATTGTACAGGATATACTTCATGCACAGTTTGTGGAGCATATAATCAGTGCCAATACTGCAACGGATATTCCTATGGATCAAATGCATCTTGCGGATGTGCTTCATACTACACTTATAATTGCAACTGTGCAGACCATCACAAAATAGAATTAATTAAAAAAGAAAGCGGTTCAGAAACTGTTATATCCTCAACAAGCAATTCAACTACAGGAATTGCTGGCATTAAGGTGACCACAGTTGGCAATAGCGTGACAGCTCAGGCATACTCAGATGTAAATTATTCTTCCCAAGTTGGCTCAGACCTAACTACAACAAATGCTGGACAAAAGTCAAAAGATCATGGTATAATTTCAAGAGCTTCAAATACAAGCCAAGGATATACAATAGATGAATTTAGGGTAAATTAAATGAATAACAAACTTAGCTTTATTCAAAGCCTTAAAGACTATTTTAGAGATGTTAGTGTATATATAAAAACACATGCCAATAAGTATTTAAGAAACAATTTAAAAATAGGGTATAAGGTTCCAAAAGATCATGAGTTTATTCCAGATCAGTCTAAGCTAGGAATGCACCTTGCTATATTAGATCCAACATCTATGATAGTAGAAGACATTATGACAACAAACCCAAAATTTGGCAATTTGCTTAAAATGGGACCAGTTTTTATTGAAATTAATCATGAGCAAAAAGATAAGCTAGACTTAAATTCAAAAAATTGGATATACAATGAAGATGAAAAAGATTTTTTTGAAATTAAAGACATAGAGCCAGTGCCACTAGAAGAATGGAATAAAAATGGTTGATCCGTTTGAGAGGCCAGCAAGACCCTGGGACCTATATAATAAAAAAATAGGACGTGTAGATACATTAACGGCACAAGAAAGACTTGAGATTTGTAAAGGTTGTACTTTTTTTATAAAAACTACTAGCCAGTGCAAAAAATGTGGTTGCATGATGATAGCAAAAACAAAGCTACCAAACGCAGAATGCCCTATTGGAAAATGGGGACAAACAAAAATAGAGGAGGAAATAATATGACAGTATATGAAGAGTGGTTAGCCACACAAGATGTTCCTGTTGCAGTGCCACCAGAAAACATTAAAAAGCTAGCTTATGTTATTGATGGTAAAGTTGTTCAGACTTTAGCTACAGACGAAAGAATGTGGGCTATTATTTTGAGTAATCCAACAATTGTTGACATTACAGATATAACATTTCCAGATCGTGTAGAAGGCGAGCTTATTTCACAAGTAGCAATAGGCACCGACTGGGCATACGACGGAACAACATTTACACCACCAGCATAAGAGGATAAATGAAAAAAATTAAATTCGTAGCCTATCCAGATATGGTAGACATGCTTGAGCCCTCTCCTATGAAAAATCATATACCTCAATGGTATAAAGATGGAGAAGTATATGATGATAAAAAGTCTGCAGGATTAAAAACATGTGTACCATTTCTTGATGTAATGCTGACTGGCTACGCCTTAACAACTATTGATGACTTAAAAATATCAAGAGAAGATGGTTTTGTTGTTATTGAAGATGGAAAAATAAAACAAGATGGTTCTTTTGAGCCTAATAAAAAAAGAACTTTGCATAACCATGCCCTTAAAGATAATCAAATTTTTAGCAGGCTGGTAAATGAAAGAAAAGGTTCAAGTGGATCTACTATACCAAGACCACCAGGACATATGCAAAATCATTTTGTTTGGAGCGGAAAGTGGGGGTGGAAAGTTCCAAGAGGATATTCTGTACTTGTAACACATCCCTTTAATAGACTTGATCTACCATTTACAACACTTTCGGGAGTTATTGACAGCGATGGTTGGGTTCCATCTGGCAACATTCCGTTTTTTTTAAAAGAAGATTTTGAAGGGGTTATTCCAAAAGGAACTCCAATAGCTCAACTGCTTCCATACAAAAGAGATTCTTGGGTTATGAAAATTAGTAAAATACTTGAAGCTCGTTATACAGTTGACATTAAAAGCCACTCAAAAGGTTCTGACGGCTACTACAAGAAGAAGTATTGGAACCGTAAGAACTATAACTAAGCAGGGGGTATAATATAATATATGGCAACCTCATTTCCAACCGCTAAGGATGACTTTGTAAATCCGCAATCTACGGATTCAGTACAAACTGTATCCCATGCTGCTCAACACTCTAACGCAAATGATGCCATTGAAGCCCTTGAAACAAAGGTTGGTGTTAATAACTCTACCGACCCAAACTCGCTTGATTACAAAGTAAAACAACTTGAATTAAATTTTCTTGATACCGAAGAGGTTCAAGATATTGCGGCAACCCTATTAGACCATTCTGATCATTCTAACGTAAGCGTTGTATATAATGATATAGCCAATAAGCTTGTGCTAAACGTTTCTCAGGTTCCAGCAGCAGGCTATACATCAACATTAAAACACGAAGTAAAAGCGGCAGTAGGAATGCCAATTGGAACACCAGTTTATGTAAGTTCTGCTAATGGAACCAATATTATTGTTTCAAAAGCCTCATATTCTTCAGAGCCAACATCTTCAAAAACAATAGGTTTACTTGCACAGCCTTTAAATACAAATCAATCTGGATTTGTTATAGCAGAGGGCTTGCTTGCAGGATTAGATACAAGCTCAGCAACTGCTGGAGATCCAGTTTGGTTAGGCGTAGACGGCTCACTAATTTATGGTCTAACTAATAAGCCAAAGGCACCAAACCACCTAGTCTTTATAGGTATAGTAACACGTTCAAACAATAGTAATGGTGAAATATTTGTTAAGGTTCAAAATGGCTTTGAGCTAGAAGAATTGCATAATGTTGCAATTACAGCACCAGCTACAGGCGAAGTATTAATCTATAACGCAACAACAGGGCTATGGACAAATACAAATACAATGGCCTCAAAGTCATATGTAGATACAGCAGTAGCTGGCTTAAGCAATTCTGCGTCAACAACATATATTCCACTTTCTATTTTAGGAAATGCAGACGGTGTTGCAGAGCTTGACGAAGCTGGATTTGTACCTGCATCTCAATTAAACATAGATGAAAAAATTCAAGATGTAGCAGCAAAGCTAATCACAGACGGAACCCACTATAACATTACCGTCTCATATAATGATACTAATGCAACATTAAGCTTAAGCGCAAACTATGACGATGAAGAGGTAATGGATGCAATTGCCACATCATTAACGGCGGGCAATGGAATAACAAAGACTTATAACGATGTTGCTAATACAATAACCTTAGCGGTAGATACATCAGTTATTGCAGACAAGACATATGTTAATACTGCAATATCTAATTTAATAAATTCTGCCCCAGCAGTCCTAGACACATTAAAGGAAATTGCAGATGCTTTAGGCAATGATGCTAATTTTGCAACAACAATAACAACAGCTCTTGCTACTAAGTTAAATATAACTACTGCAGCAAGCACATATTTAGCCCTTGCTGATACAGATGAAAGAATTCAAGATGTTGTTGGCGGCATGGTATCTAGTAATACAGAATCAACAGGACTTGCTGTAACATATGATGATCCAACAGGCAAATTAAATTTTGAAATAACTACTGCAAATCTTCCAGGATTTACTGAGGCAGCCCAAGATTCAGTATCTAGCCTATTTACACATGCAGGACATACAAATGTAACAGCCACATATGATGACGTAGCAAATAAAATTAATCTTGCAGTAACTGCACAATTAACTCAAGAGCAGGCACAGGATTATATTGCTCCATTATTTACGCATGGGCTAAATCCTAATATTACAGCAACATATGATGATGCATCAAATCGTTTGATTTTAGAGACAATTATTCCCCCATCAAAAGCAATTGTTTCAGACTCTGCACCTGCTTTCCCAGTAGACGGAACTTTTTGGTTTGATTCAGACGAGTATAGAACTGGAAATACACGGGCCCTTAAAGTTTGGCAGGCTTCAACATCTTCTTGGCAGTATGTAGCATCAGATCTTTCTTTATCTACAACAAACACATGGACTTCTAAAAATACATATACTAATGGTGTAATTATTGGATTAGATGCTGCACCACTAACACCAGTACACGGACAAATTTATTACAACAAGACTTTGAATAAGCTTAAGGTTTGGGACGGATTGCTTTGGCAAGATATTCAAGGAGCAGGTGGCGGAGGAGGATTAACTCTAATACCAACTGATGCAACTGCAGCCCCAAGTACATTCTTTGTTGGTTTAGTTGCCCCACCAAGCGGTGCGACAACAAGCGGAGATCTTTGGATTGATGTTGATGATATTGATACTCCATTTAATCAATTTTATACAGGTGGTGTAGCACCAGATCCAGCTCAATATGAATTTTGGGTTGATAATGTTGAGCCAATTCAAGAATTAATTTATAGCGCAAATGAGCCAGGCACACCTTCTTATGCAGGAGAACTTTGGATTGATACAGATGATTATGATGGAGCAATTGTTGAATTTGGAGCAACTGCACCAGATCCAAATAATGTTCAGCTCTGGGTTGATATCAATGAAAATGAATCTCCAAGCTATTATAAAGATTTAACATTTACAAATTATGCAACAGTTGCAGACTTTCCAGTAAATGCTGCAAATGGTTTTGTAGCGTCAGATGCATCAACAGGATTGGCATATGTAAGAAGCCAAGGGCAGTGGTTGGCAATAGTAACAGCATCAAATATAAACACGATTATTTCTTCAAACTCAACAGTATTTGAAGATTTGAAAGCCTTAACCTGGATGGGATTTGAATAAGCATTCTGGTATACTTTAGGGTAGGAGGGTCATAATATGTCACTAAAAAGATGGAACGGTAGCTCATGGGTTACCGTCGCTGGTTCAAGACCAGGACCCCAAGGTGCTACAGGACCTACAGGTCCAGCAGCAACTATTTCTGTAGGAACAGTAACAACTGTTCCAGCAGGACAGTCAGCAGTAATTTCTAATGGTGGAACATCATCAGCTGCAATATTTAATTTTCAAATTCCAGCAGGACCAACTGGTGCAGCAGGAGCAGCAGGATCTCAAGGTGTGGCGGGACAAAGAGGTTCTTATACATTTACAGGTATAAATAATCCAACATCACAAAATCCAGCAAGCAAGCTAGGACTAGATACATATTTAAATACAACAACTGGAGATTATTTCCAATATAATTCTTCAAACTCCACATGGGTTCTTCAAGGAAACTTAAAGGGTCCAGTAGGAACAGCAGGTACACAAGGCATCACTGGTCCAACTGGAGCAACAGGTCCAGCAGGAGAAACTGCAGTACAAAATGTAATAACAGAACTAAATAGCTGGAAAGCAGACCAGATACTTAATCTTGGTGTATACTATCCAAAGTACGAGTTCTTAACAAATATGTCACAAAACAATGCAACACTTTTAGCAACAAGCATGATATTCTAGGAGATAAAAACTATGGCAAGAAAAATTTTAAACCTAACAGGAATTGAGTTTGCACCATTAACAGGAACTTTAAAAATTCCTCAACTCGTTCATCAAAATAAGCTATTATTAATTACTAACGTAACAGCAAATAAGATTGTTTACAATTTTGCTGACCCATCGCTTGGTCTATATAGCCATACCCTAGATAATACTACAGACGCTTCTCACGGATCTACAACTCTTGTTCTAAAGTACAATACAGCAGATATGCTTTCAACAGACAAGTTCCAAATTGTCTATGATGAAAATAATGAAAGATTTGAGCCAGCAGACTATATGGTTGATGCTGTAGGAAAGCTTCGTACAGCTAACCCTAAGTCTCTTATTGATACCGACTTTGAATATGGTATCCAGAACTCTAAGTGGGAAACACTTACAATGATTCAAAATTACCCAGGTTTCTACGGAAGATCATCTGGAGGAAATGCTCTTGATGTATTGTCAGCTGTAGGAGATGGAACTGCAACATCAGCCAGATTTTCAACAATTACAGTAACATGTAATTCACCACACGGTCTTTCTTCAGGAGACGTTATTTCTGTTCAAGAAACAACAACAGATAGCGCAGATGGAACATTTTTATGTACCCCAACTGGAGCAAACACATTTACATACACAGCAAAAGGTATTGTTAGTGGAGACATTCTTGATGGTACATTAACATCTATTTATGGTGGAGGCGTTTTTGATAATGCACACATCATGGGTGGAATTGTTGGAAACCTAGGAGCTTTTTCTGCAGTATCAGATCAAGCCACTCCTTCAAGAATTACAATCGTTTCACCAAAGCCACACGGACTTCTTCCAGGCACACCAATTCTTATTACACAAAAAGAAGGAAGCAACTTCTATGGAAGCTTCTTTATTGACACAGTAGATACACCAAACTCAATGTCATTTTATGCAGCAGGACAAATTAATAATCCAATTAATACAAACGATCAGGCAGTTTATGCAAAGCCTGAAGGTTATGTAAACCATAGACCGCATGATGGTGGAGTTATTCTTTCTACTGGAAATAACGTTTGCGGAACACAGACAATGCGTCAAACACGCAGATTCTTTAGATATCAGTCAGGTAAGTCAATTCAGTTCTCAACAGGAACAAAGTTTACACCAACATTCCAGGTTGAATATCTTGCTTCAACAGGACTTGTCCCAGGATCACAAAATATTACAGTAACAACAAATGCTTCTCATAACTTGCAGCCAGGAGCTTATGTAAAAATTGAGGGTGTTGAGGTTTCAGGAACCTATAACCCATACAATGGAATTCACCTAGTTACATCTGTTATAGATGCTACAACATTTAAATATACAGTTGTATTTACAAATACACTCTCAGCAATTGATCAAATCCCAGGCGGAGTCAATGTATTCTGTACAGCTTACATCTGGAAAGGTGCTTCAACAAGAGCTGGTCTTTATTCAGAACAAGACGGATTCTTCTTCGAATACGATGGCTCTGGAATTTTTGCTTGCCGTCAATGGGCAACATCAACACTTAGAGGAAATATTTCAGTAGTTAAGTATAACTCAACAGTAACAGGATTAGGAACAATTTTTAGAAAGCAATTAGTTTCAGGAGATAAAATTGTAATTCGTGGTCAAACTTATAGAGTTATTCAGATTGCATCTGATACATCTATGACTATTGCACCAGCTTATCGTGGAGCATCTCAGTCAAGCGTTAAGGTTCGTAAAGTACAAATTATTAAGATTCCACAATCAGAGTGGATCTTAGATAAGTTTGATGGCACTGGTCCTTCAGGACACAAGTTTGATGCATCAAAGATGCAGATGACATACATTGATTACTCATGGTATGGAGCTGGAACAATCAGATATGGATTTAGAGGTCAAGGTGGAAAGATTACATGGTGTCATGAGATTTCCAACAATAACATTAATATAGCAGCATATCAACGCTCAGGTAACTTGCCTGCAAGATATGAAGCCATTAATGAGCCAACAAAGTTCTCAAAGCTTGTAGCTGGCGGAACAGAAGTAAGAGGCTCAAATCTTCTTCCACAAGATACAGTTATGTATGTTGACAATGTAGATTATTGGCCAGCAAATGGTTATATTAGAATTCAAGATGAAAGCTATGTAGAAATTGCAAAGTACACATCTATTGGAGCTTATAGCCAAACAGCAAAGGGTTATGCTATGAATCTTATTCGTAGACAGCCTTATGTGACATATTATTCAGGACAGGCTTACAGCCTAAATGGAACATATACAGCAGCAACATTTAGACCAGACGCAACAATTCCTGGTGGTTCAGGTTCTGCTCAAGTTTCAGTACAAGTTATTTCTCAGGAATGTGCTCCAGTTATGAGCCACTGGGGATCTTCAGTTATTATGGATGGAGGCTTTGATGATGATGCTTCCTTTATCTTTACAGCTGGTATGCAGCGATACTTGCAGGTTGGTGGTTCTGGATCTGTTTCAGCAACAATTGTTTCTAGACAAAGAACATCTTCTACAGCAACTCTTACAACATCAGCACCTCACTCATTGCTTGCAGGTTATAACGCAACAATTTCAGGTGTAGATGATATTTCAGTAATTACATATAAGCAGCTTACATCAAATACAGCAAGCCTTACAACATCTGTTGCTCACAAGCACAGAGTTGGACAGCAAGTTACTATATCTGGTGTAGACTCAGTATTTAATGGAACTTATACTATTACTGGTACAACGTCTACAACAATATTGTATACACGTACATCAACTAATATACCGTTCCAGTCAGCAACTGGATCAGCACTTACATCAAGCTATTTTAATGGAACATTCCTTATAAGCAATGTTACTTCAAATACTATTCAGTATGCTTTATTGCAAGCAGATGAAGTATCTCAGTCCGTAACTCCAAATGGAGCAATTGTTCAAACATTTGGTGCTACACAGCAGGCACGTCCTCTAATTTCTCTTAGAGTGGCTCCTTCTGTAGATAACGGTACTGGACGTAACTTTGGTCTTCGTGAATTATCAAATAACATGCAGCTAAAGCTCTTTAACATTAACATTCTTTCACAGGGACAGTTCTTGATTGAAGGTATTTTGAATGCACAGTCTTTAAACGGTGTAGCAATTCCAACAGCATGGGCAACCAATAGAGTAGGTTCAGGTTCACTTGCTCAAATTATTTACCATGATGGAACAGGAACAACTGGTTCTCCAGTTCTATCTCCTACAAACACAGTTTCTGGAGGTGACCGTGTGTTTGCATTCTACACAGATAACGCTGGTGGTACAAACTACTCAGTTACTCGTGTAGATCTTACAAAGGCTCGTGATCTTGGAAACTCAATTCTAAATGGCGATGGAAGCACAGCATGCCCAGGCTTCCCAAATGCTCCAGACATCTTAACAATTTTGGCAACAAACCTAGGTTCATCAGCGGCTAACATCTCAGCAACGCTATCATGGACAGAAGCGCAGGCCTAAAAAATGCCAGATTACTCATCATTAAGTACTCAGATCGGTCAATTTAAAACAGCGGCAACAGCCTTAATGAATAGTGGATCTTTGTCAGCTAATGATCTTCAACTAGTTGGAGCAGCATTAAATGCAATGGGTAATACTCTAGGAGTTGCAGATATTAATAACTCAGTTATTGATGGAATTGCAACTATTAATACAAATAGAGATTCGGCAATTAGCGCTTTTAACGCCTCAACAAATGGCACAAGACTAACAACAGCAGAATCAAATATAACAACACTTCAGGGTAAGGTTACTAACGTAGAAGGATTTGTTAGCACCAACTCAGCTCAATATACAACTCTTCAATCTACAGTATCTGCTCTTCAAACATCTTTATCAACAGTACCTTCTTCATGGAAGATTATTACAGCTAACTATACAGCTCTAAATAATGAAAGAATATTTGTTAACCAAGGTGGTATTACAATTACTCTTCCATTAAACCCAACACTAGGATATCAAGTACAGTTAATTGATATGACTGGTGCTGCAGGAACAACCAACTGGACAGTTGGAAGAAACGGACAAAAAATTCAGGGTCTTGCAGAAAACCTTGTAGTTAACATAAACGGAGCTAGAATGACATTAGTTTATTCAGATGCCGTGAGAGGATGGACACTAACATAATGGCAAATTTTACAGACGTATACGTTCCAACAACTGGAGTATCTCAAACAACTTTAGGAATTACAGCGTCCTCGCTTGGAATTCAAAGTGGTCTTAATTCAGTAATGCCAGAAGTTACAGATGGTTCTAGAAGACCTTATTCTATCCCATCTATTTATTCTGTTAATCACCGTGGTAATGCCTTTATGAATAACTATTCATGGGACAACTCAGATGACTGGACAAATTTTTATACATATCTAACAGGTACACAGCCGTGGGATGCTGAAAGAGCATTCTGGTATGCACTAGGTGGATATAGAAATATGAACGAAAATAGAAAGTCATTTTGGTCAGCAGCATACAAGCGTATGGATTTTGCTACAAACAATATGTGTGGAACTTCAAACTCACGTATGCATACTTACCCAAGAACAACATGCTACGGACCATTTGGATCACGTGTTATGTTTATTCGCAACTTTGGATCTACACAGCAAACAGTTTCAGTATGGGGATTAGTTTCAACATACTGGTGCAGCGGTTATGATGGAGCAGGTCTGCAGGTTGGAAGACCAACATATTCAACAGGAACTAAGTATTCAGCAGCAAACGGTATGTCTTGGACAAACCTTGCAACATATACAGGCGGAAGCCCAACAAATGCTGGTATCTCAGGTTCATTTACATTAAATGCTGGTGAATCATGTGTAGTCCTACTATGTAACACATTCTATTTTTGGACAGATACCTCAAATAACTATCACTGGAATGAAAACAATGCATTCTATAACTTACAGGGCACATTCACTGGTTCAAATAACTTTATTCAACCAGATATGAGATTAACTCAAGCAGCACAAATATTTAATGAAGTAAATAATGCTAACTATACATCAACAATTGATTCGTATAAAGTATGGAACTTTGCAGCCACTGCATTTGGAGATAGATAATGACAGAATTTAAAAAGTATGCTAGATTTAGCGCAGATCACAACATTCAGATTGAAACTAGAACTTGGCACGAATTCCCAACAGATAACACAGAAGACGGATCAGAGTGGTTTGAAGTTGATGAGCATTTCCCAGATAAAAAGCATTTAATTTATAATGATGGAAACCCACGCCCAATGACAGATGAAGAGCATGCAGGATGGGAAGCAGGAATTCTTTTAAGCGGAGCACTGAGTTCAGCAAGGACTAAAAGAAATCAGCTATTAAAATTATCAGACTGGGTAGAAACATCTAGCTTGTCTGATGAGAAGAAAGAAGAGTGGAGAGTCTATCGACAAGCCCTTAGAGATCTTCCAGAAAGCGTAGTAGATCATAATGTAGTTTACCCTACGGAGCCTACATTATAATGCTATTATGCTATACTATACAAAGAGGTGATCAATAATGCCAGATTATGCAAGCTTAACCGCTCAAGTAGATCTATTTAAGACTAAGGTAGCAGCCCTTAGCGGATCTTCCCTTGGCGCACAAGAATTGGTTTATTTAGCAAAAGCTATTGAATCAATGGGAAATCTTTTGGGAGTCAATGATGTTTTGGCAGCTACAAATACAAAACTCAATGATATCTCAACTGCAGTAACTGGCGCTGTAACAACAGTTGCGTCTGCAGGAAGTACACAAGTAGCAGCAGTAGCTGCAGCAGGAGCAACACAGGTAGCAGCTGTTGCAAATGAATTGAATAACTTTACAATTTATCAGAATATGGGAGTAATATAATATGCCAACAACAGTTAGTTTACCAGCACGTTTCTATGCAGGAACACTTACAAACGCAGAAGTAGGAGTTTGGACAGTACCAGCAGCAGAGACAGATGTTATTACATCAATTACAGTACAAAATATCACAGTTGCTGCACAGACATTTGATGTTAAGATGGCAGGAACATTCTTAGCTTACCAGCTAAGCCTTCCACCACAAACATTTATGACATTAGATATTAAGCAAGTTCTTAACACAGCAGAGACAATTCTTGTAAAGGCTTCAAATAACTCAGCCGTTACAATGTTTATCTCAGGCGTAAAAATAACATCATCTTGATTTGAGGAGCAATAAAAAATGGCCGTATCCAATACAACAGCATCTACATATTTACCAGGTCTTACAACAACAATTAATACCGCTATTACTAACGGTTTAAATGCTGGTATCACCGCACAAGCAATTGCAGCAGGTGGAGTAAGCTCAATGTACCTTCCGTTAGAATCAAGAATTTATTCTTCTACTAACTGGACACGTCCAGCAAACTCAGGACCAGTTATCAAACTCGTCTTGGTTGGTGGCGGAGGGGCAGGCGGGAATGGTGTATCTTGGTCTCATAATGGCTCAGGTGGCGGAGGAGCAGGACAATTTGTTGAGAGATGGTTGGATATTTCTTCAGTAGCAATTGGTTCAACAATTCCAGTTACAATTGGAACAGGTGGACCAGCAGTTGGAGGAAACTCAAATGGTAATAATGGAGGAAACTCTTCATTTGGTGTTAACGGAAATTCATTTTATGTAATTGCATACGGCGGAGGTGGCGGAGGATACTGCTACGGAAGCGGTAACAATGGAAACTCTGGCTCAATGGGTCAAGGAGCAAATAATATAAACGGCGGAGGCTCAGGCGGTGGCGGAGGAGCAGGCGGAGATTATCAGTACGGAGCAGGCGGAGGCGGAGGAGGATCTGCAGATGGTGGACAAAATGCTGTAAATACAACTTTGCAGAATGGTCGTGGAGGATCAGGATATCCTGGAGGATTTGGATTTGGTCCTGGCGCATCAGGTGGAGGAATTGGTTCTAACCATAGCTGGACATCATGGATTGGTCTTGGTGGACGTGGAGGTAACGGAACATACGGTCTTGCTGGCGGAGGCGGAGGCGGAGGCGGAACTGGCGGAGGAGGATCTTGCGGTGGCGGAGCAGGTGGTTCCCCAGTAGTAGATAGCGCTGGTCAACAGGCACGTAACGGAACTGGTTCAGGTGGTGGCGGAAACGCACACACTGCAGGCAATAGCGGAAAGGGTGGGGACGGCGTAGCTATTATTACATACTACGTTAAGGCATAATTATGAGAGACTACGTATTTATTAACGAAGACGGAACAGTACATAATATACTGAACCTAGTTGGCCCAGAAGCAATTGCTGCAAATGATGACCTAAAAAATCTATTGCATTTTGATTACACAGATTGGGCACCAGAAAATAAGCCAGCACCATCATGGACTTACAATAGAGAAACAGAAACTTGGAATAAGGTACTTCCTTTTGTTTCAGATCTTATGCCTGAGACTCTAGTTCCAGTAACTGAATCTGCAGAAGATGAACTTGCAGGAGGTAATGAATAATGTCAAGATATTGGGCACTTTTAGTAGATAATGTAATAGGTAATGTTGTTCTTGCAGATGAAGAATTTCTAAATGTACACCCAGATTTCTCTGGATTAGAAAAGATTGATATTACAGATTATGACCCACAACCAGGAATTATGTGGAGATTAGAAAACAATAAGTTTGTCGCACCAGAACATCTAAAGCCAAAGCCAGAGCATGTTTTGCAAGATGGACTTCATGAAATCGAGGTAAAAGCATAATGGCAACATACGGAACTATTAATCAAATTTATGTACCAGGATTAGATACAGCAATTCAAACAGCAACAACATCACTTTCTACATCTGTTGCTGTTCCACTTATTGCCGCAAACCTTGCAGGATTTTATAATGCTTATGAAGTTTCTATTTTAAGCGGTGGTTCTTGGGTAAGACCAAATAATAGCGCACCAATGATTGAAGTTACATTAGTTGGAGGCGGTGGTGGTGGAGGATGCTCTAATGGATCAACAAATCACGGTGGTGGAGGAGCAGGACAGCTTCTAAAAAGAATGATTGATATATCATCAATTTCAGTAGGAACAGGTATTTCAGTAGGTATTGCATCAGGCGGTACATGTAATGCACAAGGTGGAAACTCAACATTTGGAACTTCAGGTCAGCCATTTTATATGGTTGCATACGGTGGAGGCTCAACACAAGGAGATGGACAGTCTGGTTCATGCGGTCCAGGGGCACAGAACATTACAGGAATTGGCTCAGGAGGAGGCGGACAGGGTAACTGGATTCAGTCTTGGGGCGGCGGCGGAGGAGGCGGAGGCGCTGGTGGCGCTGGTGAATACGGTTGCGTTATGCCAAACTCTGGAGGATACTCAGGATACTTTGGAGGAAGCAGAACTTCTTCAGAAGGATCTTCAAGCGGTGGGCCAGGATGGAATAATGGAAACGATTCAGGAAGACACCCAATGGGTGGCCGTGGAGGAGCAGGTCTTTATGGTCTAGCTGGAGGCGGTGGCGGTTCAGGACGTGGTTCAGGTGGAGCAGGTTCAAACGGTGGCGGAAATGGCCACGGAGACTATATTGGAACAAACAGAGCAGATGCTATGCCAAACACTGGTTCAGGTGGTGGCGGTGGCGGTGGAAACACTGGTGGTTCAGGAATCTGCAAGATTACCTATTGGGTAAAAGCTTAATAATTAAAGAAATAAAAGGAGAATAAAATGCCAGTATCAATGAGCCCACAGGCTGTTACACCATCTTTGTGGACATACACATACCTTCAAGCACCTATCAATGGTCAAGGTTTCACATACTTTAACATTCCAGTTGAGTTTTCTGATAAGGGAACAATCAATGCTGGAGGAACAGCAACATGCGATTTAGCAGCAGCTGGTGTATTTAAGATGATTGCAAATGGTAATATGACAGTAGCATTTACTAACTTTCCAACAACAGCCAAGGCTGCTTTTTGGCAAGTTGAGATAAAGGCTGGCGGTTCATATACAATTACATGGCCAGGAGTTGTTAAGTGGGACGGTGGCGGAGCTGCAAACGTAGCACCACTTCTTTCAACAAACACAACACTCTTGAACTTCTACACAAAAGACGGCGGAACAACTGTATATGGCGGATATGCATTCGCTGATCTATACGTTTAATAATTAAAAGGGGAATCCATGTACGCAATAGTTAATAATAATGAAGTTACAAGTATTGGTGAAATAACAGTATTGTTTCCAAATACTTCATTTCCATCTAATGGCGACTATGGAGATTTCCTAAAAGATAATAACGTAAAACCAGTTATAACTGATTTAGAGTATGATTCAAATACTGAAAAGTTAGTTCCATGCACACCATATGTTAGAGCTGGTAAGGTATACAATGTAGAGGTACAGCCAATTTCTGAAGAAGATCAAAAAGATATTCTGCTGGCGCATATTGATTTTGAATTGATTTCTACAGAAGGGCTTGAAACAAAGTCTGATTTGTCTGCAAAAGATAAGAAGGCATGGGTTAAGTACAGAGAAAAGCTAAACTTATTAAAAGAATATTCAAACATATCAGAAGTTACATGGCCTGAAAAACCTGTAGTTTATGGTGGAACAGAGGAAAACTAATTGCTACCCAATCAGCGTTCAAATTTTCGTAGAGCTAGATTTACAACATTAGGCCTACAGCTTCATTTAGATGCCTCACTTCCAGCTACAGTAATTAGAGACGGTTCAAGCTTTGTATCATCTTGGAATGATAAGTCTGGTAAGGGGCGGCATATGGCTCAAGGAACTCAAGCCAATAAGCCACTATTCCTAGCAACAGGCCTTGGTGGATTAGGTGCACTTCAATTTGATGGTACAGATGATTTTATGACATTTTCTGATCAAACTTTAGCCTATATTGCTTCAAAATCATTTACAGTTTTTTATGTTGCATCAAAGCCTGCAAACAATAACACTTGGGTTTTTGGCGGAACAAATACTGGAACAAGAACAAATCTTTATGCAGGAAACTTAACAGCAAATACACATAGAGTCGGATTTTATAATGATGATCAAGGGTCTATTGTAACAGCAGCTGCTTCAGGAACAACAGAAATTTATACAATTGTTTACGATTCATCAAATAACCAAAGAACTATAAGAAGAAATAGAGTTGAAGTATCTCGTGCTGTAACAGGCGGGTCAGTTTCTTCAATGACTGGCCAAGCAATTGGTAGATATATTTCATCCTACGGTAACTTTAAAATTGGAGAATTCTTAATTTACGATAGAGCTTTGCAGTTTGCAGAACAAGAAACTGTTGAAAAAGATCTAATATCTAAGTGGTCTATAGTCTAAGGGAGGAAGTAAAGTATGTCATATGCTCCAATTAGATTTGCAGGACCTTCATTAATACCAGCATCTCCTGCCAAAATATATACAGCTGTATCTACAATTATTATTAAAGAGTTTACTGTAACAAACTTCAGTGGCTCTACTTTGCCATTCTCCATATACCTACTTGGAGAAAATGGCGATCAAGTAATTAATCTTTACAATGTAAATAGATCAAGCCTAGACCCATACACGCTTTACGGAAACGTAAACGTACAAAACAATACTACTTTAAAGCTAGAGCACTCATTAATTTTAAATGCTGGAGAATCAATTGCAGCAGTTACAACAACACCAAATTGCTACTCATTAACAATATCTGGAGTAGACCTTTCAGGCACACTTTCAGGAGGAGGCTCAAGTGGAGGAACTACTGGAGCAACTGGAGCTGGATATGCAGATGTTACATCTACAACAACAAATGCAGTAACAACAGGATCTAAAGTATTTTATGTAAATAATAGCGGAGCATATACAGCAGGACAACGTGTTCGTGTTATTAATCCTCTTGCTTTGACTACATATGTTGAAGGCATCATCACTCAAGTTGTAAAAAATGTAAGCATTACAGTTGCAGTAGATGCAAAAAATGGAAGCGGTACATATTCTGAATGGGTATTTGCAGTAACTGGAAATCCAGGAACAAGCGGAACATCTGGTTCAAATGGTGCAGTGGGACCTACAGGTGCTACTGGTGCAGCAGGGGCAACAGGACCAACAGGTTCTACAGGCGCTACTGGAACTTCTTTACAACTTCAAGGAACAGTTGCTAATGTTTCAGCACTTCCAGTAAGTTCATTTTTAGGTGCAACTTATTTAGTAACAGATACACAAACGATGTATGTTTGGAATGGAACTGCATGGTCAAATGCTGGTTCTTATAAAGGTTCCACAGGTGCAACAGGTTCAACAGGTGCTACTGGTGGAACTGGTGGAACTGGACCAACTGGCGCAGCAGGAAGATCAATTAATATTAAAGGAACAAAAGCAAATATAGCGGCTCTCCCATCGTCTGGAAATACTTCAGGTGATTCATGGATTGTTTTAACAGATCTACATCTCTATGTTTGGGACGGAACTACCTGGTTAGATGCAGGCCAATTCCAAGGCCCAACAGGAGCTACAGGTCCTGCAACCATTTCTGTTGGTACAGTTTCTGCAACTGGACCAGCTGGAGTACCTTCTGTTACAAACTCAGGAACTAGCACAGTCGGAGTATTTGATTTTGTTTTGCAGCAGGGTCCAACAGGCGCAACAGGTGCTACTGGAACTTCAGGTAACGTTACTGTTGGAACAGTTGGTTCAACAGGTCCAACTGGAAACGTATCAATAACAAATTCAGGTTCACCTGAAGCAGCAGTATTAAATTTTGTATTAAAGCAAGGACCAACAGGTCCTACAGGGCCTACAGGACCTACAACAATATCAATTGGAACAGTATCCTCTACTGGACCAACTGGCACTGCAGGAATTACAAATTCTGGAACATCAACTGATTTAATATTAAACTTTACATTAAAGCAGGGTGCAACAGGATCAACTGGTGCTACAGGTGCAACAGGTGCAAATAGCACAGTGGCAGGACCGACAGGTCCTACTGGTTCAACTGGAGCAACAGGACCTACAGGAACAGCTGGAGCAGATGGAACATCAGTTAAAATTCTTGGTTCATATGCAAGCGAATCTGCTCTTGTAGCAGCACGACCATCAGGAACACTGGGTGATGGATACCTAGTTAATGGCGCATTGTATGTTTGGACTGGTTCAGCTTGGACAAATGTTGGAAGTATTCAAGGCCCAACAGGTGCTACAGGCCCAACTGGCGCAGGTGTAACAGGAGCTACGGGCCCAACAGGTGCTACAGGAGCAAATGGTTCAAGTATTCAAGGCCCTACGGGACCAACAGGAACTGCAGGGGCAACAGGTGCAACAGGGGCTACAGGAGCCACAGGACCAACAGGATCAGGTTTACAGGGCAATACAGGCCCAACAGGACCAACAGGCCCTTCAGGTGGTGCAACTGGTGCTACAGGACCAACAGGCCCAGTTTGGATTACAAACGGAACGGTAGCAACAGCAACTACTACTGGAACAACTGGAGATGTAAAATGGGATTCAAATTATATTTATGTTTGCATAGCAACAAACACTTGGAAGAGAACCCCAATCAGTACCTGGTAACACCCTAACAGAAGGTAATTAATGAAAATAGCAGTATATACAATTGCTTTAAATGAAGAACAATTTGTAAAGCGTTGGTATGAATCAGCACAAGATGCTGATTATTTATTAATTGCAGATACAGGATCAACAGATAAAACAAAAGAAATAGCATCGCATTTAGGTATAGAAGTTCATTCTATATCAGTGGCTCCCTGGCGATTTGATGATGCTAGAAATGCAGCACTTGCATTAATTCCTGCAGATGTAGACTACTGCATTTCTTTAGACATGGATGAAGTGCTTTCAGAAGGATGGCGGGAAAAACTAGAAAAGCTTCCGTCTACAGTAACAAGACCAATACATAGATTAGTAACATCATTTGATAAAAATGGAAACCCTGGTGTTGAGTTTGATGCTTTAAGAATTCATGCAAGACACGGTCATAGATGGAAGTACCCAATTCATGAATCTGTAACATTTTATGGAATTGAAGAAATAAGACAAGATGTGGATATTAAGATATTTCATCATCCAGATAACAACAAATCTAGAGGGCAATATTTGCCATTGCTACAAATGGCAGCACAAGAAGATCCAACAAGTGATAGATGTGCTCATTATTATGCAAGAGAGTTATATTACTACGCTAGATATGAAGAGGCAGCAGCAGAATTTAAAAGACATTTGTCATTACCTTCAGCATTCTGGAAACCAGAAAGATGTGAATCTATGCGCTACATTGCAAAGTGCGAGCCTAACGATAGAGAATATTGGCTAAGACTGGCTATTTCAGAATGTCCAGAAAGAAGAGAGCCATTTGTAGATCTTGCTCAATATTTTTATGAGATTCAAGATTGGGATAAAGTAAAAGAATATTCAGAGCTTGCTTTAAATATTAAAGAAAAATTTTTAGGCTATTTTTGCGAATCAGAAGCATGGGGATGGAAGCCTCATGATTTGCTAGCTTTAGCAAACTATAATTTGGGTAATTATGAGGATGCCTCAAAGCATGGAGAGATAGCTGTTTCTTTATGTGATGATCAAAGACTACATGACAATTTAGGCTTTTATCACAGTACTCAGAACCGTGAAAGTGGTATAATTTAAAAATGCCTAGTAATTTAACACCCAAGAGTTTCAGATATCCTACACTGGATATGTCTCCTGACATTCCTAGAGATTTAGGTTACCTAGCACAGGATATCGATGATTATTTAACTTCACATCCAGGTCCCACAGGCGCAACTGGACCTACAGGTCCCACAGGCGCAACAGGCGCAGCAAGTACAGTGGCAGGCCCAACTGGATCTAACGGAGCAACTGGAGTAACGGGACCTACAGGCCCCACTGGTGCAACAGGTGCTAATAGCACAGTTGCAGGACCTCAAGGCGCAATTGGTCCCACAGGTCCTACAGGAGCAACAGGAGCAGCAAGCACAGTTGCGGGACCTACAGGAGCAACGGGCGTAACAGGACCAACTGGAGCAACTGGAGGCACTGGAGCAACTGGAACTGCAATAACAATATTAGGTTCTTATGCTTCTTTATCTGCACTTCAAACAGCTCATCCAACTGGATCATCTGGTGATGGATATTTAATCAATGGATCATTATATGTTTGGACAGCAACATCTTCTTCATGGATAAATGTTGGAACAATTGAAGGACCAGCAGGCGCAACAGGCGCAACAGGCGCAGCAGGAACAAATGGAACTAATGGAACTAATGGCGCAACAGGCGCAGCAGGAACAGATGGAATTAATGGCGCAACAGGCGCAACAGGTCCCACAGGAGCAACAGGAGCAGCAAGCACGGTAGCAGGTCCAACAGGCCCTACGGGTGCAACAGGAGCAGCAAGCACAGTAGCAGGTCCAACAGGTCCTACAGGTGCAACGGGCGCAGCAAGCACGGTAGCTGGCCCAACAGGTGCAACAGGAGCAACAGGTGCTACAGGGGCGGCAGCTACAATATCTGCAGGATCAATTACAAATGCAATGCTTGTTAATTCATCTATCTCAATAAATAGCTCACCAGTATCACTTGGGTCAAATATAAATCTTGCAACAACTGCATATTCAAATGGATCAAATACAGCAAACTCAAATAAAGTATTTTATAATCAATCTGGAACGCCTCCAAATGGCACTGCAGCAGGCGATTTATATATATTCTATTAGGATATAAAATGACATTAAAATTATATGATGGCAACACCTGGCAATTACAAAAATCACTAAAAATTTATGATGGATCTGCTTGGAATAAAGCAAAACAAGGTTGGGTATACACTGGAACACAGTGGTCATTAATGTATCCTGAATATCCAGCAAATACAGTAGGAGCTTCAATATCAGCACTTTCTGGAACATCTGGAAGAATTGGTTGCGTTTACATAGTAAACATAGGAACATGGAATTCAAATGATGCATATTCTCCAACATCTTATTCTTACCAATGGACTAGGTCTGGGGTAGATATATTTGGTGAAACAAATAATACATATACAACTGTAGCAGCAGATGTAGAAAAATATATAAGTTGTAGAGTAACAGCAACAAATTTAAGAGGAAGCACTCCATCTACAGCAACAGCAGGACCTATAATGCTTCCAGAAGTTACAACAGTTAATAGTTTTGATTATGCATCAACACCTAATGCACCAGGTTCAGTTTCAATTAGCAATACAGGCCTTTCATATACTGGAAGTTGGACTGTAATTGATTCTGTTGCTACTTCTTTTGAAGGAGTTGGTGGTGGAACAGCAGGAACCCCTTCAATAAATTCCAGTCTTAGAACTTTTTCTGGAACAGGAACAGCAGGCAATGCAAGTGTTTCAATTAGGGGTATTAATACTAATAAACAAATTTATGTAGGTTGGAATGTAGCTGCAGGAGCAGTATCATACGATATATATATAAACGGACAATATTTTGTAAATATAAATGGAGGATCTACTAACTATAATATATTTACAGTACTTGATTCAAATGCAAGAACATTTGCAGTATACCCTAGAAGCACTAATTATCAAGGGTATGGAACATCTGGTTCAACTGTAAATTCATCAGATAAATACTCTGGTTATACAACAAGTTCTACAATAACATTAGCTCAGCCAGTTCCTTCAGGTGGTTCTGTTTCATGGACTGCGTCTACAGCTACAGTGGGTTCTACAATATCTGCGTCAACAAGCGGATGGTCTAATTCTCCAACATCTTATGATTTAAGAATTGTTAGAGGAACAGCAGGTGTAGTATTTAGTGAAACTACCGTTGCAACAAGCTCATCAACATCGGTATCTTATCAAATTCCAGCGGGCGATGCTACATATTATTATAAAGCATTTTGTACCGCAACAAATTCAGGAGGAGATTCTGGAAGAGTTAACTCTACAGAAATTGGACCAGTTCCAGTACCAGTTGTAATTCCTTCAGGAGGATCCGCATCTCTTTCTGGAGGAGTTTCAACAGGAAGTACACTATCCGCATCTACAAGCGGATGGGCAGGATCTCCAACTTCATATTTTATTAAAATAACAAGAGGAACACAAAACGTAGCTTCTTATGAAACTACAATGGCATCAAGTGCTAGCTCTTCAACAAGCTATACAGTTGCTGCAGGAGATGCAGGTTATTATTTTAAGGCTTTTGCAACAGCATCAAACTCTGCAGGTACTAGCGGAGAAGTAGCATCAGGAGAATTAGGTCCAGCCACTAATCCCGTTACCGCTCCAGGAGTTCCAAGTGCGTCAAATAATTACGATGGTAAAATTGGCGCCTACTGGACATGGACTTTAACTATAGGCCAAGGAAGCGGAGGCACCCCAACAGGATATGACTGGGAAGTACAGTTTGGATCAAATGGAAGCACATCTTCAGCTTCAGCTTCAGGATCTGTTAGCGGAAGTGGAACTAAGACAGTAACAAGAAATAGCTCAGTTTATAGCTATGCAAGATGGAGAGCTAGAGCTACAAACTCAGCAGGAACTTCTAGCTGGTCCGCATACACGGCATGGTTATAGAATGATATCCATAGACGAGAAAAAAGAAATTTTAAATGGTAAAATTGAAATATTAAACGATTTAATATCAAGGCTTGATCCATTTAAAGATGAAGTTTCTGACAATAAAATTTCTAATATTACTATTTTAGAAAATGCAATATCTGAAAAAAATACATACACTCAGCTACTAGCTGAATTATAAAAGGAGAATAAAATGGCAACATACACAAAGCTAACAAATGATGAAAAAGCAGCAATTGTAGATGCAGAAGTTAGAAATCTTGAGTACCAGATGTACTCACTAGAAATTCAGCTAATTGCAGAAAATGCAAAAGCAGAACCAAATGCAGATGCAGTATCAAAGCTTGAATCACTTATTGCTGAAAAGCAAACACAAATAGCAGCACTTTAATAATATGATGGGGGGTTAAAAATGTCTTACTACAGAACTGTATTGGCAGATTTTCCCCTATCATATTACACCCTAGATGAAGTAAAGTCTGGATCTGTAGATTACTACAGTCAAATACTTTCTACCTATCCTACATATCAAGCAGTAAGAGATGCATTTGATTCTTACGAAGAAATATCTGGACAGGCTGTATTAGACTACTCAGGAAATAATAACAACGGATCAGTTTCTGGAATGTCTGGTTCTAAAATAATGCCACTGGTAGCAGGCGGTATCTATGGAACTTTAATATCCAATGAAACAACTATCACATATAATACACCAGGACTGGCAAATAAGTATTACGCAGACAACCCATTTTCAATAGAGGTTTGGGCTAAACTTCCAAATACAGGATCTGCACTAGTTCCAATAGTTGCTGATATAAATTCACAAGTCGGTATATATTATCAAAATGGTGATATTGTATTTAAAGTTTATTCTAATATATTAAGATACAAAGCCTCAAATAATAAAGCTATGCACATTGTGGCATCTTATAACAAAAACTCATTGTCTCTTTACTTTAACGGAATACGGGTTGCAGCAAAGCAATTAAACAATGTTATATTTACTAATACTTTAACTTCATTTACAACAGGTCCGTCTCCATCAAATAATTATTTTGTTATAGATTCAGTAGCTTTTTACAGATACAATCTGTCTAATTTAAAAATAGCCTCACACTATGAGCAAGGAATAAAAGAATTAGACTACTCTCAAATAGTATACCCAGACGGAGGATATTTATTCAGCTTAAATCATTCAAAGATTAGGCCAGTTGCAAGATACTATTATCCAGGAACAAAAACTTGGGATCAGGTTGCAGATGAAAATGTTATAGTTTCAACAAGTGGTAATTATATAACTTTTCTTGAAACAGCAACGGCAGGAGCAAAGCAATTTACTTTTACAGAAACCGTGATAATTCCTTCATCACTAGGAGTAACCACCTCACAAATTTCTTGGGACGACGATGTAGATAATATTGTAGTTGAGGTAAGCATGAACGGTGACCCATGGAAGCCTTGTAAAAATAATAGTCCAATACCTTATTTTAATAAAAATGACGGAATAACAACAGGACTTGTTTATTTAAAGGTAACAATGTCCTCACCTAATACATCTACAAACCTACCAATACTCAGATCACTCTCATTAGACTTTTTCTCCAGCCTTGATTTCTATGCAGACAATTCAAGCGATAAGATATATTCAATTAAAGATTATGCAATTTCAAGATATAATCATCCTATTATTTCTTACAATGATTACAACGGATTAAGAATGCTGGATGGCGGAGGAATCAACCTGGACTCTGTTAATCCTTACAGAACCGTAGAAATGATATTTACCCCAGCAGGCGGAGAGAATGTATTATTTTCAAGCAACACAAAGATATTTGAGTGGAATCCATCTGGGGTTATTAATAAGTCTGGTATATCTGCGGTTTATATAAATGGGGTAGACCATACATCTGCCACCAATATATCTTCATTCTTGACAGAAAGAATGCCACACCATATTGTTCTTGTTTTAAATTCTCAGGCCACAAGTGGGACCAGGTTTAATTATAACCAAAATGGATCAAAATCTGGAGGAGCAAACGTATATAGCAATATAGCAGTTTATCCAGAAGCACTTAGTTCGTCACAGGCTACGGTCCATTACCAGCTTTATACAAAGCAGTATACCCTATCTGTTTCCGATACGGCATTTTCTATATCAGAATCTGTCACAGGCAATGACTCAACAGCCTACTTAATCAATAATACTGAATATCAATCTTCCAATATTTAACATTTTTGTCATATCGGTTGACAAAAAGCTGGACTTGAGTAGACAATAATGGTAAAATAAAGTCATATGGATATTAATAACACTAAATACAAGGTTCTTGACGAAGAGAGCACACTAGGCATATATGTTTGGGAGATGCCTGACGGCAGATGGATTGGAGACGATGATGGGAACTTTCTTTCAGTCACATCAAAAAAAGGCAATAGATCCAGAATCGATGCTTTGGCTAGAGAAGTTCGCACATTCGGTATATATGAAGGCGGGCCTAAATTTCTTTCTGCAAGAAGAAAAATTGATGACGAAGAATTTGAGTACCAAAAACAAAGACTCAACTGGGGATTAATTCCAGACCCTATGGATATTGGTAACTATAAAGATGAAATGAAAAAGATGGGTGGAATAAAATGATTGAGGTTCAAGAAGAAGACGGAAATACAATTGATATATCTAACACAGCCGACTGGTTTTCTTTTAAAAAAGAGCAGCCAACAAGTGATCCATTTGCAATAAGCGGAGATGACCTAAGAAAAGTAAGAGGTCTAGGATCAGCATTTAAAAGAAAGATCAATAGAGAGTTCTCAAAAGCATTCACAGGAATTGAAGGCGTAGGAACACAACAAAATCTTCTTGCTCAGGCTATTAGCGGATACGCTATGTTTGACCTTATTGAGCCACCATACAATCAAGAATACCTTTCAAAGATTTACGAAGTTTCAACATACAACTATGCAGCAATAAATGCAAAGGTTGCGAACATTGTTGGGCTAGGCTATGACTTTATTGAAACAAAAAAGACAAATGATGCATTTGACTCAATAACAGATGAGAAGCAATTGGAGAGAGCACGTAAGAAGCTTAATAAATTGCGTCAAGATCTTCACGGTTGGCTAGACACAACAAATGAAGAGGATACATTTACTCAAACACTAATTAAAGTGTACACAGACTTAGAGGCAACAGGTAATGGTTATATTGAAATAGGCAGAACCACAGGCGGTAACATCGGATACATCGGACATATCCCAGCAAAGACAATGCGTGTGCGTAGACTCAGAGATGGCTTTGTTCAATTGCTTTACGGCAAGGCAGTGTTCTTTAATAATTTTGGCGACACAGAAACAGAAAATCCAATTGCGGGACAAGAAGATCGTCCAAATGAAATTATTCATTTAAAGAAGTATACCCCTATGAACAACTACTATGGATTGCCAGATATTGTAGCAGCCCAGGTTGCTCTTGCTGGTAACGAATTTTCTGGAAAGTATAACCTAGACTACTTTGAAAACAAGGCGGTTCCAAGATATATTATTACAGTAAAAGGAGCAAAGCTTTCTCCAGAATCAGAAAGAAAGCTGCTTGAGTTTTTCCAGGTAGGACTAAAGGGTAAAAACCATAGATCTCTTTATGTGCCACTTCCTTCAGATACCCCAGACTCAAAGGTTGAATTTAAGATGGAGCCAATTGAGGCGGGTAACCAAGAAGGCTCATTTGAAAAATATCGTAAGTCTAACCGAGATGAAATATTACTTGCTCACCGTGTGCCAATCAATAAAATTGGAACTCCAGAGGGAGTTAATTTAGCAGTTGCTCGTGATGCAGATAAGACCTTTAAAGAGCAAGTTTGTCGTCCAGCACAAATGATTCTTGAAAAGAAAATAAATAAAATATTTGATGAAAAGACAGATGCCCTGGTATTAAAGTTTAATGAGCTTACTTTAACCGATGAGGATACTCAGTCTAAGATTGATGAAAGATATTTGCGTATGCAGGTCATTACCCCTAATGAAGTTAGAATTAGAAAGGGCATGATTCCAATTGATGGCGGAGATAAAGTTGTAGACCTTCAAGCCCAAGCAGCAGAAGTCAGAGCTCAGGCTGGAAACACCAGACAAAGGTCTCAAGATCGCCAAGCAACTTCCCCAGACGTTTCGGGAGAAGGAAGAAATGCTAAGGGCGACGGCAGACAAGTTGACTAACCCCACTCAACTGTTATTTGCCTTTTTATCTATAAGTCGCTAAAATTAAGCATATGAATATTGAAAAGTCTTTGTGGTCCAGTCATGGCGACAACATCAGTCTATCGGTTCCCTTTACAAAGGTTAACCGTGAAAAAAGAACGGTGTCAGGATTTGCTACATTAGATAACGTTGATCAAACAGGAGACGTTGTTACAGCAGAAGCAAGCCTAAAAGCTTTTGAAGGCTTTAGAGGAAATCTTCGTGAAATGCACAACTCAACAGCAGTTGGCAAAGTTGTTTCATTCAAGCCAGAAACATACTATGATCCAAAGTCAAAAGAATTTTATAACGGAGTGTATGTAGATGCGTACATTTCAAAGGGCGCACAGGATACCTGGGAAAAAGTTTTAGACGGTACTCTTTCTGGATTCTCAATTGGTGGAAAGATTAATGAGTCAGATAATGAAGTTAATAAAGCAAATGGCAAGACAGTAAGATTTATTAAAGATTACGATTTGATTGAATTATCAATTGTAGATTCTCCAGCAAATGAACTTTGCAATGTTCTTTCTATTCAAAAGGTAAATGGCCGATTGATATTTAAAGGAATTGCAACTGAAGTAGTAACAGAAAATATTTTTTATTGCGAAGAAAGCAATTCTGTTTTTATCTCAACAGAAAAAACATATGACTCACCAGTATCTGGTAAGCCAGCACAACTAATTGGTTGGGTTGAAAGCTCAGATGTTAACAAGTCAAAAGAGATTGATAAGATTCTTGATGCATATAAGCATTCAAGATTTACGTTGCCTGATACACAAATAGCAAAACAGGCAAACGCAGAAGGAGGTAATGAAGTGTCAGAAAATACAGAAAACGTAGTTGTTGAAGATGCAGCTGTTGAAGCAGCACCAGAAGCAACCGTAGAAGAGACAACAGAAGTTGCAGTAGATGCAGCGCCTGCAGTCGAAGATGCTCCTGCAGAAGATGCAGTAGCGGAAGACACAGCTGCCGAGACTCTGGAAAAAGTAGCCGACGTATCAGAAGATAAGGTTGAAGAACCTGATTTTGCAAAGATGTTAGGCGACCTAAAGGGCTTTTTCTCAGAAACTCTAAATAAGGCATCAGAAGTTAATGCAGCACAAGTAACAACAATCCAAGAGACTGTTGAGGCTTTCAGCAAGAGCGTAGACGCTAGAATTTCAGAGTTGGCAGAACAACACACAGTGCTTTCAAGTGCTGTAAATGATATCAAGAGCACGATTGATGGTGTACAAAAGCGTGTCGATGCAGTAGAGTCCGAGACTGCAATTAAGAAGTCTTCTGATCTTGGCCGATCAGAGGAAGTAACAATCAAGAAATCTAAATGGAACGGTTCTTTCCTCGGTTCCGTGAACGAAATATTTAACTAAGGTAGGTATAATAATATGAGCAATGAACTATTAGAAAAAGCAGCCGCAGCTGGTGCAACAGTATCAACTGGATTTGGCTCAACAACTGGTGGAACAGGAGTACACAGAGCTTCCGAAAACGGAAACGGTGGACTACTTAACCCAGAACAATCTGCTCGCTTCCTAGACTATATGTTCGACGCAACCGTAATCGGTAAGGTTGCCCGCACAGTTAGACTTAAGGCAGACACAGCAGAGATTGACCGTATGTCAATCGGCGAGAAGCTTATGCGTCTCGCATCAGAAGGAGAAAACACTGGAGAAAACAGTGCAGTAACTTTCTCAAAGATCTCTTTGACAACAAAGAAGCTTCGTATGGACTGGGAGCTTTCAACAGAGTCTCTAGAAGACAACATTGAAGGTGCAGACCTAGAAGATCACATTGCCCGCTTGATGGCAACACAAGCAGGAAATGACATCGAAGATGTTATCCTTAACGGAAACACAGCTCTTTCAACAGACGCACTTTACAAGTCATTTGATGGCGTTGTAAAGAAAGCAAAGGCATCAGGACGTGTCGTAGACGCAAACGGTGCTGGAGTTTCTCGTGAAGTATTCAACAAGGCACTTAAGGCTATGCCACGTAAGTACAAGCAACGTCGTGGAGACCTTCGCTTCCTTGCTGGATCAAACTTGATTCAGGACTTCCTATATGCTAACAGCATTGGAACAAACCAAACAATTCCACAAGATATTGCTTCAAGCGTTATCCGTGGTGGAGTTGCACCACTAGGTGGACCTGCAGGATATGTGGCACCATTCGCATTCGGTATTCCGATTGTTGAAGTTCCACTTCTTCCAGAGACACAAGCTGGAGATTACACAGGACAAACTGGTTCACACGGAGATATCCACTTGACATTCCCAAATAACGTAGTTATTGGTATCAAGCGTGATGTAACTGTTTACCGTTTCTTCTGGCCACGTAAGGACTCAATCGAGTACACAATGTACACACGTGTTGGCGTCCAAATCGAACAAGCTGATGCTTGGGTAGTCGTAAAGAACGTTAAGGTTGCTTCTTAATTAGAATTAACCCACGAAAGGCCCCCAATTAATTTTGGGGGCTTTTCATTTTAATTTAACAATGCTATAATTGAAGGACCTAACAAAGGAGAATATATGTCATTTGAGACATTAAAAGTTGCAGAACTCAGAAAAATTGCAGAGGACTTTGCAGTTGATACTGATGGAATTAAGAATAAGGCAGACGTTATTGCCGCACTTGCCGAAGAGGGCGTAACATGGTCTGTATACCAAAAGACAATTAAAGATGTTGAAGAAGCAGCTGAAGAGTTTGCTGAGACAGAAGAGATTCTTCCTCGATTTGATCCAAAGTCAGATAAGCCAGAAGATACAGTTCTAGTTAGAATGACTAGAGAGAATTACAGATACGACATAGTTGGTTATACGTTTACAAAAGAGCACCCTTTTGTTGCAATGACAGAAGAAGATGCTCAGAAAATTTTTGACAAGGAGGAAGGTTTCCGCATAGCAACCCCTAAAGAAGTTCAGGATTACTACGCTTAACCTTTATTAAATGGAGATATTAGTAGGAACAAACTCACCAGTAAAACACAAAGTTTATTGGAAGGGGTCCCCAAAGGATGCTGATAGTCTTCCTGTTGTCAGAGTATACGACATAACGGAAGACCCAGCAGTAACACCTGCTATTAATCCAGGCACACTTGTTACAACACTAACTCCAACAAAATTAGAGACAGACATAGGCGTTTACGAAGTATATCCACCTCACTCATTAACAAATAGAAATAAACAGCTAAAGCTTGTTTGGCAATACTCTGTTGAAGGAACATCTATTACAAAAGAAAATAAGCTTTTTGTAGTAACACCATATGTTGATATAACACAGGCAGGAGACGTGCTAAAGCTTGGATCAGATCCGTCTGACCCAAACTACAGATCTTATTTTGAAATTGCAGAAGCAGAAAGATACGCAAGAAAAATAATTGAAAATTATACAGGTCAAATATTTAGTTTGTATGATGACGTTCAAACCGTGTATGGAGCAGGTGCAGATGTTTTGCCGTTGCCATTTAAGCTATCTGATTTACATGAGTTGTATCAAAATGATGTTCTGCTAGTTGATACCATTAATAATGTTAACAACTGGAACTACAGCACGATTGTTTCTGAAAGCGGTTTTGGAGTAAGAGTAAATCGTGTAAACATGATTGACAATACAGTCTATGTAGCAAATGGCATGGTTCCCCCATCTATAAATGACATGGGTAACGGGGCATTTGGAAAAGATAATGTATACCGTGTTGCAGGCAGATATGGCTGGGAACAAGTTCCAGACGAAGTTGAACTTGCAGCAATTGAGCTTATGAAAGACTATTTCTCAAAAGACAAAGTCTGGAGAGACAAGTACATGAAGAGCATATCAACATTTGACTGGAAGTTTGAGTATAATGCTGAGACATACAGGGGTACTGGAAATGTTTACGTAGATCAAATCCTACTGCCTTATGTAATTAATCAGATGGTTGTGATCTAATGTTTAACGTCATAGATTCAGTTTTAACAATGAAGATGGACGTCTACAAGCAGGTTGATTATCAAGACCCAAATACAGGCGCTCTAAAAAGAGAATGGCAATATGACAGAAGCATGGCATGCCATGCAAAAGGCGTTATATCAAACTCTGCTTCAACAAGAACAGGCGACAAGCAGGTGTTAAGTAATAGATATACAAATGATCAGATACTACAAATTAGAACAACTGGCAAAGTCACTCTTCGTGAAAAGATTACCAACATACTTGATTCAAATGGAAATGCCATATGGGTAGAAGCTAATTTTCCAACAGATACACCAACTGTTTTTGAAGTAATGGGGTCAACCCCAATGACAGATCCATTCGGTACAGTTGTAGGATATAACACATCTGTAAAGAGGTCGGAGAATCAAACAATTGGATACTAGCGCAGTATTAGTACAAGCAGCAAGCGGACTACAAAAGAACATGTCTGGCACTGCGGGTGCAATTTTAAAGGATAGTACAGTGGCACAAATTTCTGCAGCCATATATTATCAAGCATCTGTTGTTTCAAAAGTTACAACTAACAAGCAATTTCAATCAAAGTTCCAATCTATTTTGTTTAATCAAATTGAAAAAGATTTTGGAAACTATATTGACTCTCAAGCAAGAATGAATCCAAAAACACTTCACCACGTATATGAGTGGAAAAAAGTAGGAGTTCCATCGTCAAGGCTTTTTGATTTAAAGGTAGCAGGCACAAGCGGATTGTCGTTTAAAATTGTTTCTAATTTTAAACCATCCAAGTCTATGGTTCCGACAAGCTTTGGCAAGTCTAGACATGTATTTACAAGCAAGGCTTCTGTAATGGAAGCGGGCAACCCAGTAGTTATTCGTCCAAGAAGTGCTGAGCGTTTAGTTTTTGAAATAGATGGATTTGTTGTAAGAATGCCTAAAGGAAAATCTGTAACAGTAAAAAGACCTGGCGGAGGAAAAGCAACTGGAAGATTTAGGATAGCATACGCTCAATTCTTTACTGGCAACCTAGTAAATCTTTCAATAAAGAACTCAAGGTTTCAGCAAATTTTTAATTCATCTATGACTACAGCCCTAAAGCTACCTGGTGATATAAGAAAGGTTAAATATTCTTTTTCAGCTAATACAGTAAATATGCAAGCAGACAAAGCATTATCAGCAGCATTTGGGGGATCGCTATGACAACAAACTACAATTACGATGTGATGCTTGACCTTCGCAAGCATCTATGGAGTCAATTAAAGGCCAATGATTTATTTGAGGCTTCAGATTACTATAGTGATAATCTAGGGGAAGAGCTAATCCCTATTATTCCAGTTCAGCAACAACCAGAAATGAATCAATTTTTAAGTGGGAAAAAGCATATAGTCTATGACAAGATAGGAATGTCTTATGAAGATAACTGGGTTATATGCTGTGAACAAATACTATTTACCATATATTCAACAGATGTATCTGAAATTAATCAAATAAGAAATCTAATGATGGATCTTTATAGAAGAATGGATGAATCTGCAAGAGATGCAAACCTGTATGCGGGCATATCACAGAAGTTTAAGTTCTATAGCATCTTTGTTGCAGACATATCCCCTACAGCCCCCTCAGAGGAGCTAGCAGGCTTCCTGTCGGCAGATGTAGTCCTTGAGGTTAAATATGCAAGGCACGTTGGCACAGACGGCAGATTTCTATAGTTTGCCTTTTAGGGCATTATCCACTAGAATTGGATAAGAGGAAAGGGCCTAGCCAGCCACGATTTCAAAAAAAGTTTAACAATATATATATATTTTTAAAACAGGAGGTAAGACATAATGGCATTTAACTCAGCCAAAAATATTCTAGTTGGAGCTTCACCGCTTTACATCTCGAATTCAGATTCAACTGTAACAGGTTATGTTGAAAACCAAGAGCCAGGTGTTGCTAAGGTAGCAGTAGCTGGAAAGAAAGACGGAGTACCAGCATTTTCATCATCTGCTTCATACCGTACAACTCTTGATGCAGCACAAGCTGTAACAGATAATGCTTACCGTAACGTAGGGTACACAAACAATGGTCTTCAGATCACTTACAACCCAACTTACGATTCAGTAACTGTTGACCAGTTGCTTGATACAGCAAAGCTTTTCAAGTCTGCGATGGAAGTTATGATCGCAACAGAAATGGCAGAAGGAACACTAGAGAACGTTCTAGTAGTATTTGGTCAAGGACAGGACACTCTTACAAATTCAGGTAGAACACTTGGACTTGAGGCAGGAGCTCTTGGTATTGCACCAACAGAGCGCCAGCTAGTAGCAATTGGACAAGCTCCAACAACATCTTCAGCTACAACAGAGCGTATTTACTATGCACGTCGTGTATTGTCTGTACAACAGTCACAATTCTCACTTGCACGTAATACTCCAACATCATTCCCAGTAACATTCCGTTTGCTTCCAGACGCAGGTTACACAGGTTCAGAATACGGAAAGATTATTGACCGTACTTGGACACCAGCCTAATTAATTTTAGCTAGATAAAGCCCCCAGAAATGGGGGCTTTATTGTTGTGCTTGTAAATGCTTTATGTTATAATAATTAAGACAATCCTAGGAGGATACAAATTGGCTACTGCAATATACAGCACAGAAGAAATCAAGCTACAAAACGGCACAACAGTTACGTTGAAGCCTTTATCAATTAAAGAACTAAGAAAATTTATGGCGGTTATTCAGAAGACCGCATTGGTCACCGATCAAGGTGAATCACTAGACTTGCTAATTGAAGCTTGCGGAGTTGCGCTAGAAAAGCAAGCTCCTGATCTTGTAAAAGATAGAGACGCTTTAGAAGAAGCTCTTGACATACCTACTATCAATCGCATACTTGAAGTATGTGGTGGAATTAAGATGGATGATGAGTCAGCAAATTTAACTCAGGCGGCGGTTCTAGCTGGGATGAACTAGATCTAGCTGCCTTAGAAGGAGAAGTTTTTCTTTTAGGCCATTGGCGGAATTATGATGAGCTAGAAGCAAATCTTTCAATGCCAGAGCTTATTCAAACTCTAAAGTCTATATCTAAAAAGGAAACAGAAAGCAGAAAGTTTACTGCAGGACTTAAAGGTATAAACTTAGAGGGTGAAGAAGAAAAAGAAAACAGTTCGACCTTTGAAGATATTCGAAGAAGAGCTTTAGGTATAGATGCAAGTTCAGATGATGTAGTTTCACTACAAGGAGAATTTGCGGCGGAAGCTGGATTCGGAATCGGAGCAGGATTAGGATATGTTAAGGAGTAACTACTGATAAATGGCTGATGAAAACATAGTAACGAATATAGTTGCTAATGCAGATTTTTCAAATCTTATTGCAGATGTCAATAGGGTATCAGCCTCTTTATCTAAATTACAAGCACAAATAATTGCATCTGATGCAAAGCTTGCAAATCAAGTTGCTGTAATGAACCGCTCCTTTGCGGAAAACCTAAGAAGAACAGGTCAGTTTTCTACACACTTTGTAACACTAACATCTGATGTAGAAAAGTTTGGAAAAAACCTAGACACTGGCAAACTTAAGCTACGTGATTACTTTAAAACTTTTCAAGATCACACAAGAACATCAGGCGGCTTAATTAGAGACCTTGCAAAACAGCAAGTAGCTTTACAAAATGCAATCATACAACCACTGGGTAAAAATGCCCAGGGCATGATGCAGTATAACGTTCACATCCCTCAAGGCCTAGATACTATAAAGAACAAGACTTCTCTTGCAAGACAAGAGCTTCAAATAATGAACAAGGTCATTCAAGATGGCGGAGTTCAATTAATTAACTGGGGTAAAAATACTCAGTGGGCTGGTCGTCAATTAACTGTTGGATTAACAGTTCCTTTAGTTGCGTTGGGCGCAGCAGCAGCAAAATCATTTAGAGAAGCAGATGCAGAGCTTACAAGACTTACAAAAGTGTACGGCGGAGTAGCAGCAACTTCTTCTGCAGACCTTGCAAAAATTAGAACTGAAGTATCTGCAACAGCAAGAGAATTAGCAAAAGCATATGGAACTTCATTTAAAGAAACAATTCAGCTTGCAGCGGACGTAGCAGCAACTGGAAAAACTGGCAATGATCTTATTAACTCTGTAAAAGAAACAACAAGATTGTCAGTGCTTGGAGAAGTTGATAGACAAGATGCAATGAAAGCAACTCTTGCAATTCAAACTGCATTTAAGCAAAATACAGAACAGCTAACAGAATCAATTAACTTTCTAAACTCAGTTGAAAACCAAACTTCAACAAGCCTTGCAGATTTAATTGAGGCTATACCAAAGGCTGGTCCAGTTGTTCAAGGGTTAGGCGGAAGCGTACAAGATTTAGCTTTATATTTAACAGCAATGAAAGAAGGCGGAATCAATGCATCAGAAGGTGCTAACGCTTTAAAGTCAGCGCTTGCATCACTTATTAACCCAACAAAGGTTGCACAAGAACAATTTGCTGGAATGGGAATAAGTCTTAAGAATATAGTTAATGATAACGCTGGAGATTTAACTGGAATGATTCTTGAGCTACAAACTGCTCTTGACGCTTTAAATCCATTACAAAAACAACAGGCAATCGAACAGCTTTTTGGAAAGTTCCAGTTTGCAAGAATGAATGCTTTGTTTGAAAATTTAGGAAAACAAGGAAGCCAGACATTACAGGTAATGGACTTAATGAAAGCAAGCTCACAAGATTTAGCAAATGTAGCTAGCCGAGAATTAAGTCTTGTTACAGAGTCAGCTTCTGGTAAATACAAAAGAGCTGTAGAATCTTTAAAGGCAAGCCTTGCTGGCATTGGAGAAGAATTCCTTAAGGTCCAAACATTTTTTATTAACGTTACAGATAGTGTAGTTAAATTTGTTAACAACCTCCCTGGCCCAGTAAAAACAATTTTAACATTTGTTACAGGATTGACTGCTGTTATGGGACCAATTATTATGTTAACTGGTGTACTTGCAAACTTCTTTGGATACATAATTAAGGGAGCTTCACACTTTAGAGCACTCTTTAAAGGCGGAGAAGGCTGGAAGATGCTTACTCCAGAAATCCTTGCAGCACAAAAAGCAGGATCACTTGTAGAGGCAACATTTTATAGCGATGCAAAAGCAGCAACAGTTCTAAAAAATGCAATAGATGGACTGATTGCTGAATTTACAATCCTTGAACAAAAGGCAAAATCAGGAGCAATATCAGTAGCTCCAGCATTTACTACAATGGCTGGCAATCTAGTTGCAGGCGGCGGAAGACAAGTAAATCCAAATCACCCACTGCTAAGTCCAACAGATACTCGTTCAATGTCTCACATGAACCCAGTTGCTGGAATGACTGCAGAGCAAAAGGCAGCACAAACAATATTTGGCGTAGTTCCTGGAGCGCCTAGAGTAAATCAAAAAATTAGCAACAACCCACAAATGTACATGTCTGGAGACATGCCTCAAATTGAGGGACTAACTTCAATAAAAGGAACATCAACTGGAGTTGTAGCAGCAGAAGCAGCAAAGTGGCATGCTATGACTGGCGCACTTGCAATGCAGTCAGAAGCAGAAATTAAAGCATTAAAAACAGAAGTATCAAGAACTGGCTTAATTACAAGAGATCTATCTGATTCATATGAGGCTTTGCTTCCAACAATGACAGATCTTACTGCAAATGCTGCAAAACAATCAGCAGCAATTGTTGCAGAGCTGCAAGCTGGAACAATACAGGTTGATCAGGCAAGAGCAAAAATAATGGCACTCAATGCACAAGTTGAGAGAATGATAGCTGACGCAGCAGTTGATATAGCGGGCCAACAAGGTAGAAGCATTAATTTAACTTCTGTTCCGCTTTTAAACCAACCAGTTGTTGACGCATCTGGAAAGTCAAATATGAAAGAGCTTTCCCGTCCAGGAAGAACAAGAGGCCTACTAAATAGAATTGCTGGTGGTCTTGGTGTTAAAACATTTGGTGCCCCATACAGTATTGAAACAACAATGCCAAAAAGAATGGCAATTGGTGGACCAGTGTATATGGCAACTGGAGGACCAAGCGGAACTGATAAAGTGCCAGCATGGCTTACAGAAGGCGAATATGTATTAAGAAAATCCGCTGTAGACAAATTGGGAGTTCCGCTATTAGATAAGTTAAATGATTTAGGAATTAGCTCATCAAGCAAAACTGTTGGTGCTCACGCAAGTATGCCAATGGAGTATAGAGCTCATGAGTTGCTTTCAGATTTTGGACCACATCTTCCAAAAGGAACCGAATCTTTTGCAAAAGCTTTGCCAGATCACAAAGTTGATGTTATAGATTCTAACAAGCTGGGTCTTTATAGTGAAGAAAATCAAGCTCTTAGAATGAACAAGAGAGGCCTTACAAGATCAGAGCTCATAAGAGCTTTAGCAGCTCGAAATGCAAAATTGTTTAAGTACCTTCCTCCAATGGATAAAGAAACTCAAAAAGTTTTTAAAAGAAGACTGCTTGATGCTGCAAAAGGATTGCAAGATGGAAGAGTTTATCATGACGATGCTCTTGCACAGATATACGATATGGCAAGAAAAGATACTATGCGATCTTTGCCAGCAGAACTAAAGCCTGGATTTAGACAAGCTATGGTTTTAGCAAATACTCCTTCAGGCTTTAGACCACATAGTTTTGATGAGTATACAGATGGACAAAAACTCCCTACAATGAATGCAGCAGAAGCAAAGGCTGCTTCTGGAGACAAACCATTTATATACACAAGCCCTACATCGGCTGCGGGTAAAAAAGGAAAGACTACAGTTGTTGTTACAGGATATGATGGCTCAAAGCAATCAATAACAACTGGCGGAACAAAGATGTTTAAAAAATCAATAAGAGCAGAAGGAAGCAGCTGGCTTGGAAGATTTATGCCAGTTGGAAGGCAACGTGTTTCTACAGACTACAACAGCGCAATGCTTACTAAAAAATGGCGTGGAGGATCTAGATTTGCAACTGGTGGATATGTTGGAAAGGGCGGTCCGCAAGGATATGCAAACGGCGGAATGGTTCTTGATGGATATGCAGACGGAGGCCCAGTAAAAGGCTATGCAGGTGGCGGTCTAGTAGCTGGTTTACTTGCAGCAATGGGAATTCCTATGCTTGGCAATATGCTAGGAAACAAAGTTGGAGGAACCACAGGATCTGCAATAGCAAATGTATCAAATATACTGCCATTCTTATTGCCAATGGGTGCAATGAGCGGAATGGCAAAAGGAATTACAAGCAAGCTTCCACAAGGTGCAACATCTACAGTTAAGCCATTAGCCCAGACATCAGCAAACCTAACTGCAATGGGTAAGGCTGGATCATCTGCAGGAGCAGTTATGTCTAAGCTTGGCCCAATATTTGGAAGAGTTCTTGCTTCAGTAACCCCACTAGGACTTGCAATAACTGGAGTTACAACTGCATTAACAGTTGGCTTTACTATATACAAGAAGCATCAAGAATATTTAAAGCTAAATGCTTTAGGTTATGGTCTTACAGCAGAGGCCGCACAAAAAGCTGGTCTTAAGTATGTAGACTACAACCAAAAAATTAAAGATAGTATTCAAAGATCAAAAGACATGATGGAAGCAAATAAGCTTGCATACGAAAGTATGACTCAGGCTGGCATTCCAATTAAGATGACTATTACTGAATATAAGAAGTTAAAGGATGAAGTTAAGGGCGCATATTCAGAACAGATTAAACTAATTAACTCTACAGATAAAGCAGAGCTTGGCGATGTAGCAGTAAGATTAAAAACACAATTAATGGCTGCTGGCGAATCAGCAGAAGAATCAACCAAAAAGATTTATGCAATGATGTCTCTTTCAAAGAATGCTGGAATGGCTGCAGCATCAACAGTTGGTAACAAGGACTTTAATGCAATAACAGATGCAAAGACTGCAGCTGGCGGATCACTTAAGTCATTTGATACAGCAGTTAGATTAGGTGAGGCACAAGCTCAAGCAGCAGCATTAAACACATCATTAACTGCAATTGATGCAGGAGTAGATGAAATTGTTAGAAAGAGTGAAGAGGCTGCAAGAAAAGATAAGACCAACAAAACTGAAGCTATAAGTAAAATTCAAGCAGAAGTTAAAATGATGGACTACTTAAATGCCAGCCAGTTTAGACAGACTAAGCTTACAAAAGACACGATTAATGAAATGGCAAAAGCAAATCCAGCAATCAAGGAGCTTGCAAGCACATCAGATACAGTTGTTAGTGTATGGCAAAAGCTTAGACTGCAAGCAATGGGCCTTGCTGGAGATCTTTCAAAGTTAAATGCAGAACAAACTGCAGCACTTTATAACATAGGTAATATTATAAGTGAGAAGGTTATTGCATCAAACAAGGGTGCAGGCGGACTACTTGAAAAAGAATATAAGGATTTAAAAACCTTACAAACACAGAGAGATGCCCTTGCTAAAAAAGCTGCTGGACAAAGTGTACAGGCTCAAATAGATTCTAAGAAGAGATTAAAAGAACTTCAAGATCAAATTGATAAAACAAATAAGCTTGCTGACGCAAGAATAAAAGCATTAAACGCCGCAAAAGAAGATGCAGATCTTAATCGTGAAATGGAATCTGCAAAGCTTGAACTTCAATTTGCAGAGTCTACTGGCAATACTCAACAAGCAGCTCAAGCAAGATTAAGATATGAAGGTGCTGTAAACAATCTTCAAAACTTGGGACAAACAAGAGCTATTCAGGCAGCAGCAGATAAGGCAAATGCAGGTCCTCTTGCAGAAATTGCAAAAATACAATCTGCTAATGAGAAGCTTGCAGATGCTGCAGCACTTGCGGGAACAGGCCTAGCTGCCCTTGATAAGGAGATTGCAGGATTAATTGGAACAATTGATGGTTTAAATAATGCTCAATCAGCATATCAATTAAATCTAGCTAGATGGAAAACAGAAAACCCTGGCATGACAGAGACAGATTTCTTAAAAACAGAATTAGGAAAGTATCTATCTGCTGGTTTAGTTGCTCCAACAAAAGCTGCGGGTGGAAATCTTCCAGCAGCAAACGGAGCGTATCCAGGAAAAGGTGGCTGGGTTCCAGCAACAACACCAGGTGCATCTGCAGCTGCAATGTCAAGCAAAGCATTTACAACAGACACATTTATTGTCGGAGATAAAAACTTAGCAACAGTATTGGATAAAGCATTTAATGGGGGAGGTAAACTTCCAGGAACACCAACAACAATTCCAAAAACTCCAGCCGCTGGACAATATGGAGGAGGAACTTATGTAAGCCTATCTCAATTGCAAAAATCTGGGGCACAGAAAAAGTTTGCTGGTCCAGGTGATCGTGCTGGCACGTATGTTGGGTCTACATTTACAGATGAAAAAGGACAGAAGTGGAAAGTCACAGCAGATGCTGGTTATGCAGGGTTTGCAGTAACTAAAGCAGGCAAGGGGTTAATGGATGTTGATCCAAACAAGCCTATAATTGTTGGTGACATGGGCCCAGAATTATTGTATAATAATATGGTTATTCCAAATCTTTCCAGTATTCCATTTGCAAGCCCAAGCTTTAATATTCCTGCAGGAGCAAAAGCTTTAACAGGCTTAATGCCAGGGTCTTCAAGTAGTGAATCAACAATTGTATATCAGACATTTAATCAGGCTCCAGGTGAAGATGCCGATGCATTTATTAGAAAAGTTACTCAGGCAACTGTCCAGGCAATTGGAAAAGATGCTAAACTAATTAAATCACAATCAGGTGAAAGCAGGTCAATTTAATGGCAGTCACATTACCAGTTGGGTCAGTTCTTTACATAGACACGTCCACAAACGATACACCTGTATGGACAAAATTAACTGAGCATAATCGTGAGCCTGTCAGCATTGATACAAATAGAATTGAAAAGCAGCAAAGAATGGCAAACGGAACAATGCGTAAGCAATTTACTGCTGATAAAAAAGTAATCAGCACATCTTGGCAAATGCTTCCTTCATATAGCACAATGACTTTAGACAATGGATATGGCGCAGTAGATCTTAAAACATTTTATTTAAACAAGGGAACTGGTTCATTTAAGATTAAGATATCTTATAATGCTGTATTCGCAAGAGATGAAGTGCTTACAGTTGTTTTTAGCAATTGTAGCCATACTCTTTTAAAAAGAAATGTTAAAGCAAATTCTTCTGATGCTCCGCAAGAATTTTGGGATGTTAGTATCGGCCTGGAAGAAGTATAATGCTATCTGGATATACCACAGCACTTGATGCTATAAATAAATCAGTATCATATACTTCAGTACCAGGATGCTGGATTGAGTATAATATGAATGAGCTTATTGATGGATGCTCTATCACCAGCTCAACAGATGTTACTACATCTACAGGGGACTCTCTTCCATTTAAAAAGCTATTTCCAGTAAAGACTATCATTGATCCACGTCGCCCAAAGACGGCTGGAATAAAGTATTTTATTATGAACTCTCAGATCAATCAATATCCTACAGTATACTCAACATCAGTAAATCAAACGTATAGACTATACTATCCAGGAGATAAGGTTCAATATAAGTATTGGGTAAGCAAAAGAGCTTTAGGTAATTCGCTATCTGGATGCCTTTTAACAGTATCATATCCTGCAGCAAAGACTGCAGCATCAAATAAAATTGTAGTTAAATTTGAAACATCACATAGCAAACCGACTGCATGGACGGTAAAGATTAAAAACCTATCAGGCGTTGAATCAACGATATCCACAAACGCTACAGTTCCAGACAATGGAGTTGTTAATCTATACTATAACGGCACATCATGGAGTACAACAAAATTTACAACCCCTTCAGAGCCTGTAGGAATTTCTGAAATTAAAGTTGAAGTGACTTCTGTAAGTGTAGCAAACGAATATATTGGCGTAATTGAAATAGCGGGAAAGTATATAAAGGATGTATCTGATAGAGTAGTTACATTTGATGTGAGAAAACAATCTTCTAATTCTTCTGACGGCATAACACCAGTTGGAATGGTTACTGCAAACTCCCTATCCTTAGACCTAAACTGCTATGACAGATCAGCGCTAGCCTACGATAAAACATTTTCATTTGATAAGAACAAAATTAATCTTTATAAAAATATTGTTATTGAGCCTTTTATTAAAATTCAAAACTCTGATCCAATTCCTTACGGAGTTTTTTATGGGACAGAAGATTTTTCTATAACCGAAAACGGAGACGTAAGCATAACTGCTCTTGACGGAGCTGGGTACCTTCAAAAAATAATGGCTCCAGATATTCTAATGAGAGATTACTCTTCACAAGCAATTATAAGAAGACTACTTGATAGCGTAGGATTTCCAAATTACAAGTTCAACTCTACTGGAACAGATTCATCAACTGTAACCCCATTGTTTTATTATACAGATAGCACAAAGACTATGTGGCAACACATACAGGATATATGCAATGATACACAGATGATTGCAGTTTTTGATGAATATGATGTGTTGCAATTTTATACAAGAGAGTATATTTTTTCAAACAAGGCATCTTCTTTTAAATTTAGATATGAAAAAATAGGAGACAATCTTTCAAACATTGTAAACCTAAAAAAGACAACAGTGCCTTCAGCAAAAGCAATTAAAGTTAGATACACACCACAACTTACATCTCAATATAATTTTTCTGCAGACCCAGTCTACGAGTCTGGGATAATTAAGCTTGGCGCTGCTGCTCTTGTTAAAGATTTAAGTGCCTCAACGGGTGTCGGCGGATCAATATTTACAGAACCTGTTTCTGTATACGAGTCAGCAGTAGATCATGTATTTTATCAAAAGTCAGGATACCTGCTAGTTAATAAAGAAATTATTGAGTATGATGCTATTAAGTATGTTTATCAGGTTGCAGGTCAAGGAACTATTGCTGAGCAATGGATTACATCTGATGTTGATATTGCAAAGTATCAAGGGCTTTCTCAGCCAGGAACTTTTAAGCCAACAGGCGAATTTAGAATTAAACTAAGAAATGCTTTCGGTCTTTTAGCAGCTCCAGCAAATCATGAGGTCAATCTCGCAGCTATCAAGTCACGCTGGACAACTTATGTATACGATAAAGATGCAAAAACTTCAACATTAAATAATAATTTAATCTCCTTAGAGTCTTCAGACTCTAGCGAACTTAAAACTCCAAGGTCTATGCTTACAGTAAATTCTTTAGTTACAGCAACACCCACATCATCTTCCCCAACTAAATACACAATATCTAGCACCACAGCAAATGTTTTAAGGTCTGGCTATGACAACTTTGTTGTAAGCACAAGCATGTATTTTCCGTTGGCAAGAAATTCAGATGGTACTGTAAGCGCAAATCAAATATGCGTTGGAGGAATTGCATTTTGTCTTAATGAGGCGCATACTTCAGGCTACATAGTGCATGTGGAGCCACCACAAAGCGCTGTAGCACGAGATCTAAAGGAAAGATGCGTAAAGGTCATTAAGGTTGTCAACGGAGTTGCTACGGTCTTGCAAGACACTCAAACAGATGCAAATCAATTCCAAAGCATTCAGGGCGGCAAAATGTATAGCATTCAGGTAAAGGTAAATAAATCTGTATCTAGTACAAATGAAACATTTATGTCTATTAAGTTAATGATAGATAATACAGAAATTATTGCTATAGATAAGTCCCCTCTTACAATAACAAATAGAGCTGGCCTTATATCTGGGCTGGGCACTGCAAGATATGACTATATGTACACATCACCTATATCAGATTCTGAATTTATTACAAAAGAACTTTACAATCCTTATAAAAACTATTTAGGGCAAAATTCATTTTTAGTAAAACAATTTTCTAATTTTATTATGTCTAAGGGCTCTGTAGTAGAGGACATTGGATATATGGAAGAGTTTGGGCCAGTGGCCAGAGAGATAATAAAGATATCCTCAAGAATAACTTCTGGAGATAATGCTCCAGCTATACCAAGATATCCAGTAATTACAATGAATCCGTTTGCCACAATTGTTGGTTCTAATATAGACTCATTTAGCATGGAAACATTTATATTAAATAACTCAGGAACATATACTATGTTAAGTGACGGCGAGACAAAGTTCTTTAAAGTAATTGGAGACAGTATTGTAAAGTCAGACTCATATGAATATTTAGATCCAACCCTGACGGCAATAGATAAAGAAGAGCAATTTGCATTTGACTCAAACTGGATACAAAAAGAATCTGAGGCAAAGGCACTCTCAGACTGGATGAAGACGCAGTGGTCTAAGCAGCAGAATATCCTAGAGATGGAAATTGTTGCAAATCCATTAATTCAAATAGGTGATGTTGTTGAGGTTTCATATCCAATTGCAAGCCTTTATTCTTCAGAGGATACTTCAATACCTTCAGGATTTACAGCGGGTAAATATGTAGTACTAGATATCAACCACGACTGGGTAGATGGCCCATCAACAAAGCTTTTGTGTAGGTCGATTTATGTCAATTGAAATGGTAGAATGTTAACATGGCAAAGAATAACCCTAAATTAAAACTATTTGAAGATGACCCACTTGTAAAAGCTTTAAAAAAAGAGCATGTGGATATAATAAACCCATTCACCTATGCCTTTGACGACGGCCCAGCTGGAAGCTTGCCAGCAAGTAAGTTTACATTTTCTCCAGTAATCGGAGAAGGTGATGAAGAAGAAGATGACAGAAATAGATCAAAATTAGCGGCACCAAATCTTGAAGATATAACTGTTGTAAAGTCAGAAATTTATTATGATCAAAAGGGTGTTCCACACGCAAGATTTATTTTTAATGTGAAGAACCATGTCGGAGACGGTGTAGTTGGTGTTTATGGAAAGGGAGGATAGTATGAATATAACAGGAGAGTATGTCTTTTATCAAGACGGCAAAGAGATTTGTCGTAGCGCTAACCTTCTAACCAAATTTGGTAAAAGATTTTTAACTTCCTACCTAGCTGGAGCAGTTTCATTTAACAATAAGGATATAGCAATAGGCATAGGAAATACTGCAGCAACAGTAAATGATACTCAGCTATCTTTTGAGTTTTATAGATCTGCAGTAAATTTAGGAAGCATAGACATTCAAACAAATGCATTAACGGGTGTATCAACATACGCTGTAGTTTATAAGACAACCGTACCCACAGATATAGTTGGAACTATTAACGAGGTTGGTCTGTTCCCAACAGAAACGCAAGGCAATTCGGATTTTAGCAGTAGGTTTATTTCAACATTTGAAAACAACCTTAGTTGGCTAGATGATTCTGGAACGCCAGCAACAACAGTATCTTCTCCTTCTCCAAGAATTGGAAATACCTGGTTTAGCTTATCTGCAGCACAAAGCGGAACTAAACAATATAACTTGTCAACAAACTTTAATCTATTAGGATACAGCCAGAATGACAGTCTTACTCTTGCATTTAAACAACAAGACACTAACTTAGACTACGTGTATGTTCGATTCTATAGCTCACTATCTGATTACTACGAGATAAGATATGCTGGAGATTCATCACTGTTAAACAAAATTATTCCATTGCCTCTTAACAGCCTATACTCCTCTGGATTTAATCTAGGCACACCAGATCAAGAATCAATAATTAAGATATCTGTTGGAGCAAAAGCAAAGTCAAGCGGTGCTACAACAGTTCTTCTTGACGGATTAAGAATTAATGATGAAGATAGTTTTAATACATACTCATCTATCATAAGCAGATCAGTACTAACAAATCCAATTGTTAAAGCATACGGAAGAGAGATAGACGTTGAATATAGAATAGGGCTTTCATTCTAATGAGAGATCCAGGTCTAGATGGGGTAGACAGATCTAATTCTGCTGATCTTCAAAAAGATGCATCAGGCATTGCTTCTGCTAACGCTCTTTCATCTAAAGACTCTTACACTATAACAATAGAAAACCTACCAGTTAAATTAACTGGTAAATATAATTTTGTTTTTCAATATTATTATGAGAATCCAGATAAGGATCAATCTACACCAGTTCTTGGACCTAAATCTGCAACTTACTCAATAGAATTAGACATTCCATGCATTGCCACAGCGCCAACAAATGTTGTAACTGCTGGTGGATTTTATTCTTATCAAGTTAAATGGGATATGCCAACATTTGCAAGCTATGCAGATACAATTGTTTATGAAAGTAATACAAATTCTTTTTCACCATCATCAAAAGTTGTTTATGTTGGAACATCCAATCAATGTAATATATTAACATCAGACCTGCTCCCTAAGTATGTTTACGTGGTGCACAGAGACATGTTTAGACAAAGCTGTATTGCAGGATTTGTTGCAGGACCAATTACCATAAAAGACCCTATTGTTGTAGATGCAAATCCTCCAACAAATGATTTTACTGTTGGAACAGCAATAGTACAAGATGACCCAGATGGTTTATTTACATTTAATAAAAAGATTTTATTTAACTGGACGGCAAATACAGACACTTCGACATATGGATATCAAATAAGATTTAGACGAGTTGGCACTACTGATTACACCTATATGTCAGTCCCTGGACGTACAGTAACATCAACCTACCTGTATGGACTAAAAGCTGGGCAAACATATGAAATTGGAGTAAGCACCTACGATCAATTTGGTAATACAAATACTTCGGATTGGAAAAGTTATCCAAATATTGTAATTCCAGCAAGCACATCACTTGCCGCAGATGTAGCAATTACTGCAGGTGATATGAAAATGGGTTATGGAATTGGCGGAGATAATGCCAATAAGGGATTGTACCTAGGTCCAGAGAACTACTGGTACGTTATTGGTAACACAACTGCTTCATCTGCAGCAAGACTATCAGTCGGTGGAACAAATGATAAGCTTCTTTGGGACGGAACCAACATATCTGTAACTGGTAACCTTACTGCACGTGCAGGATCTTTCACAGGAAACATATTGCTAGCATCAACTAATGCATCTATATATAATGGAACAATAAATGCAGCTGGAAACTTAACAGGAAATGGTTTTGCTTTAAACGCAACAGGTTTAAAGGTTGCAAATGGATCTAATTCGGTAACGCTTGATGCAGCAAGCGGACAGATTACAGCAAATGCTGGAAGTATTGGCAGCTGGCAAATAACTACAGACGGCTTAAGTAATAACAATGCAAGATTAAATAGCACACTAGGATATCTTGAGCTAGGTGGAGCGCTTACAGATAACATTGTCCATCTTGATGCAAACCACGCAGACTATAGATTGTGGATTGGAAAGAATTCAGCTGCAACTGCCCCATTTAGAGTTAGTAAGACTGGAGTTCTTTATGCATCAGGAGCAATAATTGATGGTGATGCATCCTTTAGCGGCACACTAACAGTAGGTACAAAATATTCAGACGGTACAACCTTAGAGTCTATTAAAACAAAAGCAAATTCTGCAATAACATCAACAGACTTAGCCCCATTAACTACTAGAGTTACAAATGCAGAAAGTGCTATTACTGGTAAAGCAAGCACGGGAGATCTATCGGCACTGACATCTGTAGTGGGGCAAAAAGCAGCACAAACATATGTAGATGGTCAGCTAGAGTTAAAAGCAAGCTTAACCGCACTAGATGAAAAACTTAATAAAAATGCATATTCTGTTTTAGATGTTGCTGCAAAAATAAATGCAATTGATACAAACGTTGTTACAATTAACGGAGGAAAATTAACCGCAGGGTCCGTAGATACAGTACAAATTGCAGCAGGTGCTATTACTGCTGTAAAAATTGCAACAGGAACAATTACAGCAGATCAGATAGAAGCTGGAACAATTACAGCATTTGAAATTGCTTCTGAAACAATTACTGCACTTGAAATTGCAGCAGGTGCTATCACAGCTGATAAAATACAAGCAGGAACAATTACAGCGGCAAAAATTGCTGCCACGCAGACATTTACAGGACATACAGTTATTGGGGATAGAATTGCTTCAAGCTCAAGTAGTACAAGAATTGAATTAATAAATGCATCTACAGATTCATTAAGAGCTGTTCTTAGCGGAACAGTTGTTGGTCACGTACTTGGATTTGGAACCGCATCTAACGGCGGAATGTTAATGCATGCGGGATCAACAGCAAATGCTAACTCAACATCAGGCCATGTAAGAGTTCAATCAAATTATGCAGTATTGGCAGGAACTTCAACCAATTATGTAGAAGTAGATAGCAATAGCATATATTTAAGAAACGGAACAGGCGGGGTTCTAGGAAACTTAAACTCATTAACATCAGGTTCTGCAAATATGAGATATACGGGAAGTCAGATGTATTATGTTACATCAACTAGGGACTCAAAAACAAATATTCAAGACATATCTTTTACTGATGATCAAGTTAAAGCTTTAAGGCCAAGACAATTTCAAGGCAAAGAAGATATTAGGTGGGGCATAGAAAGATACGGACTGGGTCTTATAGCAGAAGAAGTTGCAGAAATCGAAGGCCTAGAAACCATTCTGGATAAAGATGTAGAGGGCAATCTAGTAGGTATTAATTACGACAGAATATCTATTGCTTTGTTGGATACGATTAAAAGAATACTTAATAGACTTGACGCCCTAGAAGGATAATGGTATGATTTATTTAACAGAAAAGGAACACAATGGCAGATAAAGTAGAATTAGTTATTTCAGCCCTGCAGCAAAGAATTGGTGAGATTGTATCACAATATGAGACAAACATTGCAATTCTTCGTGCAGACCTAACACAGCTTTCTGATGAGCTTGAAAAGCTAAAATCAGAACAAGAACCTAAAAAAAAGACTAAGGAGTAATAATGGCTTTCAACAATCTAACACCTATATCAATCGGAGACGGGGACCCAGTAACAGCTGATGTCCTTAGAAAGATTGTTGAGAACATCAATATTATTGCTAAAGGGGAAACTGTAACCCCTGTAAAAATTGAAAGCACAACAATTAATGGCGGATCGGTTACAGCAAAAGGCCTTGATACTACTATTGGTTCTATTATAACTGGCAAGCCTCTTAGCACAACAATGAAATCATTTTCAGTATCTTTTGGAGATTTAACCTTTACGGAAACTCCAATGATTAATGTTACAATCGAATATGCATCAGCAGCAGATTCAGCTTTGTATACACCAATGATTCTTACTGCAACTAATAAAGGATTTAAGATACTTTGCAAGGCTCCAAGCGGAACTAAGACCATCAACACAGCTAAGATCCACTGGACAGCATCTGGAACATTGGATCCAAAAGCTTAACACATTGACAATCTAAACCTATATGTTACAATTACTGTAACATCAAAGTCACGTACCCGTGACTTTTTTACATATTAAGGTAGAAAATGAGCAACGATTTAAAGTGGATGCTATCATCCGATCAGCAGTTCCCATATCAAGATGATAAGATGATTGCCCTGTGGTTTAAAGTCATGAAATGGTTTAAGCCAGATGTGGTTGATTACTTGGGAGATACAGATGACCAGGCATGCTACAGTAAATACAACGAAGGATTGTCTTCAGAGTTTCTTGCCTTACATAAGACAGACAGCAAAGATCTTATTGTTCCAATGATGCGTCATGAAGCAAAAGGCGCAAGAGATTTTTATGCAAAGACCAGAGAAATGTTACCAGATGCTCAGCTTTTTTCTGCTTTAGGAAACCACGATATCAGAATTTTTAATTACATGGATGCTAAGCTTCCAGACTATCTAAAAGAGGTAACTCCAGAAACCCTTTGGAACCTAGACTCATTAGGCTATGAGTATATCTACTATGACTCTTTACCAAAACGTCGCTTCGGTGATGTGCACGTGCACCATGGAATTTCTATATCGGCAACTGGGTCAGTCAGAAAAGATATGGAAGACTTACAAGTATCTTTAATTAGAGGACACTCACATAGAATTGCTTCACATATGGTAACATATGAATTAAGAAACAATGGTGAAGGAGAAACCCTTCGTGGATATGAGATTGGTCACATGTGTGACGAAAAGGGGCCAGGTATGAAGTATACTCAGCACCACGACTGGCAAAAAGGTTTTGCTATTGCACATATTGTAAATGATTATCCTCACATTCAAATGATTCATGTGTCCCAAGACTACTCTTGCGTTGTGGACGGAAAGGCATTTACTTTATAATGTGGTGCGGCAAATGCGGAGGCAGAGTTTTTGTAGATAGAGTTTTTTCTCAAAAGCTACACATAGAACTATTTTGTATCATGTGTGGTAAAAGAAATATGGTTAACAAAGAAATGAGTGCTTTTGGAAAATGGCTAGACGCAAAGGAAACGGCAACCTTAAAGAACTACGGTATTTCTTCCTAAACGATAAGGTGCATAAAGTTTTAAGGTCATCCAGATCAAAGGATGAGCTTGTTGCTTGGTGCTATCCAGATCATAAAAGAGTGCTATATTCTTATTCACAAGTCTACAAACATTTAGATAAGGCTTACACAGTAAAGCAAGTAGGTTTACTTTTAAATAAACATAGCGTGACTATTCACGACTATATACTTGAAGGCAAGATTAAAACTCCGTCAAAGATATATCCAATTAGTGATCCAACAAATGAAAATTGGTCTAAATATTTATTTAGCGAAACGGACATTTTAGACACCCATCAATTTATACTAGATGCTGGTCATTCAAATAACATGCCATCCCGCACAGAATTGTTGGGGCTTCTCAAACACAACATTATATTGTATACTAAGAGCTCAGAGGGTAAGTTTATCCCAGTATGGAAGGCGGAGTAATGGCAAGCAGCAGAATTGTAATTTGTCCAGATTGTAACAAAGAGCTTGAAGTTAGATCTGACTTTGCACACATAACATTATCTAACCATATTAAGAAGGAGCACAAATGACAACGAGAGTTAAAGTAGACCTGTCTTTTACTAGAAACCTTGGCAACTACGAAAGCATTAAGATTGGCGTGGGGGTTGAAGATGATCTGCGCCTAGGAGAAAATGTAGAAATTGCAACAGAAAGAGTATATAAGTTTGTTGAAGATAAGCTTATTGAAAAAACTCGTGAGGTAGAAGAAGAGCTAAAGCGTGGCAAATGAGAAGCAGCCTTATATTCTTATAAGCCTATACCTATCCTTGTATAAGGAAAGATACAACAAGTCTTTAACTATAAATAAGTTTAGAGAAAAGTGGGCTATGCAAGATGTAATAGATAGTGTAGGATATGATCGTTCAGTTGAGCTTTTAAAGTATTACTTTAAGACCAACAAATCTGGTCACCCATTGAATTTTTTTTATAACAACTTTGATAAGATTGACCAGTTAGAAAAAGATATTAAGAAGGATAAGGCAGTCCGCAGTGTCCTTTTAGGAGAAACTAAGAAGATGGTAGAAGGCGAAGAATGAATACAGAAGCAACTTTAATTTCTGCCGTATGTAAGAATAAAGATATTAGCACACTGCTTGCAGAAAATGTTGACGACCTATTTACTTCCCATAGAGATATCTGGGAAAGCTTAAAGTCGTACTACTATAAGTTTAAAGCCGTGCCAGAGGTTGGCGTTCTTATGGAACGACACAAAGACTTTGAGCCAGTAGAAGCAAAGGCAGAAACTGGCTACTACCTAGACATACTAAAGAATGAGTTCATCTCTAACAAGCTTAAGACAATTATTATGCGTGGCGGATCCGCTCTAAAGGAAGATGCAGCATCTAGAGTTCTTGCACAAATGCAGAGCGACCTTGCTGGACTAAGCCGATACACAAACAACGTAAGAGACTTAGATATTGTTGATGTTGAAAACGCTGCACGACATTACCAAGCAGTTAAAGAGCGTTCATCTGTAATGGGCGGAGCGCCAGGAATCCTTACAGGGTTTGAAGCGATTGATAAAGCATATCCAACAGGTATGGCTCCAGGACATTTAATTGTTGCCATTGGTTGGCCAGGAAAGGGTAAGACTTGGTTTACTGCCTATCTTGCTTGCAAGGCGTGGGAGCAAGGCTTTAAGCCAATGATTGTATCCCTTGAAATGTCTCCAGAGAATATGCGTGACCGTATCTTCACAATGCTTGGCTCAGGCATATTCCGTGCAAGTGATTTGTCAAAGGGTGATATTAACATTGATGATTTCCGTAACTGGGGAAACAAAAAGTTTGAGGGAAAGAATAGTTTTGTTCTTATCTCAAATGAAGGTGCATCAGAAGTTACTCCTGCAACCATTCAAGGCAAGATAGATCAACATAAGCCAGACTTAGTTATTCTAGACTACCACCAGTTATTTAATGACAACAAGCGCTCTAACTCTGAAGTAGAAAGAAATAGAAACGTTTCTCGTGAATTCAAAATGCTTGCAGTGTCTAACAACATTCCTATTATTGATATTACTGCTGCAACAGCAGACGATATCTCTGATCAAGATAATCCGCCAATGATGAGCCAAGTTGCCTGGTCAAAGGCAATTGAGTATGATGCCGATATGGCTTTAGCCGTTCACAGATACCCACAAACTAATATGATTGAGATTGTCTCTCGTAAGAATAGACACGGTCATGATTTTAATTTCTATCTAGACTGGGATATCAACCGTGGTATCGTCAAGGAAATTTACGAGAATCCATTCCAAAAAGATGAACCACAAACAGATAAAAAGATTTCAAGTAAGGGTTGAGTTTGCCGACGATTCTGGTATACCTAGATTAAAATACCAGTACGAAAGCATGCTTGTTCACGACATGAGAAGCAAAGGCTATGTAAGAGTGCTTGACATAGACACTAACTTTTCGGTACAATTTGACGGACAAACGTGGGTGTTCTTAATGACACTCTACGGAGTATATGTAGGAAAGAAGCAGGCATGGCTATCAGAGGGTATAACGCAAGGAAAATTGATTCCACGCAATATGCGCCCAACCATATCAAGTCAGTAATAAAAGCTTTAGGATTAGATATAGTTGCGGAACCAGGCAATGAGGTTATGTTTTACTGCCCTTTTCATTCTAATAGACATACTGCAAGCTGTTGTATTAACAAATCTTCAGGCGTATGGCTATGCTTTAACCCATCGTGTGGAGAGTCTGGAACACTAACTGAGCTTGTTAGACGTGTGCTTCATAAGAATGACTTTGAAGCTATTAGATTTATTGCAACACAAGAGCAAGCAGCACTTAATAATTTTGATGAGGTTATGGCAAGCATGTTTGAGGAAAAGCCAGATTTTGAAGAGTTTTCACAAGAGACTTTAGATAAATTATATGCAGATCTATCTATAAGCAAAGAGGCCCAAGACTATTTGCTATCCCGTGGGATTAATAAATCGTCAATTGATTATTTTAAATTAGGGTATTCCTCTAATATGAATATGGTTATCACTCCAGTGCATAGTCCAGACGGAACACCTATAGGTTTAGTAGGAAGATCAATTGAGGGCAAGTCAT
>Ga0114968_10000113_pt1 | contig 60700 bp, 47 predicted proteins | sample M_130807_EF_Meta_FD_87020 | JGI IMG/M metagenome (GOLD analysis project Ga0114968, IMG submission 87020) | Freshwater microbial communities from Lake Montjoie, Canada to study carbon cycling - M_130807_EF_MetaG | ecosystem: Environmental > Aquatic > Freshwater > Lake | place: Lake Montjoie... | reverse complement strand
GCATTTGTACTTTCCATGGCACGCAACACCGCCGTTGAATACGGCAAAGGGGTAGCCGTTTTCTCGTTAGAGATGTCTTCAGTGCAATTGGTCAAGCGTCTGATTGCCTCTGAATCCAGAATTTCCGCAGAAAAATTGAGAAAAGGCGACCTCAAAGAGCACGAATTTCAGCAATTACACTCCCGCATTGGCAAGTTAGCCGAGGCGCCCATCTTTATCGACGATACTCCAGGTATCAATATCTTTGACTTTAGAGCTAAATGTCGCAGGCTCAAGGCCCAACACAACATCGATCTCATTATTATCGATTACCTGCAGTTAATGAGCGCCAAAGATTCAAAAAGTGGCGGCAATCGCGAGCAAGAGATCTCAACGATCTCGCGTTCGATCAAAGAAATCGCCAAAGAACTCAATGTGCCAATTATTGCACTTTCTCAGCTTAGCCGTTCGGTCGAGACGCGCGGTGGAGACAAGCGCCCAATGCTTTCCGACTTACGCGAATCTGGTGCAATTGAGCAAGATGCCGATATTGTGTCGTTCATCTATCGCCCAGAATACTACGACCTCACCCAAGATTCCGACGGGAACTCCACACTCGGTATTGGTGAAATCATCATCGCCAAACACCGAAACGGTGCGCTCAAAAATGTGAGACTGCGTTTTGTTCCAGAATTCGCCCGTTTTGAGAACCTCGATGAAGTAGAAGCATTAGATTTGTCAGGAACCACCAATTCAGGCCTGAATCAATTCAACCAAGAATTCAATACTTACACCATTAAAAGTAAAATGGATGATAGCAATGAAGATATTTTCAGCAAAGAAAACAATGACGAAGATCCCTTCTAAACTGCTCCTCCTCTGCTTCAGCTTCCTTTTTAGTTTTCAAATTTGGGGCTCTCAAATCCTCGTGCCCATGGACGAAGCACAGCGCGACCACCTCAAAGCCTATGGTTTAGCCTATTGGACACTCGAGAATCAAATTACAATTGAATGGCTGCTCAATTACCGCGGAGGCAGTTTTTTGATTCCACACCTCCAGCGCATCGAAGAAGAGTTGCTCTTGCGAAACATTAGCTATCAAGTATTAGCAGATGGTCAGGTAAACAAAATCAAAAGCGAAATTGCCGACCCAGAGGTCAATATGGAAGTCGTGCAATTAGAAAAAGCACCTAAAATTGCCGTCTATACGCCACCCAATAAACTCCCCTGGGACGACGCCGTTACACTCGTCTTGACCTACGCAGAAATCAAATACGACAAAATCTACGACTCCGCTATCGTCAATGGCATTTTGCCCAAATACGATTGGCTGCATCTGCACCACGAAGATTTCACAGGGCAATACGGCAAATTCTATGGCTCTGCACGGATGCAAAGTTGGTACCAGCAGGAGGTGCAGCGCTCGGAAGCCGCCGCCGCTCAACTTGGCTTTGCTTCTACTGCGGCATTGAAAAGAGCTGTTGCGCTCAACATCCGTAATTTTGTAATTGGAGGCGGCTTCTTGTTTACGATGTGTTCCGGGACCGACTCTTTTGACATTGCCCTAGCAGCGCAAGGCATAGACATCCAAGAAGCAGTTTTTGACGGCAGCCCCTCCGATCCGCGGGCACAAGAAAAACTAGACTTCAACCAAACTTTTGCTTTCCAAGACTTCCACATCATCAAAGATCCAATGGTCTATGAATACAGCGACATCGACGGCACCGACCTGCGCACACAACGTCAAATCACAGAAAAATCAGACCAATTTACGCTTTTTGATTTTTCGGCCAAATGGGATGTCGTACCCACCATGCTCACACAATGCCATGTCGATGTCATCAACGGATTCATGGGGCAAACCACTGATTTCCACAAAGAATTCATCAAGCCAAATGTCCTTATTTTAGGTGAGAACAAGGCTGCCAATACGGCCAAATACGTACACGGTACTTATGGTCAGGGAACTTGGACATTTTATGGTGGTCACGACCCCGAAGATTACCAGCACCTCGTCGGAGATCCGCCAACCGACCTCAATTTGCACCCAAACTCACCAGGTTACCGACTGATACTCAACAACATTCTCTTCCCTGCTGCGAAAAAACAAAAACGCAAAACATAGTTTTTCAAAAGAAGCGTTTGTTTTCGCATTTTTTTACCTAAACTTGCAACGAATTTCCAACCGCCCATTTCAGGGCCAGCTTCAAATTTAGCTTATAACTTACCATTGATGGATTTAAAAACCTTAGAGAGTAAAAAAATCTCGGACCTACGCGTCATTGCACAAAGCCTTGGCATAGCAGCAGGCAGTCTGAAGAAAAACGAACTCATTACCGCTATTTCGGGACTATCCGAAGGGAGCAACAATACTAATAAAGTAGCCGATGCTGCACCAGCAACTGAAAAAACAGAGGTTGCACAAGAGCAGGCGGGTAAACGAGTTCGCAAGGTCAAAAATCCAGATGCGCAACACCCTATTTCTTTAGAATCGAACGAAGCGCCTGAAGAAGTAACCGAGGTCTTGCAAGAACAAACACCTCGCATAAAAAAAGAAAAAACTGCGGAAACGCAAAAACCAACTGAGCAACGCCAACGTCATCCGCAACAGCAACAGCGCTCTGAAAACCGCAACCAACGTCCAGAGCAACAAAGACAGCAAGATTCAAATAGAACACAGCACAAACAGCCTCAAGGGACAGAAGTTACCGAGGAGGTACTCAAAGAAGAACATTTTGACCTCGTGGGTATTGTATCGGCAGAAGGCGTTTTAGAAGTGATCCAAGATGGCTACGGCTTCCTGCGTTCATCCGACTATAACTACCTGCCTTCTCCAGACGACATCTACGTTTCACAAAACCAAATCAAGCTTTTCGGCCTCAAAACCGGAGACACCGTCAAAGGCACCATTCGCCCACCCAGAGAAGGAGAAAAATTCTTTCCGCTCGTTAAAGTAGAATCCATCAACGGCCGCGACCCGTCTTACATCCGAGACCGCGTTCCGTTTCAATACCTCACGCCGCTTTTCCCTTCGGAAAAATTCAAACTGACCGGACACGCCCAAGAAACACTTTCTACGCGCGTCATGGATCTTTTTGCACCAATCGGTAAAGGCCAGCGCGGCATGATTGTTGCCCAACCTAAAACGGGTAAAACAATGCTCCTCAAAGATGTGGCCAATGCTATTGCCGCAAACCACCCCGAAACCTACCTCATTGTGTTACTCATAGATGAACGACCTGAAGAGGTAACGGATATGGCACGTTCTGTCAAGGCTGAAGTCATTGCTTCTACCTTTGATGAACCTGCAGATCGTCACGTTAAAGTGGCCAACATGGTACTCGAAAAAGCTAAACGAATGGTCGAGTGCGGACACGACGTCTGTATCCTACTCGATTCCATTACGCGTTTGGCACGTGCCTACAATACCGTCTCGCCAGCATCTGGAAAGGTACTCTCTGGCGGTGTAGATGCCAATGCGCTTCACAAACCCAAAAGATTCTTCGGATCTGCCCGTAAGATCGAAAACGGTGGATCCCTTTCCATTATCGCTACTGCACTCACCGAAACCGGTTCTAAAATGGACGAAGTCATCTTCGAAGAATTCAAAGGAACGGGCAACATGGAACTGCAACTCGACAGAAAAATATCGAATCGACGCATTTATCCAGCAATTGATATTACTGCTTCTGGTACGCGTCGTGAAGACCTCCTAGTGGGCAAAGATGTCCTTCAGCGCGTGTGGCTCCTGCGCAAATTCATTGCAGACATGAATCCAGTTGAAGCCATGGAATTCATGAAATCACACATGGAAAACACCCTATCGAACGAAGAATTTTTAGTCTCAATGAACAGCTAATGAAAAAAGGTTGGCTTTACGGTTTGGTTTTTGGCAGTTTTTGGATTGCATTCAAAATACTAGCCTTTTTATGCGCATATCAACTTGATCATATACAGCTTTTTGTCTTACTGAACATGGCTTTCCTTACCGCAGCTATTGCCTTGTTTTTGTACCGTAAAAAAAGATATGACGAGACAGAGAGTAATATACTTACCGATATCAAAGCAGGACTCAGCGTGGGCCTACCCTATACGCTTGTTGTCAGTTTTTTCTTGTTCTTTTATTACAAGGATATCTACCCTGAATTCAACGAAAAGAAAAGAGCTGCGTATGAGCAACGCATGGACAGCCCCAAAGAAATTGCAGCTATTCGCAACTCAAATAGTGCGTTAGAAAATAAAAGTGACAGTGAAATAGTAGCCATGGCACGTAAAAACACTGCCATGATGTACGACCCCCAATTTACTTTGAGTGTGAGCCTGTTGGCACTTTTGGTATATAGTACACTGAATAGCTTGCTCATTGCGGTCATTTACCGCAGGGTCGTGTTCAGAGACTAGTGCACAACTGCTCGCCGAGCGCATCGTAGTCTATCCCATCAAAATTTCCGCTAGACATCATGAGCAGCACTTTGTTGTGCCAATCTTGCTTAGTGATAAAATCGAGTACGGCTTGAGTTTCGGTACAAATGAGTACGCTCCCGCCGAAGCCAGCCTGTACCTCTGCCACCTCTAACGCGGGTAGTTTTTTGTGTGCCACTACTTCTGGGCTGAAATACACCAACGCTTGATCTGCGGCAGCCATTGCACCGTCATATTGAGGCAAAAATGCTTTTTGTAAAGAGCTAAAAGTATGGAGTTCCATGCAAGCGACTACTTCCCGATTTGGAAATTGTTGCTTGACCGCAGCGGTAGTTGCCTTGAGCTTGGATGGTGAATGCGCAAAATCTTTATAGAGCACAAAGCTGTCTTTTTCAATCACTTTTTGAAGTCTTTTGCCCGCACCAGTGAAATCGGCCATGGCGTTCAAAAAGTCTGGGGCAGCAATACCCATCTGTCCTGCCACATACATGGCACCCATCAAATTTTGTAGGTTGTGTGAACCAAATATTTGCAAGGGATAATGTTGCCCTTGGTAAGTCAGAAAAGTACCGCTTTCTGTTGGATGAAAATCTGGTGTGGTATAAGGCACCAATTGAAGGCCAGTAGTAGCCCCTGCCAGTTTTTGGATTTCGGGATCTTCTGAATTATAGACCAAAGCACCATTCGGCTCAATGAGCGAGATAAACGTTTCGAACTGTTCGACGTAGTTTGCGAAGGTCGGAAAGACATTGATGTGGTCCCAGGCAATGCCTGAAAGCAAAGCGATGTGTGGCTTATATAGATGAAATTTAGGACGACGGTCTATTGGTGAACTCAGGTATTCGTCACCTTCTAAAATCATGAATTTAGCTTCTTTGGTGAGCTTGACCATGCAGTCGTAACCTTCGAGTTGAGCGCCAACCATGTAATCGACATCAATTTGCAATTTAGCAACCGCATGCAGTAACATGGAGGTAATGGTGGTTTTGCCATGGCTACCGCCAATAACTACCCTTATTTGCTCCTTGCTTTGCTCATAGAGGTATTCCGGATAACTGTAGATGGCCAAATTCAAAGCTTTGGCTGCTAACAACTCTGGATTATCTGCACGGGCGTGCATACCTAAAATTACCGCAGAAAGCCCAGCATGAATGCGTGTTGCATCCCAGCCAAGTTGGACCGGGAGAATGCCTTGTTTTTGTAGTCGGGTGCGGGAAGGCTCGAAGATTTCGTCGTCTGAACCGCTGACCTCAAATCCTTTTCTTGAGAGTGCAATAGCGAGGTTGTGCATTGCGCTGCCACCAATGGCAATAAAATGTACTTGCATAAACTTATTTGATCAAAACGTTGGCACCGGTAGATTCATTGAACCAAATGTATTCCGTACTCACCTGTCCGTCTCTTGTGAAATAAGTTTTGCCGTTTTCGTCTGTAGTTTGCTCGTAAACCACACCGTGTCCGTTGGGGTCAACAACCACTCTGCGGACAATGACTTTTGTCACGTAGCCCTCTTTGTTCTTCAATTGATAAGTTTTTTCAGTGAGTGTATTGGCCGCAAAGAGCACGCCGTTTTCGTCGCGAAGGTAATTAGGGGTTGTTTTGAGTTGCACCGCAGAGGAGGCAGTTTTTTGAATTTGTTCGTATTGGGTTTGTCCACCGTTGGCTGCGGTCTCTTGTTGCACTTCTTTGGTATAAGACACAATCTGATTGCGCTGATCGAGCTCACTTCTTACCTTTTCATCGTTGGCCGCTTGCTGCTTGAGTTGGAGGTCTTTTTGATTTTGAATGACGTTGAGGCGATCGAGTTCGCTTTGTTGGTGGACATCGGCCGCAGCCTTTTGATTTTGAGACTGCTCGTCTTTGGCATCTTTCCAAACGGTGAAGTTGGTGCTGTTTTCTTGCTGACGGGCAGCGGTGGCTGCATCTCGTGAAGCGACCGCAACTTCGTGAGACTGCATATCCTGCGCTTGATTGGCTTGCAGGGTGTTTTGCGTTGCGGTATTTTGTTTGGTATTGAGTTCGCGCTGTGCACGGGTCATTTCGAGTTGGGCGGTGGTTTCAAAAGAACCTACTTGCGCGTTTTGCTGCGAGAAGTAATTCTGATATTCTACTTCGGTGCGAATTTGCTGCTGTGTGCGGTAAGGCGTTTCTTGCTTGGTATCTCGGGTGAGCTGCAAATCATTAAAAGCCATTGAGTTTTCACCACTCACAGCTTCACCTGGAGCAGCGAGTCGGATACCCGCCGGTTCTACGGCAACATCTTCTTTTGGCGCAGTAGGTTTGAGCGGCGTCAGGATGGTTCTAAGGGAATCTGCACTTTTCTGAATGCTTGACACTTCGCCTTGGCTCAGATATTGTTGTTGGGCTTGAGCACTCAGTTGGAGTTTTTCGAGGGCCTTGAGCGCAGCCGTGTTATCTTTAATTTTGACCAATTGATAGGCGCTTTTGCGCGCAGCATAATAGACCTCCATGGCAGCGATCTTTTCCTTGAGCTCGATAACGTCAGGCTCATTTTGACGGCTTTTCATAGGGTCAGAGTTCAGAATCGACTTTGCAGTTCCATAAAACTGCGGACCTTTATTGAAGTTTTCGTTGGCTTTTGCCAATTGATTTTGATAAACCTGCGACATCGAGTTGATCCCCTCTGTAACGCGCTTCATGCCCGCTTGCAAATCTTTGGAGTAAGTATCGATGAGCGCTTGTTTGTGAAAAAGCGCAATTTGCTTGTCTGCCTTTTTGTAGGTTTCTAAGGCAAGGTCGTACTTCTTTTGGAGGTATTGGTCGTTGGCCAATTTCATTGTTTTTTTGAGTTCAGCCTCATTTTGGATGTCAAAGCGAAGCTCTTTTAGTTGAGACAACTGCGTATTGACCACTTCTTTCTCCGTTGGCTTGATCAGCTGTGCTTCTTTGTATTTGGCTTCTGCTTCATCGTATTTCTTGGCTGTAATGAGCGCTGCGGCAGCTTGCATGGCCTTTTGAAAAGCCTGTGTTTTGGCCTGAGCATCGGCAGCTTCATTGCGCAATTGAGCAATTTGTTGACGCTCTGTATTTACTTTTGACTGGTTGGGGATAATGGCATCGGCGGCCTTGAGTTTAGACTCAGCTAAATTGAAGTCGCCGGCATTTTTTGCGGCAAGCGCTTCGTCTAGGAGCCGGGACACTTGGGCTTCGTCTTGGGTGCGTTTCAATGCAGCAGCTTTTTGGTCAGTGATTTGCTTTTTCTTTTGATTGGCCAAGACGTCATCAGGTCGAATGAGCAAAATGGAGTCCAGAAATGGTATGGCGTTATCTGGTTGACTGGCTGTAACTTGCTGATCGGCAAGCTGCATAAGGCGAGCGATTGATTTTTGATCGATGGCATACCGATACGCCTCAGAGGCCTTGGCATCGGCATCGGTTTTGACCAATGGAACTTGAACTACAGCACCGCCGGACCATACATATTTATCTGTGATTTGGTTTTTGGCGAAGTTGAGGTCGACATCTGGTTTTAATTCGTAGAGTTCGCAGCTGAGATTGCGCGCAAGATACATGCCGCTTGGACTATTAGCTTGACCTTGAAGTGTGGTGAGGTCAAATAAAATGTATTTAGTAAGAAAACCGCCTTTAGTGAGGCGCAATTGAACCGGTAGCCCTTGTGAGATTTTTGCCGATACAAAAAACTCCCCACTTTGGTTGCTCAAGACTTTGGTCAGGACGGCATCTTGCTGCATGAGGTCTATATTGACCCCATAAACATCTTTGTGATCGAGTAAATTGGCGGTTCGCCCTTCAATCACCACAAGGAAATCGCGCTGAGCATTTAGCCCAACCGGGAGGAAAAATAATACGAGGAGAAGTAATTTGATCATGGCAAACAACAGTTAGTCAAATGAACCATTTGAACGCAATTTGGTACATTTGTTTCGAACACAAATTTGCTAAAAATCAACGAGTAAAAAAAATGCTGCGCTACGAACAATTGAGTTACTGGGAACGCGAACAATATCTCGTCGGAAATACCTTCGTAATTGTAGGTGCAGGGCTCGTTGGGCTCTCCACTGCACTTTCTCTACACGACCGCTATCCAAATGAAAAAATCATGGTATTGGAACGCGGCTATTTACCCACAGGTGCAAGCACAAAAAATGCCGGTTTCACGTGTTTTGGAAGCCCCTCCGAACTCCAAGACGACCTGAAGCAAATACCTGCAGAAAAGGTATGGGAAACCATTGAACTCCGACTCAAAGGGCTAGAGCTGCTTAAAAAAAGAGTAGGCGAAGCGCCTATGCACTACCGCAATTGTGGTTCTTGGGATTTGATTGGCGAGCAAGAACCCGATATCAAAGCCGAGTTCATCGAAGACTTGAATGCGCAATTCAAAACCCATTTTGGCTTAGAGAAAGTGTATCAAAAAGACCCTCATTTTAAAGAGAAATTTGGCTTCAAGGGTTTTCAGTCAGCTTACTTTAATGCATACGAGGGCAGTGTAGACACGGGTAAAATGATTGCACAGCTTTACAAACAGTGTATTGTTGCAGGCATCCAATTCCTATTTGCAACCGAGGTCAAATCTTGGATTTCATTGAAAAATGAAGTCAGTGTAGAAACAGTATATGGCCTGCTCTCTGCACAGCACCTTTTTCTCTGCACCAATGGCTTTGCGCAAGCTTATTTTCAAGATGAGCTCAGGCCCGCGCGCGCGCAGGTATTGGTCACCAAACCGCTGACACACCATCTAAAAGGCACCTTTCACAGCGACCGTGGCTACTATTATTTCAGGGATATTGGCCAGCGCATTTTGCTTGGCGGCGGGCGTCACCTCGACTTCCGGACTGAAACCAGTACTGAATTTGAAAAAAATGAACGCATCCGCACAGCACTGCTCCACAAACTTACTGAAGAGATCTTGCCCGGGCAGACTTTTGAAATTGACTACGAGTGGTCGGGGATCATGTGTGTTGGAGCCGAAAAAAAACCAATTATCCGTTCTCTGAACAAAAACGTCCACGCAGGTGTTCGTATGGGAGGCATGGGCGTGGCTATAGGTTCGGCTGTCGGAGCAGCCTTAAGTAAATTGGTTTAACATGAAAGAAGCAAAGCAGTCCGAAGAAGCGTTTATCAATCCGATTGACCCCGAGAAAATTGCAGTTAATCCGCATTTGCTACCCTACGCCCATACGGTGGGTGGTGCGGTTATAAAGCCAGAGGATACCGGCAAACTGAAAGGTCGGGCACTGAGCGCCATGAACCAACAAACCGACATGCAGCTCTCTCAAATATATGAGCAAATGCAGTTATTGGCGGCCCAAGCCCAAAAAATACAAGTCAGAAAATCTATTTCAGACTACATCTATCAGACAGAACTCCGATTTGAACCTTTGATCAATCATACCTATCACCTTTACCGAAAAGCCGATCAAAAACTCATGCTCTCGCTAATTGGACCACAATCCTGGGGTAAATCAGGAGCAACACTTACCTATTTGGCAAGTGTGAAACTACTCGCAGACCACACTTGGGAGGTACTCGAACAAAACCCCGATTTCGACTTTAACGGATAAAGTACCAGTTGTCATCGTCGGAATGCGCCAAGCTAAAGACGTAGCCCATTTCGCTAAATGATTTTACTTCGTTGATATCGGTTAGCAACCTTGCTGCACACCAACTTGCCATAGTTCCTCGAGCTTGTTTAGAAAATACAGAAATTGTTTTGAGCTGGCCATTTTTCAGTTCGACAAAATGAGGCGTAATAAAGCGCGCGCGCAAATGCTTGTCTTGCACCACATCGCTGTATTCTGAACTGGCCAAATTGAGGATCTCTTCACCCTTATCGAGCCGCTTGAGTAAGCATTTTTCGATGGGTGCACGCCAAAAAGCATACAAAGATTGCCCCTGCGGAGCCGCTCCACTTTGAGCCATTTCCAAACGGTAGGGTTCAATGAGGTCTAACGGGCGCAATAGCCCGTGGAGTCCTGATAAAATCAATAAGTTTGCTTGCAAATAGTCCAATTCTTGTGCGCTCAATTGTTCCGCATTTAAGGCCTTGAAGGCTTCACCGATGTATGCAAATAAGGCCGGAGCAACATTGGTTTGATTGCTTTTTTTTCCCCATTTTTGAAATTGACTATAGGTTTCCGTTGCTTTGTCTTGGGAGAGTTTCATTCGAACTTCGAAGTCCGAAACTGTCCAAGTCTTCAGTTCTTGGATCAATAATTTGGTCTCTTTTTTGAGAAGTAAGGCGCTTTGGATTTTTCCAGGATAAGCGCGAAGTAACTTGGCCGGTGACATTAGTATTTTCATGGGCTATAAATTTAGTTGGAAAGCACTAACATTCTGAAGAAAATTTCATAATTTCAGCGCGCTAAACTCAAAAATACGCTATGAAACTACGCTACCTTATTGGCCTACTCAGCCTCTCTAGTCTCGTATTTAGTCAAGAAGCTACTTTCTATGGCTATGTAAGCCCCTCAACGGCTGCTTTAGTGCCTGCTCCGAGCAGCAATCCGAAGAAAGATGTCGTGATTCCCAATTTTAAAGGCAGAGAGCTCCCTGTTCAGTTGAGCAGCAATGCGCATCAGCCCGATTGGGTCTGGCAACAACACGGTAGCAACAACCAACAAAAAACAATTTCAGCAAGCTTACTTTGGCAAATACAAGGTATCGGAAATGGCATCTCTCCGCCAGACCCTACGGGAGAAGCTGACTCCACAGTTTACATTCAAGGAACCAACGCCGGTAGTGGTGGCTCTTACAAAATATTCAATAAAACAACCGGAGCAGCTGTTAGCGGCACACTCGTGATGGCTTCACTTAGTAGCCCCACCGTTACTGGTTTTGGTGACCCTATTATCCTTTACTACAAAACTGCCAAACGCTGGATCATCACACAATTTTCTACACAAGCACAAAAGAAGTTATTGGTTTATGTATCTCAAACAAGTAATCCGCAAGGCGCTTACTATTTATACCAGTTTACTTGCCCTAACTTTCCGGATTACCCCAAATGGAGTATTTGTGAAAGCTCTGATGCCTTGCTCGCAACTACCAACGAAGGCGGCCCACCGCGTGTATATGCAATGAAGCTAAGTGCAATGCTTACGGGCGCTTCTTCCCCATTTATCGGGGTTGCAATAGGCTACACCCTCAATGGCTTTGGATTCCAATCTATTACCCCTGTTGATCTCGAAGGCAACTTTGCTGCACCTACTGGCCAAAAACCCTTGTTTGTGCGGCACCGCGATGACGAAAAACACAGCAATGGCTCACCTGACAGCCCTACCAATGACTGGATTGAGATTTGGGAAATGACCATCAACTGGAGCAACAACACAGGTAGCGTTGCTAAAATTCAAGATGTTCCGATTACCGAAATCGATTCTGACCTTTGCGGCCTTACAAACTTTTCTTGTATTTCCCAACCCGGCACCACCGTTCAACTTGATCCACTGCGCGAGTGCGTGATGTACAAAGCACCCATGCGCGTTTTCAATGACCACCAAGCGATGGCGCTCTGCTTATCTACAGATGTTGATGGCAACAACCGCGCAGGCGTGCGATGGCTAGAACTCCGACGCCCAACGGGGAGTACAGGCTCTTGGAGCCTGTATCAAGAAGGAACTTACGCACCAGGCACTAGCCTCAATCGCTGGATGCCCGCCATTAATATCGATAAACACGGTAACATTATGTTGGCCTATTCAACTTCTGGAACCACCGCACCCGACTACCCCTCTATTCAAATGACCGGACGCAAGGCATGCGACCCGCTTGGTCAAATGACCCTTCCCGAAATGATGATCAAGCAAGGTATGTCTGCACGAACCTCTAACACCCGTTGGGGAGACTACCACCATATGTGTATAGACGACTTCGATGGCCTCACCTTTTATTACACTGGTGTGGTCATGAACTCCAATAATAACATCGTAACGAACGTTTCTGCATTTAAAATGAATCCGGATAGCCTCGATTTAGCTATTCTTAACGCATTTACCACACAAACAGGTGGTATTTGTGGGACAAGCACGCAAATTGCTGTGGTGGTAGAAAATAGAGGCTCAAATGCAGTCAACTCAGTCAACTTATCCGGACAAGTTGGAAGCGGCACTTCCTCAAGTCAAGCATTTACGACTTCAAGCCTAACAACTTTTCTAAACACCGATACGCTCTACTTTACAATTAACGGACTGCAGCCCGGTGCCAACGCCGTCCTATTGCAACTCGCTAATGTCAACGGTTCAGGCAATGACGAAAACACTTGCAACGATGCTTACAATTTAGAAATAACAGTAATCGGCGCTAGTGCAGTTTCTGTCAATGCTCTAATTAGTCAACAACCAAGTTGTAATTCCAGCAATGGCATAGTACAACTTCAAACAACTGGCAACAGCGGTCCGTATACCTATTCCATCGATAATGCAGCCACACAAACCTCCGACACATTCACCAACCTAGGTGTTGGTAATTATACCTATAACGTATTTGACAATCAAGGATGTGCGGTCTCTGGCTCATTTACAATAACGGCCACTACAACAATTACCGCTGACGTAGTGCAGACCACCACAATTGCTTGCGCAGGCTTACAAACAGCTAGTTTGATGGTAACGCCATCTGGTGGCGCCGCGCCATACAGCTTTGCTATTGACAACAGCGCAGTACAAGCGAGCAATACTTTTAACAACTTAGGCGCGGGTACGCACACTATTTCCGTGATCGATGCTAATGGCTGCTATACCATCCTCCCTCAAATCGTTACCCAGCCAAGTCCATTAAGTGTCAATATGATCCCTACCATGATCAGCTGTAATGGTGCTAACGATGGCGCACTCAACTGCCAAGTCATTGGCGGCACAAGCCCTTATATGTACGCCATTAATGGTGGAGCTGTTACAAGTAATGCAGTATTTTCAAATTTACCTGCCGGATCCTACACCCTCACGGCCCTCGACGCCAATGATTGCCAACAGGGCTTTACCAGCGCCATTACAGAACCAACAGCACTCAGCCTCACGGCAAGTACAACGGTTTCAAACGGCAACGATGGCACAATTGCCCTTGCAGCAAGTGGAGGTAATTCGCCTTACACCTACTCCATGGACGGGCAAACTTTTTTTTCTGGTTCTTTTTTCTCGGGCTTAGCTATAGGAACCTACACCTGTTATGTCAAAGATAACAATGGCTGTATCACCACAATAGAAGTTACTGTCAATTCGTCTAGCTTGGCTGAACTTAGTTTTCAAATGATTTCGCTCTATCCTAATCCGAATAAGGGGATTTTTGAAATTCAACTCGATGGCTGCAAAAGTGCAGGTTTAGAAGCCAAACTATTCAATATGCAAGGACAACACATTGCTAGTTTTCAATTAAAATCAAGCAACGGACAAGTCAAGCAGACTATTGAACTGAGTCCAAAAATTGCAGCAGGTAGTTATTATTTAGGAATTTATGACGCAGGTCAGAGCGGCCTCTTGCAATTCATCAAAGAATAACATCAATCGAATTCAAAAGTAGCAAGGTCTAGCTCTTCATCGACAGTAGATAAGCGCCTTGTTACTTCGCGCTTTACCTCATAAGGAGTGCCATAGTTTTGATAAAACTGTACCGTTAGTATGGCTTTACCACTCAAAGATGGCCGGTGATTCCCGTAGTAATGCGCCTGAATACGGTAGCGTCCTTTGGGTGCTTTTCGGATCAGGTATTCTTCAGGGCCATATCCTTGCGTAAAGTCATTGGAAATACGCCCACCATTTGAGGTGAGTTTGTAACTGTACATACATTTTTCTTGATTGGGCTCTGTGACCCATAAATCTACATCGGTGTTGTCGGCGTCCCAGTTGAGTACAATTCGGATGTCCATTGGCAATTGAACCAAAAAGTAGTCAGGGATGTATTTAGTCTCTATCTCCTTCGGATGCTGTGCGATCAAATGATTGATTTCGTTGAGCGCTATCAAGTGAATGCCTTCAAAACGACCATCGTAGTCTTTTTTTACCACTTCATACAATTGTTTAACAGCCTCATTATAATTGCCTATCTCTGCCAAGGCCAAACCGTAATCGCGGTAAGATTGTGGCTCTTCAGGGCGTAAATCAATGACAGACTTCAACACCTCAATAGCCAACTTCGCCGCTTTCAATTGCAAAAGCTTTTGTGCAAAAACACGAAGTAAAGCGGCATCTTTAAGCTGCATTTCTGCCAGGTTACTCAAGATACGTATGGCAAGTTTGGGCTGCTTCTTTTGTAGGAAATAATCGCAAACATCAATATAGAACGAGGGTTGGCTCGCGTACTTCTCGCGCAGTTTGAGGTAGTGCTCATAGGCTTGCGCGACAGGAACAGATCGAAGGCTTTTGAGATAAGGTGTCTTTGGATTCCAGCCTGCTACCTGGATGCTTCGACCCGAAGCAACTTGTTCGACTTGTACGCTGCTATTTCCATTAGCACTTAATGTAACGTGATATGTTCCCGAGGCGAATGTGGACGCTGAATTAAAGCCATGCACTGTTAAAGCACTAGAAGACGACCAATTGTAAGTGGAGGCGCCGCTAGTCGTGGTAGTCAATTGCACGTTACCTCCTTGAGTAACTTGGGTATCTAGACCCGCTGTTGGAGGCGGCGGCGGAACGGTTTCTTCTGCGATGTCTCCCGTGACGACTTCCGTGCGAATTTCATATGTTGGCTCAGCTTTTCGCTGTTTTTTATTGGGTTTCTTCCAATACCATTTCTGGTATGTTTTCCACTCCTTTTTGATGCGTTTCAAGTGTTGCTGTTTGGCATTTACTTCATCTGTTTTGAGCTTAGACACAGCCTTAAAATAGGCTTTTCTCATGGAGACGGGCGGCACGATGCGGTAGGTCAGATAGTCAGAAAGGGAGTCAAGCACCAACAATGAACTGGCAGAACTCGCCAAGTTGTATTTTAAGCCCAACGCACAGATTTCTTTTTGGAAAACTTGAGGCTGTTCTTCTAATTTTTGGAGTTTGGCCATAGCCCAGCGCTTGGCTTGTGTTTGCGCACTTTTTGAAAGTTCGTCATTGCGCCACTTTACGGTTTGCTCAGCGAGTACTTTTTTGGAAGCAAGCCCAAATTGAGCCGTCAACTGCTTGATGCCAACTGGCGCTTTAACACTCACCATGATGCGTTCACTTTGAGCGGCTAGTGGTGTGCAATAATATTCAAGTGCCTTATTTTGTTCCTTGAAACCCAAAAACTGAAGATAAGACCGCTTGAGGTATTTCAAAGAAACCGCTACACTTTGGCTATTTAAATCAAGTACTTCTCCGTTTGATTGTTCGGCCAACTGCCTGAGTAACCCTTTGTCTGCCAACTGACTCGATACAACTGGGTAAATCGGCGCATTCCCTTTTCTATTGACTTGTTGCCCTAAGGTGTGCAGACCATCTGAAAAAAGTAAAATTTCATCGCCCTGATACCTGCCAAATTGTAAGCAAGAAAACGAGGAAGCGCCGTCGTAATGCTGTTGCTTCAATATGCGCTGTAGTTCGGCTACTTTTCCATTTACTATTGTATATTTTTTGTGCTCGAGCAACTGATGGGCAAAAATAATGAGTTCCAATTTACCCTTCTTTATCCATTTAAGATACGCTGCCAATAGCGCTTGTTCTTTGTCGAGTTGGGCTTGTGACCTAGAAGCAGAGACATCCCAACAAACAGTAACGCTTTTAGGTGCTTTCTTGCGCGCATATTTGCGCGGTAGCGCCAAATTAGTGTGTAGGTAATGAAATGCACCTACCCTACCAACCGTTATGGCTGTAGTTGCACGCAAAGGCTGTTTAATGCGGATATTTTCTGCGATTGGCAGCTGGCGACTGCTTAACTGCTTGAGTACAACAGCTCGACCATTTCGATAGGTAAGTGCCTTAAACTTAAAATGGGCTATTGCTTGGTTGTGGTGCATGGGCAATTCAAAGAGTGCTGCTGTTGCATTTTGTTCTAGGACAGTACTCACTTCAAATGAAATGCGCTTTGTTGTTTTTGCAAACAAAGGATAAACCCTCATTTTAAAAAGGTTGCCAGCTACTTTTTCGATCAAGCCAGGATCAATACCCTTTCTTACTGTGGCCTCATAAGCAATACGCGCTTGCTGCTTTTCTACGGCTACAGCCGGACGCATTTCGCCATTGATCTCTAACTGAAAAGAGGTTATTGTCTGGTTGTCTTGAACAGGAAATTCAAATTCTGCCTCGAGTTCTCGCTCGAATTGATTGTAAAAAACAAGTTCATAGCGGGTGCGCGAAAAACCATTTTCTAGATAGGAGGTGATGTTCAATGAATTGATTTGAAGCTGCTCTTTTTCTTCCCCTTTTATTTTTAAGCTCGGTATTTGAGATGGTAGTGGCTCTCTAGAATCCAGATGAGTCAGTTTTGAATGATCAGTGATCAGTCGGCGGTAAGGATTAGGGACTTTATGATTGGGGATGATCGTCCAGTAAATACCAAGCCCAACAACAGTTATCAAAATAAGTGAGAGGTAAATTCTATTTTTCATAAGCGCGTAAAATATGACAACGCATTCTAGACGTAAAACAAACAAAAAAGCCGCTCCTAGAAGCGGCTTTTAACAAAATTTATTTTGAAGTCTTAGGCGCGCAAACGCTTAGAGAAGTCTAATAAGATAGGCGTAGCTACACATAATGAAGAGTAGGTACCGATCAAGACCCCTACAAGTAAGGCGAACAAGAATCCTTTTATAGCCGTGCCACCAAATATAAACATGATCAAGACAACAACGAATAGGATCATTGAGGTATTGAAAGTTCTTGATAGCGTTCTGTTTAGAGAGCTGTTGATGATGTCGCCGTGGTTGTCTTCTGGTCTGCTTTTACGTAGGTTCTCACGGATACGGTCAAATACAATGACGGTGTCGTTCATAGAGTAACCAATGACTGTAAGGATAGCTGCAATAAACGCTTGATTGACATCAAGTGTGAATGGCAAGTAACCGTGAAGCAAGGAGAAGATAGAAATAACGAAGAAGGCATCGTGCGCCAAACCTACGATTGCACCCAAAGAGTACTGCCAATGGCCAAAACGGATAAGGATGTAAGCAAAAATAGCCAACAAAGCAAGGGTGATCGCGATGGTAGATGAAGTCCAGAGCTCAGATGAGATAGAAGCAGAAATAGCACGAGACTCGAGCACATTATAGCTACCCATTTTGTCTTTGCAAGCATCTAAACCGAGTTTGAGTTGCTTATTAACTTGGTCTGTAGCACCGTCGTTATTGAGCAAATAGTTAGTGACGATTTCAACGTTGAAGTCGTTGGATTTGGTTTTGAGGTCTACTGAAGCAGGCTCTCCGTTTTCAACAAATACTTTTGTAAGTTCTTTGCGAATGGTTTCGATATCTGCTTTCTTTTCAAATTTAACCGCAAATGTACGGCCACCAGTAAACTCAACACTTTGCTTTAAACCGCGCGTGCTCAAAGAAACGATACCCGCAATGGTGACCGCAATAGAGAATACATAGAAGTATTTTCTTTTGCCCATCCAGTCGAAGTTGAAGTTTTGGAAGAGACCCTTTGAATACTTGGTGTTGAATTCAACTTTTTTGCCTTTTGACAACCAAGTGTGAATAGCGAGCTCGGCAATAACCATTGCAGAGAACATAGAAGTAAAAATACCGATAATGAGTGTGGTGGCAAAAGATTCGATTTCACCTGTACCGAAAATCTTTAGAATGATCGCGACAAGTAAGTGCGTTACGTTTGCATCGATGATGGATGGCAATGCTTTGCGGAAACCGGTATTGATAGCGGCTTCGGTATCGGCACCCATGGCTTGTTCTTCGCGCACGCGCTCAAAGATGAGGATGTTGGCATCTACTGCCGTACCAATTGTAAGAACGATACCTGCAATACCTGCAAGGGTTAGTACCGCTCCAAAAGAAGCAAGTGATCCGAAGATGAACACAACGTTGACGATAAGTGCGATGTTGGCTGCTTGACCTGCTTTACCGTAGTAGAACATCATGTAAAGCAAGACCGCGATAAACGCCACACCAAATGAGATGAGACCAGCTTGTGAGTTTTCAGCACCAATTGTTGGTCCTACTTTTTGTAAGTCTTTGATGACACATGGAACCGGAAGGGCACCGCCATTGAGCAAGCCAGCGAGGTCTTCTGCTTCTTGGAAAGTAAAGCTACCAGAGATTTGCGTGTTGCCGTTGGTAATGGCGTTGATGACGCGCGGTGCGCTATACACAACGCTATCCATTGAAATGGCAATAATGCGGTCTTTGTTTTCGGTAGTCATGCGACCCCATTCGTCTGCACCTTCGTCTGTCATGGAAAGACTTACGATGATAGATCCGTCGGTTTGGTCGTAGTCTACTTTGGCATTGTTGACGTGCTCTCCGCGAACGCGCGCCTTACCTGTATCAGGAATGCGACAAGCATAAAGGAAGTAGGCCGTTTTCTTTGTTTTGTTGTCAACGCTTTCTGGCTTCGCAGACCACATGAATTTGAGGTCTTGCGGGAAGGCGTTTTGAACGTCTTTGCGACGCAAGATCGCATCTACAGTTGCTTTTTCGTTTGCGTTCACGTAACCCATGGCGTAACCACCTACAGGAACAACCAACTCAGCTAGGCCTTTTTTGGCTGCATTAGCGATGGTAGTTTGAGCAGCAACTTCAGGCTTAACGGTGTCGTTTTGAACCGCTGTGGTATCTGAGGTAGTGTCTGCTTCTAAGGCGAGTTCGTCGATCACCACTTCGTTTTGTTTGCTCAAACGAGACGCTTCTTGCCATTGCATTTGAAGTTGGTCCGGCATGTAGGTTTCGTAGAACTCTAGGTTGGCTGTAGAGCGAATTTTGCGAGAAACGGTTTCTTCGTCTTGCACACCTGGTAGCTCAATGTAGAGGCGGTTGGTGGCGAGGTCGCGTTGGATGTTCGGTTGCGCAACACCAAATTGATTGATACGGCGACCGATGATGTCTTCGATGCCTTTCATGGAAGAGGCAACGAGATCGCGGAGGTAGTTTTCTACTTCGGCGTCAGAGGTTTTGATACCGATAGACTCCCCTTTGATGACGTAGCTCAAAGGCAGAGAGCCGTTCGCTTTTTTGTAAGCTGAAATAAACGTAGCAATGAAATCGCCACCGTTGGTGTTGTAGGTAGCAACAGCACGGTTGAACGGCTTCGTGAATTTGGGATCAGTTACGCTTTTGACATGACCGCGAATGAGGTCAGGGTAAGAAATTTCTACCGTTACGCTCATACCACCAACGAGGTCAAGACCAAAGGCAAGTGACATTTTCTTCACTTGACCAAAAGTGGAACCCAAGACTGGATACACTGGCTTTTCACCTTTGTCGCGAAGGATTTCATTGATAAAAGCTGCACGGGCAAGCTCTACCGCTTCTGGATCATTGAAATTGACTTCTGTACTGTTTGGGAGTACGGCAATACCACCGTTGTTCTTGGCTTCGTCGCGAAGCATTTTCACTTTAAGATCTGCTTCTTTAGCCGCTTTGTTTTCAACGTTGCTCGCTACCCACGTGAAGGAGAGCTGGTAAACGCAAACCGCGGTAAGAAGAATGGACAAGAACCAAAAAAATCCTTTTAAACGCATTTCTTGAATATTTGAATTTGAATTAAGGTTGCAAATATAGGATTTTGAATCTTTAAATTCAAATAAAAAATCTATGCTTCTTCAGCTAATGCAATTATGCCTTCCGCAAATGAATGCCAAGCCTCTTCAAGATCCAAATTTATTGCCGCCAGGCGCTCATTACACACTTCGACATCTCCCTGATTAAAAAGACTTTGCACGCGATTTGAAAATTCTTGAGGCGCAACTGTAGGAAGTTCAAATCCATGGCCATTCGCTTCTAGTCCTTCGGCCAATCCACCGACAGTTGTACATAAAATAGCACGCTTCTGACTTAGTGCCATCGCACGAATACCCGATTGTGTCGCACTTAAGTAAGGAAGCACAACTAAATCTGCTGCTGCAAAATAGGTATCCACCTCAGCATCGGGAAGATAGCGATTGACAAATTTCCAATTTGCGTAAGGCAATTCTTGCAGCGCCTGTTGGTAAATTTGCGCATCGCCATAAACTTCTCCGGCGATGAGTAATTGATAAGAATTGTCTAAAAGTCCGAAAGCAGCAATCAATTCAGAAAGCCCTTTATATGGCCGAATGAGTCCGAAGAATAACAAGGTTTTTTTATCCGGATCAAGACCTAATTGCAGACGCGCTGCACGGGTTTCAATTGCGTGGGCCTCGCCTTCATAAGGAGGATGAGCAAGAAGCGCCATCTTTGCATCGGGCTTCAGTTCGAGCACTTCCTTTTTTACAGCGGCAGAAAGCACCACAAAAGCATCGTAAGCGTTTAAAAAGCGACAATTGAATGAGCGATCAAAAAAGCGTTTTTCATGCGGATTGAGGTTGTGTATGATGGCTATCTTTTTTGTTTTTCGGGGTAAAAAATAAGTCCAAAAAACCATCATAGGTGCCATAAAAGACATCCAATAACTCGTTACAAAAACGGTGGGTTTAGAGCGCTTAATAAGCAGTGCCGAACTAAGATAAGTGAAAGGATTGAAAGTAGAAACAATGCGCTTAAACTGCTGTTTATCTGAACCATCCAAGCCTTCTTCAAATTGTGAGCTGCCCGGAAAAAGAAAGTCTGGATACTGCTTTTTGAAGGTATAAGCGATTACGTTTTTGCTTTTGGTTAAAGCGTTTAGCGTGTGCATACTAAATTTTGAAATCCCGCCTCGAAAGGGCGGCAAGGCCGAAAAGAAAAGCCACTTCTGTTGTTGCGAACTCATTGATTTGGATCGAGGTTTTTAGCCTTACAGCGCTCTAAAAAGGCCTTGAGTTCTTTTTCGGTGAGTTCGTAGCCATCGCGATACATTACGCGCTTTTTGATGTTGCCCAATTTGTCGTAGATGGTGGTCCAGCCATGTGGAAGGTCATTGAGGTAATTCACTTTAGAAAGGACCTCGCCTGTGTTGTAGAATTCTGTCCACAGACCCATCCTCATGCCATCTTGATAAGTGCCTTTCAGCTTGGCCTTGCCATTGTAGAAGTTTTCTTGATAAGCACCATTGAGTTTACCATTGGTGTAATAGACCACCTTTTGGATTTGAAGTTTTTGTTCGAGCAGTTGTCCTTCTGAAAAGTAGAAAACACTTTTGCCGTGCAGCACATCTAATTGGTAATTCACGGCGCTAATTAGTTCACCATTTTGGCTGTAGTTGTACCACAAAGAGTCTTTCTTTTCGCCTTTGTAAAAACCGTCGGCTAAGAGTTGTCCGTTTTCGTAAAAAAGTAAAACCGAAGTGCAACCACCGGGCAAGCCATGCAACAACTCAGCTTTTTTTTGACCGCTTTCAAAATTGTAAATAAACGTCCCTACAGGCTTGTCATTGAGAAAAGTGCCCTTGTATTGCAAAACGGAAGTGCCTGGATAGGTTTTCTGCCAGGGTCCTTGTTTGCGACCTTTTGCATCGGTCTGATTCCACTGTGTAAAGGCATGCGAGCAGCAAATGAAAAGAAAAATGAGGCTAACTATTTTCATAAATAACGACTGAGTTCTGATAAATGTGCAATTTTTAAATCGGGTACTTCTTTCACCTTTTCGATGGAAGTTACCAAGACCGTGTACATTCCAAGTTTCTTGCCAAATAAAATGTCTGTATTGGTGTCGCCGACCATGATTGATTTTTGAAAATCGATGTTCGGAAAAGCTGCCTGCGCTTCAAAAGCCATTTTGGTGTTGGGTTTTCGGCGCTGTGCTTGGCCATTTTTAAATTCGGTAGCGGCCAACACGGTATCGATTTGCAAACCTGCATATTGTAAGGCGGCACACATATTTTGATGAATGGCGTCTAAAGATTGCTCATTCAATAATCCTTTTGCAATGCATTGTTGATTGGTCACGACAATAATATGTTCAAAGGCGGCGCCAATTTGGGCAGCCTTGGCAAGAAGGCCTTCGGTAAACCTGAAGTCGGACCAATCGAGGATATAATTGTTAAAAATGCGTTCGTTGATGACGCCATCTCGGTCTAAAAAGAGGGTCCAGCCCGGGCCTATTTTAGGAAAGGCTGTCATTCACCTAAACGACTCGAAATGAGATAGTGATTGCGTGTACTGGAGTTGCGACCAATGAGTTCGGCTATAAAACCTGCTGTAAAAAACTGAACACCGATAATCATAACGACTAGTGCAACGTAAAAATCTGACCGCGTTGACAAGCGCTCTGCAATTGGGTGGATCAGGAGTTTGTCAATGCCCATATAAGCAAATAAGCCAAAACCGAGCAAAAACATAAAGACGCCGATTGCACCAAAGAAATGCATGGGTTTTTTGGCGAACTTACCCATAAAAGCCACCGTCATGAGGTCGAGTGGGCCATTTAAAAAGCGACTGAGCCCAAATTTTGTGACGCCGTATTGTCTGGCGCGGTGCTCGACAATTTTTTCACCGATTTTTTGAAAACCTGCATATTTGGCAAGTGCGGGAATATAGCGGTGCATGTCGCCGTATAGCTCAATGCTCTTGACGACTTCTACTTTATATGCTTTGAGTCCACAATTGAAATCGTGGAGATATATTCCGGTGATCCGACGCGCGGCCCAATTGTATAATTTGGTTGGAATGGTCTTGGAAAGCGGGTCGTGGCGCACTTTTTTCCAACCCGACACAACGTCTAGGTCGTCTTCGGTGATCATGCGATAGAGTTCCGGGATTTCGTCGGGAGAATCTTGTAAATCGGCATCCATAGTAATAACGACATCGCCTTTTGCGGCTTCGAAACCTACTTGTAATGCGGCTGATTTGCCGTAATTGCGCTGAAATCGCAAGCCCTTTACAGCCTGATTTTTGTCCCGAAGCCCAACGATGGTTTGCCAAGAGGCATCTTTGCTACCGTCGTCAATAAAGAGGATTTCGTAACTCAAACGATTGGTTTCAAGCACGCGCACTAACCAGTCGTGGAGTTCTGGAAGTGATTCAGCTTCGTTGAAAAGTGGTATAACGATTGAAAGTTGCATGATCTTAATCTGAGTATCAAAGATACATTTTTTATTGGCCCAATTTGATCCATGATAAGCGTTGGCCTGCTATTTCGACTATATATGCGCCATTTGGCAAGGCGTGGGTATCAATTTTTGTAGGGGAAGTTCCTAGCAAAGCTGTTAAACACAACTTGCCATCCAACTGAAAAAACTGAACGGTAGTTGGCGCGTTAACCGCTTCGATTGTCAGTTCATCCTGACCCGGATTGGGAAACAATAAAATGGGGTCATTTTCTATTTGATTGTCGGACAGAATAGGCGCATTACTGATGCTGAAGTGATCAAATGCAGCTTCCGTAATATTTGGGTTGGAGGGGTAATCTGCTGTGCGCACAAACAATTGCATGGAGTTGGTAAAAGGAAGAAGACCGTTGAGTGCAAAGCTCTTGTATTCCCATGCCATCGCTTGCCCTTGCGGCCCGACGATTTCTTCCAACACAACCTGATCCAAACCGTTACTTAAGATCACAAGCAGGGTGTCGTCAAAATTGCCAGGACCGTGATAACAATAAAAAGAACGCGTATAATTCAAATGTGGATTGGTCAAGTCTGTGAGTGCAAAAACGGGTGAAATCAGGGTTGTAAATCCTTTGTCTACATCGTTCTGATCCGGATTGGGCGTGGTGCCATTGCCGGTAACCATGGCCATTGTGCCACAGTCTAGGTTGCTGTCGTCGCTGAAAACCGTATTTGTAGTCGGGTTCGGGTTGGCGCGTTCCCAGAGTCCCGTTTCGGCATCGCCTACCACAGACCAGCCAAAATTGAAGGAGAAATCGTCGCAGAAGCCTTTTTTCAGATAAATAGTGCCCGTTGAGGTTGCCGCATCGATAAATAGCGTCAGACATTCGGTTTGATAACCCCATTTGCCAACCACACAATCATAGGAATCTTGGTAGAAAAGCGTGAAATCTTCTTGACCCAAGCCATTGGTCTGACCTTCGTGTAACAATTGCGGATGAGCAAGCCTAATTTGCGCATTGGAAATAGTCAAGTTACTTCCCTCCTCTAGTACGATAATTTGGAAATTAAACGGCGGTATGGGCAATAAATTGAAATTGAAGTTGGTGGTGAGACCTTGCGTTAGACTGACCTGTACCGTTTGGGGATAATACCCAGGTTTGTTGACGTTTACAATGTAGGTTCCGCTATTTGGCATCCCGGTTTTGTAAATACCCTGTGTATTGGTCTTTTCAATCATGGCTGCCCCGATCAGTTCGACGTTTACTTGTTCGAGCACTTGACCTGTGGTGAGGTCTTTGACAACACCGTTAAGACTTGCGGCCGGCGCATAATTGATTTGCAAGACAAACAGGCCTTGTGTGATATCTGCGGCAACTGCTTTGTTAGAAGCAAAAAAAGGATAAACACCCCAACAACCATCATAACCAGGTGTTTGTCCTGGATAGGTATCATAACTACCGAGCTTGATTAGGTTTTGCGGATCTTGGGCGTCGTGGACCACAATGCCATCGCTGTAATAACTCGTGATCAAGTAGTTTCCTTTGACATGCACGTTGTGTGGAATAACAGCGGTGCCTTGCGTATTTTGCACGCGGTCGATTTCTTGGATTTGCTGCAAATTAGAGATGTCGTAGGCTGCCACATATGCACCTGATATTTCGTCTGTGGTGAACACCACACTGCCGTCTGCACTAGGCCAAATATTGTGGGTAAATAAATTGGGCGTTGGATGCGTTGCCAACAGCACTGGGCTTGCATGATCAGAGACATCTAAGATGCTGAAATAACCATCGTAAATATGAGCAGTATAAAGCGTATCGTTGCGCTCAAAACCATCATGGACATAAGACATATCAAATACACCAACTTCTATAGGCTGCATCGGGTTGGTATGGATATCGAGGATAATGACCCCGCCGTTGCCTCGGTTGGCGCCAAAAATATAAGCGTAGCCGCTCTGCGAAGTGAAACAAGTGTGCGCACTTTGCCATGGATTGGCGGCTGGCCCGTTGTAAATTGCCGTGCTGAGATTCACAGATTGTGGCAATGGACTGAGGTCAATTATGAGCAAGCCATCTTCGGCTTCTGTGGTAACGTAAGCGTAGTCGCCGTAAACACACGGGTCGCGCCAGATAGATTCAGAACCCGGAAACCAAAAAACTTCTTGCGGTTGAGCCCCATTCGTGATATCCACGATTGAAGTACCTTTGGAAGTGCCCACAATTGCATATTCATTACCGAGCTCATCGGTATAACCCCATACATCGTTGAGGTTAGCGCCATGAAGTGCTTGGTAATCGATGTGCGCAAGTGAATCTATAGAAAATTGTGCAAAAGCAGCACTGCCAAAAATTGTAAAAAGAAAAAAGAAGAGTTGTCGCATAAGCACATTAATTTTACCGATCCCGGACCTTTATTGCAATAATGGCCTGATGATTTTACTCAATCATTTTAAATGCTCACCTATTGTTTTCCAATCAATTACAAACATTTTATGCTTAATTGAAAAACAATTTGAGCGAAAGTCCGAGCGTTTGGCGCAGTTCGGTGCGTTCGATGATGTAATCCAGGAAACCGTGTTCGAGTAAGAATTCACTTGTCTGGAAACCTTCTGGAAGGTCTCTACCAATGGTTTCTTTAACGACACGAGGACCTGCAAAAGCAATAAGAGCCCCCGGCTCAGCAATATTGATATCTCCAAGCATGGCAAACGATGCGGTTACACCACCTGTTGTAGGGTCAGTGAGATATGAGATATAAGGAAGTTGAGCCTCAGAAAGCTGACCTAACTTTCCAGAAACTTTAGCCATTTGCATAAGTGAATAACCGGCTTCCATCATGCGTGCGCCACCCGATTTAGAGATGATCATAAAAGCTGCTTTTTCAGCGATGGCAACATCAATTGCGCGGGCGATTTTCTCTCCCATCACGGAGCCCATGGAGCCGCCAATGAAATTGAAATCCATGGCAGCAATGACCAGAGGCATTCCTTCTAATGTACCTTTAGCAGTCCGAATAGCGTCTTTGAGACCAGTTGCTTTTTGCGTAGCGGCAACACGATCAGTGTATTTTTTGGTATCGCTAAAGCCCAAGGGGTCGCCTGATTGCAAATCTGCATTGAGCTCCTCATATTTTTGCTCGTCGAAAATAAGCTCGAAATAAGCAGCAGCTCCGATGCGCTCGTGGTGCGAGCAGCGGTCGCAAACGTAGTTGTTGCGCATGAGGTCATCGCTGGTGTAGAGTGTTTTGCAATTTGAGCAGCGAACCCACAAACCTTCTGGCACTTCCATTTTGTCGCTTGTGGAAGTAGTGATGCCTTCTTTATTTCTTTTAAACCATGCCATAATTTCAGTTCAGTGTATTGATATTGTTTAGGTCGGCAAAAGATTGCTCTAGGCGTTGAACGAAAGTCAGTTCGCCTTCGCGCAACCATTTGCGTGGATCATAATATTTTTTATTGGGTTCATCAGCACCGTTTGGATTGCCAATTTGGGTACGAAGGTAAGCCAAATTGGTTTCAATGTAAGCGCGCACACCTTCGGTGAAGGCAAATTGCATATCGGTATCGATGTTCATCTTCACGACGCCGTAGCCAATTGCTTCTCTGATTTCTTCGAGACTAGAACCCGAACCGCCATGAAACACGAAATCAACAGGATTGGGCTCCGTGTTGTATTTTTCTTGGATATATGCTTGTGAATTCTTTAATATAATTGGGGTTAGCTGGACATTCCCTGGCTTGTAAACGCCGTGCACATTGCCAAAAGAGGCGGCAATTGTAAAGCGAGGCGAGATTTGCATAAGAGCTTCGTAGGCTGCGGCCACTTCTTCGGGTTGGGTATACAATTTGGCGTTGTCTACGTCGGTGTTGTCTACGCCATCTTCTTCGCCGCCGGTGATGCCTAATTCAATCTCGAGGGTCATGCCCATTTTGGCCATGCGGCGCAAGTAGTTTTGACAAATTTCGAGGTTCTCAGCTAATGGTTCTTCACTGAGGTCAATCATGTGGGAACTGAATAACGGTTTGCCAGTTTCTACATAAAATGCCTCGCCGGCGTCTAGCAAAGCGTCTATCCAAGGCAGGAGTTTTTTGGCGCAGTGGTCGGTGTGTAAAATGACAGTGGCCCCATAGGCCTCGGCAAGGGCGTGTACGTGGCGCGCACCTGCAATGGAACCCAAGATTGCGGCTTGCTCATTGGCATTTGACAGGCCTTTGCCAGCAAAAAATTGTCCGCCACCATTCGAGAATTGAATAATGACAGGTGCGTTGAGTTTGGCAGCTGTTTCCATGACAGCATTGATCGTGCTGCTGCTCGTGACATTGACGGCAGGCAGTGCAAAACCTTTCTGTTTGGCAAGCTGAAAAATGGCTTGTACTTGATCGCCTGTTGCGACTCCGGAATGGATCATTTTTGTATGCTTTTGTTGTTGATTGATGACACAAAATTAGAAATTATCTGCGATATAATATTTGGCAGTTTTTAGCGTTAATGTAGCAAACCTTTAAAACAGCCTATGATTAAAAACACTTACCCAGCACCATCCGCTTCAAACACCACACTACTACCCGCCCCACGCGTCCTTCAATTCCTAAAGTTGTACAGCCAGTCTCTTGAGGTAGTCAAAGGTAAAAAAGCAAGTATTTTTATTGGAAAAAATTGATCGAGCGCCTTCGGGCGCTTTTTTTATGCCCTTTGGTTCAATAGATAAGTAATGATCTCTATGATGAGTTCAAATGGCAATGCTTGATTCAGTGGGAACTGCACGGCGCCTTTTGAATATTTATAGCCACGGGCTTCAAATTCAGCAGCAAATGCAGCTATGCCTTTGGCACCCGGATACAAACCGATGTGTTTGGAATAACCTGCGTAGTGTATGATATTTTTTCCATTCAGCTGAAAAGTCGGGATACCGTAGGCCATTTTTTGTGTAGGCTCGGGCAGGTTTTGCTCGATGAATACGTGTAGGGCATTTAACTTTTCCTGAATATGACTTGGGAAACGAGCGATGTGTGCCGCAATTTCGGGCTGCATTACTCGCAATAACTTTTGAACTGATTGAGGATGGCCTTATTGACCCTTGGGCAACACCAAGATTCATGAGCAAAGTTCCAATTGACAACATGCACGGCTTGGGTCCATTTCTCCCAAACTTGGTCTAGCGGTGCAGCAATTGTAGCCCTCACCTCTAAAAATACTCCATCTGACATGACACAAAATTAGCGAATGTCACTCAATTAATTGGTAATTTTAACCCATGTTATTTGAGCTTGTATCGGACTACCAACCCACCGGAGACCAACCTGAGGCCATCCGTCAGTTAGTGAGTGGCTTAAATAATGGCATCCATCAACAAACCCTTTTGGGCGTAACCGGTAGCGGTAAAACCTTTACGGTGGCCAACGTCATCAAAGAGGTGCAGCGCCCCACGCTCATTCTTTCTCACAACAAAACACTCGCCGCCCAATTGTACGGTGAGTTCAAGCAGTTTTTTCCGAACAACGCCGTCGAATACTTCGTTTCTTACTACGACTACTACCAACCAGAGGCCTACATCCCTTCTACCGGAACCTTCATTGAAAAGGACCTCCAAATCAATGATGAAATCGAGAAATTGCGCTTGGCAGCCACTTCTGCACTGCTTTCGGGCCGCAGAGATGTCATTGTGGTGGCATCTGTAAGTTGCATTTACGGCATCGGTAACCCCACTGAATTCAAAAACAGCATCTTGCACCTGCAAAAAGGCGATACGGTGGTCCGAAATAAATTTTTGTTTCGCCTTGTTGAAAACCTTTACCAACGAGCTGGCACTGACTTTCAGCGCGGCCAATTCCGGGTTTCCGGCGACACCGTAGACATCTACTTAGCCTATGCCGACTACGCCCTGCGCATCGGTTTTTGGGGCGACGAAATCGAAACGATCTCGGCGATTGATCCGGAGAGTGGCAAAACACTAGAAAAATACGAGCAAATTGATATTTTTCCGGCCAATTTGTTTGTCTCAAGCCCAGACAACACGCGCCAAGCCATCACCCAAATCCAAGACGACCTCATTCCACAAGTCGCCGCTTTCAAAGAAGAAGGCAAACTAGAAGAAGCCAAGCGCTTAGAAGAACGCGTCAATTATGACCTCGAAATGATCAGAGAGCTCGGTTATTGTTCGGGTATCGAAAACTACTCGCGTTATTTTGACCGCCGCCAACCCGGCGAGCGCCCCTTCTGCCTACTAGACTACTTTCCAGAAGATTTCCTGATGGTCATCGACGAAAGCCACGTCACGCTGCCGCAAGTGCGCGGCATGTACGGCGGCGACCGCTCGCGCAAAATCAATCTCATCGACTACGGCTTTCGCTTACAAGCGGCCATAGACAATCGCCCACTCAAGTTCGACGAATTTGAAGGTTTCCTTTCCAATGTTATTTACGTTTCTGCCACACCAGCCGACTACGAAATGCTTCAATCAGATGGCGTGGTGGTAGAACAACTCATTCGACCTACTGGCCTACTCGATCCACTCATCGAGGTGCATCCGTCCAAAAACCAGATCGATCACCTCATCGAACAAATCCAAGAAAGAAGGGCCAAAGACGAACGCATCCTCGTCACCACCCTCACCAAAAGAATGGCAGAGGAACTGCAAAAATACCTAGACCGACTAGGTATCCCGTGTCGCTATATCCACTCCGAAATCGACACCATTGAACGCGTCGAAATACTCAGGCAATTGCGCCTTGGCGATTTTGATGTTCTGATCGGCGTCAACTTGCTGCGCGAGGGCCTTGACCTCCCCGAGGTATCGCTCGTGGCAATTTTAGACGCAGACAAAGAAGGATTTTTGCGCAACGAGCGCTCCTTGGTGCAAACTGTTGGCCGTGCTGCCCGAAACGTGAACGGAAAAGTGCTCATGTACGCCGATAAAATGACCGATTCCATGCAGCGCACCATCGACGAAACCGCGCGCAGGCGACTCAACCAAGAAGCCTACAATTTAGCGCACAACCAAGTACCAACTGCGCTGCAAAAATCCAAGGATAAAATCATTGAATCTACAGCGGTGGCCGATGGCGATCAAAACACACGCCAGGTCAAGTCTTTGCAAGCGGAAAACGAGAAGAAAGTTGCGATCCAACACGAGGCAAAGTTTGAAAATCCTGAAGCTAGAGCCAAAGAATTAAAAACCTTAAAAAATGCAATGGGAAGTGCCGCAAAAGCACTCGACTTCTTAGAAGCTGCGCGCATCCGCGACCTCATCAAAGCAATTGAAAACGCAAATCCAAATAACTAAATCCAAATCTCATGTCGACAAACGCCCCTTCAAAAGCACTCAAACAATTCAGGATCATGGCCATCGCAGAAGGTTTCTCTTGGCTAGGTTTACTCTTTACCATGTACCTCAAATATGGCCAAAACATGCCCGAACCCAACAAATGGGTAGGCATGATCCACGGTGTGCTATTTATTGGTTATTGTTTGTACATCGCATATTTCTATTTCGAAGAAAAATGGAACTTGATCAAATGCCTGGTGCTGTTTCTTACAGCATTTCTTCCTTTTGGCACCTTTTGGGCAGAACGCAAGTACTTGAGATAAAATTTCTTTTTTCCTTAAAAATCCTATATTTTAGAATTCAATTCTATTCATCATGATGCGCATACTCAAAAAAATACTACTTGGACTTTTAGTTGTTATTGGCATTTTACTGCTTGTCGCTTTATTTATTCCGACCCAAATTGAAGTCAAAAGAACGACCAACATTGCACGTGCACAAAACGAGGTGTTTGCATACATTCGCCTGCTTGAAAACCAACCCAAATATGGCGTATGGTGGAAGGCAGATCCGAACATGAAAATTATCAAAACGGGAACGGATGGGCAAGTAGGATTTGTGCACGCCTGGGACAGCAAAGACGAAAACGTTGGAGCAGGACAGCAAAAAATCTTGAAGGTGCAGGCCGACTCCTTGCAGAGCAGAATGGACATTGAACTCAAGTTCATCAGACCTTTTGAAAGCACCAACCCTTCTTTTATGCAAACAAGCCAAAAGGCTCCACAGCAAACCGAAGTTGTGTGGTCGATCACGAGCAAAATGCCCTACCCTTTTAACCTCATGGGCGCTGTCATGAACATGGAAGAAATGCTCGGCAACGACCTCGAAAAAGGACTAAAAAATTTAAAGCGACTCCTCGAAAAATAAAGTTGTTAACTTTGTTTAAAATTGAAGCACATGTCAAATCATTTACTCAAAGGAAAAAGAGGCATCATCTTTGGTGCATTGAACAATCAAAGTATCGCTTGGAAGGTAGCAGAGCGCGCGCATGAAGAAGGTGCCACGTTTGTACTTACCAACGCACCTATCGCTATGCGCATGGGTGAAATCAACGAACTTGCGAGCAAAACAGGCAGCCAGGTTATCGCTGCCGATGCAACCAAAATCGAAGACCTCGAAAACCTCGTTACCCAAGCACAAGAAATTTTAGGTGGCAAAATTGATTTTGTTCTGCACTCAATTGGGATGTCTCCAAACGTGCGCAAAGGAAAGCACTACACCGAAAACGACTACAACTACTACGGCCAAACCATGGACGTATCCGCGATGTCTTTACACAAAACACTCGCTACACTTTACAAACACGACGCTATGAACGAATGGGGTTCTGTAGTAGCCCTTTCTTACATCGCTGCACAGCGCATTTTCCCTGACTACAACGACATGGCCGATGCGAAGTCTTTACTCGAGTCTATTGCACGCTCTTTTGGTTACCACTACGGCATCAAAAAGAAAGTGCGCGTCAATACCATTTCGCAGTCGCCAACCGTCACAACCGCAGGACAAGGCATCAAAGGCTTTAAGGAGTTCATCAACTTCTCTGAGCAGATGTCGCCACTTGGCAACGCCAGCGCATTAGCTTGTGCAGACTACTGCATCAGCATGTTCTCAGACCTCACCAAATACGTCACCATGCAGAACCTCTTCCACGACGGAGGCTTCTCCAACACAGGCGTTACCCAAGAGGTTATCGAACGCTTCGGAGACGAGTAATACGAAAAGAAATTTGAAAGGAAAAGGCCACTCAATGAGTGGCCTTTTTTGATATACATGAAATTACATGCAATTAATCTTCCTTCCAGTCAAATCTAGACTTAGTGTACGGAATTTGGGCTTTTTCCAAAGCGCTGTGCAAGGCAATGACGCGTTCTTGATAGGCCTTCAGACTGGTTTTAAATGAAGTGTATTCCTGAACCACCATGGCGTAGTTGGCGCGGTGATTTTTACTGACACCAGTTGTGTTTTCAGCGAGTTGGTATTCGAGCATTCCCAAACGACTTGTGAAGCTTGGCGCTGTTTCAAACTCGTGCTTGGTGCGCAGTTCGTCGCCTGAAAGTTGTAGGCGAAGCTCGGCTTTCAATACTTTGAGTGCCCTGATTTCTTTCAATAATTCGAGATCGGTATTCGGGTAATTGAGTACGGCCTTCTCTACAATAGTGAGTTCTTCATTGAGCTCCTCGAAGCGCTTTTCAGCGCCGCTCACTTGGCGGTTGAGTTCTGCTACCTCTGCTCTAAAGGTATTGAGTTCGGTTTGATCTTTGGCCAAAAGCGTTTGGTTATTGAGTCCTTTGACCACGAAAGTTGTATTGGCCACAAGTTCTTCGGTTTGCCCATTGTGCAGCATGACTACTTTGAGTTGGTAAGTGCCCGGCACTACCAGTGGCCCTCTGCCCCAGCCGCCAACCGGATTGGTGGTCGCTTTGCGGAGGTCCCATTGCTGGCGAACAATTCCCTTTTGTGGGCTCGAAGTGAGGCGTCTGATTTCGGTTCCTTGTGCATCGGAGATGATCCAAATGAGTTTGGCCGCTTCGTCGAGGGCCTCTGCTCTGAGCGTTTCAAAACTCGGATAACTCACATCTTTTTTCTCTTTTTCGAGTTCCTTTTCTTTTTGCTGACGCGTGCTCACTAAAGTACTTGGTACGTCTTTGATGTGGAGCGTAAAAGTGGCGCCAAAGCTTGGGTTTTGGGCCGCCCACATGTTGTGACCTTGAAAGCCTGTTCCCTCCAAGCCCAGTGGATCTGCTTGAATGTAAAGCAAAGCATCTTTGACAGGGAAGAGATGCGCTTTTTGACTTAAATTTTCTTTGGAAAGCGTGCGCAAAGGTGTAAAGTTGTCTAGGACATAAAAGCCGCGTCCAAAAGTTGCTGCCACTAAATCTACCTCGCGCTCTTGGATATCGAGGTCATAAACAGCGATTGTAGGCAAGCCTGCGAGTTTGGTCCAGTTGCTGCCGCCATCTGTCGAGAAATAAGCGCCAAATTCGGTTCCTACAAACAAGAGGTTTTCTACGACAGGGTCTTGCTTGAGGCAATAAACGGTACCGCGCACAGGTAGGTTTCCGGCGATGTTCACCCACGTTTTGCCTTTGTCGCTAGACTTCAATAAATATGGCTTGAAATCGCCTTGACGCTGCGCATTGAAACAGGCATACACTACATTTTCTTGGTGAACGGATGCCGTGAGCATATTGACTCTTGTATTCAAAGGGACACCCGGGAAAGTGAGGTATTTGGTCCAGGTTTGGCCGTCGTTTTCTGAAACTTGTACCAAACCGTCGTCTGTTCCAACATACAATAAGCCTTTTTTCTTTGGCGATTCATCGAGGGCGACGATATTGCCATAGACAGTTGTGGAGGCGTTTTTCATGACGGCATCGATGGTCCAGACCTGACCCATAACTTCGATTTCGTTGCGGTCAATTTGCTGGGTGAGGTCGGGGCTAATGGTTTGCCAGTCGTCGCCTTTATTGGTGGTTTTGAAGAGTTTGTTGGCCGCAAAGTAAAGCGTGCTGGCGTCGTGTTTAGACATGATTAGGGGCGCATCCCAGTTCCAACGGTAACCAGGCTCGCCAAGCGCGGGCATGGGCTGAATAGGCACTTTCTCGCCTGAAGCGCGGTCGTAGCGAACGAGCCAGCCATATTGCGCTTGGGCATAAGTAATGTTCGGATTGGACCAATCGGTAGCCGATTCAAAGCCATCGCCGCCGTTGGTAATGAACCAATCAGCATTGAGAATGCCTGCTACGTTATTGGTTGCTGCAGGGCCCCCCATTGAGTTGTTGTCTTGGGTACCGCCGTAGATATTGTAGAATGGAACTGCATTGTCTGTAGCAACTTTGTAAAACTGAATGATCGGCAAATTGCCATAAAAACTCCATTCTTTGGCATGTGTGTAGGTTTCGTAAAGCCCGCCGTCGCAGCCAACTAGCCAGTGATTGGTATTGGAAGGGTCTATCCAGATACAATGGTTGTCTACGTGCTTGTTTTTTTCGCCGGTTGGCTCGAAGTTTTTGCCACCGTCGGTGCTGTGGTGCATGTAGGTGTCCATGGCAAATACTTTGTTGACGTCTTTGGGGTCGCAGATGATTTCTTGGTAGTAGTTGCCGCTCGTGGAGAAAGATCCTTGTTTGGACCATGTTTCGCCTTTATTGTTCGAGCGGAACACGCCGCCTTTGTTGTAGCGTGCCTCTACGATGGCATAAACAACATTGGCATCGGCAGGCGAAACCGCCAAGCCCACGCGGCCCATATCGCCTTTAGGCAAGCCACTATTGATTTCTTTCCAGGTTGCTCCGCCATCTGTTGATTTATAAAGGCCTGATTCGGGCCCACCACCGATGTAGGTGTATTCGTGGCGGCGGCGTTGGTGCGCAGCTGCATACAAGATGTCTGGATTGTTCGGATCAACGGCAATTTCGGAAATCCCGGTGTGTTCAGAAACAAAAAGCGTGCGCGTCCAAGTAACGCCGCCATCTGTCGTTTTATAAACACCGCGCTCGCCGCCGCTGCTCCAAAGTGGACCGTAAGCGGCCACCCAAATGATGTTTTCATTGGTCGGATGCACCACAATTTTGCCGATGTGCTCGGTGTTTTTGAGGCCCATATTGGTAAAAGACTTTCCGCCATCTACAGATTTATAGATGCCGTCGCCATAAGAAACTGAACGTTGGTTGTTGTTCTCACCAGAGCCCACCCAAACTGTATTTGGATTGCTAGGCGCAATGGCCAAACAACCAATTGAATAAGATCCGTAGTTGTCAAAAATGGGTTCAAAAGTAATGCCGTGATTTACTGTAAGCCAAACGCCCCCTGCTGCTGCAGCAACATACCATGTATCTTTATTAGTGGGGTGCACCGCAATATCAATTACACGCCCTGAGGTCAGTGCCGGACCTACCATTCTAAAAGACAAAGCACCTACCGTACCCGCGTCATAAGGCGGCTTTTCAATAGGTGTTGGGGTTTTCTTTTGGGCAAAGGCCAATGAGGCAGTAAAAAGCGTGAGCGCAAACAAAAACTTCATAATTTAAATTTTCGCTAAAAATACACTAAATTCGTGCAACCTCAAACCCAAAAATAGCGTCTCTCTCATTTAGGCCAAAGCCCATATATTATGTTTAAATACCTACTAATCGCACTTCCTGTCCTTCTTTTCACAAGCGTTAAAGCACAGGTCCTTACCGACTCTCCATTGTATCAACAGCTCAAAGCCTCAGGGCAACTAGGTACCGTTCAAACGCAAGCAAATTCAAGCATCCAAATGCCTGTGGCAGGGGTCAAGCCCGCGAGCTACAACAAAGCCAATGCCTGTGACTGCTACATCGCACCAGACTCTTCCTACACACTTGCCATGCAGCCCAACGACGACGGTTCTACTGGCCTCATTCCAATTCCATTCACCTTCAACCTTTACGGTCAGGCCTACAACTCACTATATATCAATAATAATGGCAACCTTACTTTTACGGGGGCCTTATCTACATTTTCAGCCACAGCCTTTCCTTCGACTGGTAATGCCATTGTGGCACCATTCTGGGCCGATGTCGATACCCGCAACGGCAACGGTCAAGTGCTTTACAAAATTACCCCAACAGCTGTTTACGTAAATTGGGTGAATGTCGGTTATTATAGTATGCATGGCGACAAACTCAATACTTTTCAGCTCATCATCACCAATGGCTCCGACCCGGTAATCGACGGCGGCAACGTCGCGTTTTGCTACCAAAATATGGACTGGACCACCGGCGATGCCTCACAGGGCGTCAACGGCTTTGGAGGCGTTCCAGCTACATGTGGTGCCAATAAAGGCGACGGCTTAGCCTACTTCTTAATTTCCCGCTTTGACCACGCCGGCACCGACTTCGACGGCGCTCTGGGCAATCCAGATGGCATCTCTTGGCTCGACTACAAAAGTTTTGCCTTTGACGCCTCTAACGGAGGTAACATTCCGCCTATCCCCGAAGGCATTGCCTCTTGCGATACCTTTAAAATTTGTGCACTTGGCGATTCCGCCGATTTCAGTATCAACTTTTTATCGCCAGAAGCGAATCAAAGTACTTCCATCACCTACTCCAACGGTGGTCTCAGCACCCTACAACAAATTTCGAATACACCGGGTAACACTGCCAATATCGTATTGCGTGCTGTAGGTTCAATAGCCACCATGGGCACCTACAACATCACCGTAACAGCTACCGACAACAACCTCCCAGCGCCAGGCGTTACAGCACTAACATTTGTGGTTGTAATCGACAGCATTGTCAATAACTTAGATTCAGCAATGCTCATCACCGCTAATTCTTGCGGTTCTATTGATTTGAGCGTATCCAATGGGCCTTACGATAGCTACCTCTGGGACAACTTTACTGTTCTGCCTACAAGCGGCGTAACTACGGACCAAATTTATGGCGTAACCGTGAGTAAAAATGGCTGCTACAAACACATTTCAGACACTTTCGATGTCATCACACCAATGCCCATCAATCTGCAGGGGCCACTTGCCTTCTGCCCGCCTGACACTGCCGTTACCTTAACCATTCCTAATGCTCCGGCCTACGCTACGGTAAGTTGGGGCTTATCAGATCCCATACTCAACGCACAGTACAGCAATGTTTTGGTAGCCGGCACTTATACCATCAACCTACTTGACTCCGCTAGTTTGTGTAGTACCGACACTACATTTACTGTCTTTGGAACAGGGGCCTCTTCAATTTTTGATGACACCACCATCTGTCAGAATACCTTTCAAGTTATCGGGACCATTTCACCGGGCGGAACGTGGACAGCATCTTCTCCAAACGTGACGTTTAGTTCGAACACCTCTCTTAACCCTTTGATTTCTATCCTTACACCGGGTAATTATACGGTTTCTTTCACCGACAACGTTTGTCAGCAAACACACAGCACGAACATCATACTACCCATAAATCCAAGTATTTTTAGTGATACGGCGCTTTGTCAACTCAATTTTCAAGTCGGAGGTACGGTTAGTGATATTCTAGGCGGTGCATGGACCTACACAAGTAATAATCCAAACGCCAGCTTAACTTTCACACCTGGCACAACAGCACTCAATCCCACTATAAACGCGTCTGAATCCGGCATCTTTACACTCACCTACACCGATGAAGTTTGCAGCCATACTACCTCCACAACACTTGAACTTTATGCACAACCATACATCAATATAGATAGTATAGGTTGTAACTACCTCGAGCAAATTCAAGGGACACTTTCTGCACTAGGCGGTGTTTGGTCTTGCCCAGATACCTCTATTACCTTCTCCAACCCTACTTCAGAAAACCCACTCGTCATTTGCAACTACGCAGGTGTGTTCCCAATTAGCTTCACGGACAACGCTTGTGGCGTCACACTAACTGAATTTATTGAATTCCCTCCTTATGTCTACGTACAACTCCTCGACACCAATATTTGCCAAGGCTCGAGTTTTTCGATTGACCCATTTACTTTAAACGTAGCCAAAGACAGCACCCTCACTGATTGGACAGCTCAAAGCAACTATACTCCTCTAACACTTGGCGCTTGGTCAGATGGCTCCACAGCAAATCCACGCGAAATCAATGCTGTTGGCAACTACATCTACACCATTAGTAATGCGTGTTATTCCTACTCAGACACGGCCACCATTGGCTTCAAGCCTTGCGATATCATTGCGCCTAACGTCATTGTGTTGTCTTCTGCAAATGGCAACAACACCTTTTTTGTTCAATACAGCGGTATTTCTGAGTTTGAATGCACCATACTAAACCGTTGGGGCAATATCATTTACAGCTACACAGATCCTGCTGGCTCTTGGAACGGCCAAACAAGCGGCGGCGATAAAGTAGAGGAAGGAACTTACTTTTATGTCATCAAAGCGCTATACGAAGGCGGAATACCTATCGAGAAACACGGATTTGTCGAGGTGAAGTATTAACTTTGCCCCATGAAAACTGCAAGTGTTCGTTATTTAGGAGAACTCCGCACCGAGTGTACGCACATAGGTTCTGGTACCAAAATCATTACCGATGCACCCCTAGACAACCACGGTAAAGCAGAGGCGTTTTCTCCAACTGACTTAGTAGCCACGTCATTGGCCTCTTGTGTCATGACCATAATGGGCATTTATTGTCAAACCCATCAAATTCCTTTCGTAGCGGCCGAAGCCACCATCGAAAAGCATATGGGTACTGATCCACGCCGCATCTCCAAAATTATCCTCGACCTCGACCTCAGTGGCAACAACTGGGACGAACTCACCAAAAGGAAAGTTATCGCAGCTGGCAAAGCTTGTCCAGTGGCGCGCACCCTCGAGGGCAACGTAAGCCTCGAACTTAATATCCACTAATGGAAGACAAACAAAGAAAAGAGCGCAGCTATCAGCGCAAAGAACGCACCGACATCATTTTCGGTGTACACTCCGTACTTGAAGCCATTCACGCAGGCCGTGAACTCAACAAAATATTGATTCAAAAAGGAATCAATAAAACCCTTTTTGAAGAATTGAGAGCTGCTCTTGCAGGCAAGAATTATTTCTTGCAATATGTTCCAAATCAAAAACTCGATTCACTCACAGAAGGTAACCACCAAGGCGTCATTGCCATGGTTCCGCCAATCGCTTACCAAGAAATTGAACCTCTCATTGACCAATGGCTTGAAGAAGGCAAAAAGCCAAGCGTATTGGTCCTTGACCGCATTACCGATGTACGCAACTTCGGTGCCATCATCAGAAGCGCGGAATGCATGGGCATAGATGCCGTACTCATTCCGAGCAAAGGTTCTGCTTTGGCCACCTCAGATGCCATGAAAGCCTCTGCTGGCGCCCTCAACCGCATTCCAATTTGTAAAACTGAGCAACTCAAGCAATCGTTGTTTTATTTGCAACAATCAGGGTTGCGCATTGTGGCGTGTACAGAAAAAGCGCTGGTACCATTGAATGAGACCAATTTAAGAGGTAGCGTAGCCATCATTATGGGTTCAGAGGAATCTGGCATTACCCAAGACCTCATCAATTTGGCAGATATCAGCTGTAAAATCCCGATGAAAGGGGCTATTTCATCTTTAAATGTGGGTGTGGCCACCGGAATGGTGCTCTACGAGAAAATTCGACAGGAGTTAGTGGGTTAATAACAAACCCGGTAAGAGCTCGGGCAATACGCCGAGTTCAGCAATACAATTTTCGTAGTTGTAGATATTTTTCGCTGTAGGGTCAAACCAGACGGCTTGCATGACTGCGCGCAAAGCACCCGCAACATCTACATGATAGTCATCGCCAATCATGACAGATTTTTCTGCTTTGGCCCCAGCCTGATTAAGTGCATACTTAAAAATGGCGGGGTCAGGCTTGTTTTTACCTACAAACTCTGAGCAAACCACCACATCAAAAAAGGATCGCATGCCGCAATTTTCGAGTTTTACAAATTGGACTTCTTGAAAACCGTTGGTAATGATGTGCAACTTGTAACCCATTTGCCGCAGTGCTTCTAGCGTTTCGATGGCCTTTGGAAAAAGCGCCGTTTGCAAAGGCGAAATGGCTACGTAGGCATCGGACAGCCGCCTCACTAAAGCTTCGTCTTGTAGTTTAAAATGCTTTAGGGTAACCCGAAAACGCTCAAAACGCAACTCCTCTTTTTTGATAATCCCTTTGCCATAGAGTTTCCAGAGATGCGCATTCTGATAAACGTATTGCTTGTGAAACTGCTCAAAACCACCAATTTTAGCTGCTAATTCTTCGGTTTCAAAAAGGGAACGCAATGCGATTTCTGAGTTTTTATCGAAGTCCCAGAGCGTGCGGTCGAGGTCAAAGAAAAGGTGGTGCTCAGTAAATGGCATAAGCGATGGTGGTGAGCAGCAGGCCATTCAGTGCAAGCCCGATTAGTACAAACAAAAAGGTTGTGGATTGCTTTCCGTAAAATTTGGCGGCTACAAAACTGCCAATGGGTACAGAAAATAACAAGGGGGCAAAAAGCGTGATGCCATAGAAACCAAAGCGTCTTTTGACTTGCACAATAATTTTTTTGGTGCGGGTAACCTTGTAGTAATTGATAGGCTCCTTACCCGCAGCGAGTGCGACTGCTCGTTTTTTAGCGCGACTGCGATGAGAAATACGCATCACGAGCTCACTTCCGAAATAGAAAATAGCGGAGGCTGTAGCGGCACCTAAGACGGAAGCCATCCAGGTATGGTGAAAAGCCATTTGAAAACCAGGGCCAGGCAAGGAAGAAACCATGAACTTGATCATGGCCAAAAAATAGATGCTCCAAAAACCTACCCAATTCATTGTTTTCTAATTATTTGAAATTTAAATTTTAACGCCATAGGCTAAATCGCCGGCGTCTCCAAGCCCTGGCACGATGTAAGATTGAGCTGTAAGTTCGTTGTCTATGGCCGCAACCCAAATTTGGGTATCGGCAGGAAAATTGCGCGCTACAAAAGCAAGTGCTTCTGGTGTGGCAATGGCGCTCAGGATATGAATTTGTTTGGGCTTGCCGTGGCGAAGCAGCGCTTTATACACGGCAACCATCGAACTACCTGTGGCTAACATGGGGTCTGAGAGGAGCCAGATTTTGTTGTCCAGATCTGGTACTGCCATGTATTCGACTTCAATTTCAAATACTTCAGCGCTACTGTGCTTGCGGTAGGCTGATATATACGCACTATCGGCGTGGTCGAAAGTGCGCAGAACGCCTTCGTGCATGGCCAAACCTGCGCGCAAAATGGTGAGCAAGACCGGATTTTCTGCCGGTTGCAGCACTTGGGCCTCGGCGAGGGGCGTTTGCACGGTTAGCGTGTGGCTCGGCAACTGCTTGGAAACTTCATAAGAAAGGATCTCGGCAATGCGCGAGAGGTTGTGTCTGAAACGCAGCCGATCGGTCTGAACACCAATGGTTCTGATTTCGGCAAGGTATTGACCGAGAATAGAGCTTTGAAGACCGATGTGGTGAACCATCTTTATTTTTCTCTAAAAATACGTATTATTGGGCATTCAAAACTTAAAATTATCCTTTTGATGAAAGATCAACGCAAGGTCCTGTTTCTCATAACCGTAGCTGCACTTGGCTATTTTGTAGACATCTATGATTTGGTGCTTTTTGGGGTGGTCAAGGCAGAAAGCCTCGCACACATCTTACCAAACGCGAGTGATGTAGAACGCGCTGCGCAAGGTAAGTTTCTTTTCAATGTACAAATGCTGGGCATGTTGTTAGGCGGCATTTTGTGGGGCGTCTTGGGCGACAAAAAAGGACGTTTAAGGGTGCTTTTTGGTTCCATCCTGCTCTATTCTGTGGCCAATGTGGCCAATGCGTTTGTGACAGATATTCCGAGTTATATCCTGATTCGCTTATTGGCTGGCATCGGACTCGCCGGTGAATTGGGAGCAGGTATTACACTCATCAGTGAACTCATGCCCAAAGAAACGCGCGGCTACGGCACCATGATCGTGGTCACGTTTGGTGCGCTCGGTGCGGTAGCAGCATCATTGATCGGAGCCGAAGGCCAGGCAGTTGCGGCTTTTATTGAATCGATGAGTGGCTGGAAACCGGCCAACTGGCAGGTGGTGTATCTGATTGGCGGCGCCATGGGTTTGGTTTTACTTTTGTTGCGCGTTGGGGCACTTGAATCCGGTTTCTTCAAGCAGATGGACCAAGACCAACACATCGAAAAGGGCAAGCTCAAATTGATTTTTGGCAAAAAAGAAAACCTCATCAAATACCTGCACTGCATCAGTATAGGAATCCCGATTTGGTATACCGTGGGCCTCCTGGTCATGAACTCTGCAGATAATTTTGGCCCCTGGCTTGGGGTGCATGATATCTCGAACGGCAAAGCGGTGATGTATTGTTATTTAGGGCTGAGTGCAGGCGATTTACTCGCTGGATTTTTGAGTCAGTGGTGGAAAAGTCGCAAAAAGGTTGTGCGGCTCTATTTGATTTTTTCGTTCGTGGTGACGCTGTTTTTTTTCAACTTACATCAATATAACATTAATGCCAGCACATATTACTTAATGTGTTTCTTGCTCGGAGCAGGAACAGGTTACTGGGCTATTTTTGTAACTATTGCCGCAGAACAGTTTGGCACGAACATCCGTTCTACAGCAGCAAATACCATCCCTAATTTTGTGAGGGGTTCGGTGAATATTGTAGTGCTGCTATTCGGCCTTTTATTGAGTATGGGCGTCAACGAAGGATTGTCTGCAGTGGTAGTTGGAGGCATCTTTATTTCGCTAGCGCTCTATAGTTTGAGCCAACTCAAAGAAACATTCGGTAAGGATTTAGACTATTTTGAACTTTCTTAGATCTTCTGAGAGTAATCTTCGAAGTCTTCGATGAGCTCTTGATCGACCTGACTGGCCACAGTGATTGGAATGTAGTCGACCACAACATTCGTTTTGTCTAGACCGAAGTCTTCTGCTGGCTTCAACCCTGTAGACTTCACAAAGCGATACGCTTTCACGCACAATTTTTGGAAAGGCGTCAGGTGGTTGTCCATGGCTACTCTGGAATTGAGTACAATGAACTTAAAGTCGACCTGATCCAATTTGCCGCGCACACTTTCAAAGATACTCTCGCCGCTCAATTCACCCTTCTCAATCATTTTGCAGTAAATCTTGCGCATCATGTATTCAATGCGGTGTTCCTCCTTGAAGCCCATCTGCAGCGTCACGTAGTAACAGCGTTTATCGATGATTTGGTGTACAGAATAATGAACTCCCCACGGCTCGTTGAGGATATCGAGGTGCAAGAACCAAATGGTGCCTGCCTTGCGCGGTTTTTTGAAGAACAAGGAATGATAAACCGTTAAATCTAATTTATTTGCGGAGTTAGATCGTGTTGGAAAGACAAGGTTGGTGGCTTCAAAATCGATGTCCTTATCTTCTCGTACGGAATTCAAGACTGGAATCACAGAATTCATAGGTAGGTACTCTGTTATACTTGTGCGCAATTGCTTGGCTTTGAAATATAAAAAGAGGAGTAAAAAGAAACCAATTGACAACACCAAAGTGAACCAACCCCCTGAGATGATTTTACCCATATTCGAAAGCAAGAAAATCATTTCAATACTTATGAAGATGAAGAATATCGTACTAAATACAATGCGCAATTTTGGGTAACGGATAAACATTAGAGTTGCCATCAAGATAGAGGTCATCACCATATTGATAGTAATGGCCAAACCATAAGAGTGTTCCATTTCGCTAGATCGCTTGAATATGGCAATTACAAGTAAGCAACCGATCATCAGGAACCAATTAATAAACGGTATATAAATCTGACCTTGATGCTCAGAAGGATATTTCACTTTGAGGTTGGTCCACAACTTCAATTTGATGGCCTCGTTCATAAGGGTAAATACTCCGGTAATGAGCGCCTGAGAAGCAATAATTGTAGCCAAAGTTGCAATCACCACCGCAAAAGGAATCATTTCTTTCGGAACCATCGCATAAAAAACAGTTTGCTTGGCACCCAATTCAAATCCTGGCGACAAACAAAGCGCAGCCTGACCAAAATAATTCAAGACGAGCAACACAGAAACCAAGCCCCAGCTCAAGCGGATGTTTCCTTTTCCGCAGTGACCTAAATCGGAATACAGGGCCTCGGCTCCGGTGGTACACAAGAACACCGACCCAAGCACAGCAAAACCGCCATCGACATTCGCGACTAAGTTGTAGGCGTACCATGGATTGATCGCCTGTAATACTGATGTATTGTGTATCACGTTGATAAAACCCAAATAACCAAGAAAGGCAAACCAAATGATCATGACAGGACCAAACATTTTACCAATTGCTGCTGTGCCGAATTGTTGAATGACAAAAAGAATCACAATGATGGTGACCACAATCGGAATAATAGGCATTTCGGGAAAGATATTATTAACGCCTTCAACCGCAGATGAAATTGAAATGGCAGGCGTAATAAAACCGTCAGCCATGAGCGTAGCACAACCAATTAGGGCCGGAATAATGATCCACTTAAGCTTGCGCTTCTTCAACAAGGCAAACAAGGCAAATATCCCACCTTCACCATTGTTGTCGGCATTCAATGCAAAGTGAATGTACTTGATGGTAGCCAACAAAATCAAAGTCCAGATGACACTCGAAAGCGCACCCAATATAAATGGCTCAGAAATGTCCTTACCTCCTCCGGTAATCGCCTGAAAAACATACAGTGGCGAAGTGCCGATATCCCCAAAAACAATTCCAAGTGTAATCAAAAATCCAGCGAGGGAAATCTTTTGGGTAGAGACGTGTGACATGATAAATCAGAAAAATTTCGTCGAAGTTATGTCTTTCTTACATTTCTACGCAAACATTTCACGAAAATATTTATCTTTGCATCCCGATTCCAAATCGGATAGTCTGCTGCCCACGTGGTGAAATTGGTAGACACGCCATCTTGAGGGGGTGGTGCCAACAGGTGTGCTGGTTCGAATCCAGTCGTGGGCACATTGATCAAAGCATCTTGTCGTAGACAGGATGCTTTTTTCTTTTCTACGAGTCAAAATGAAATTTTGAAGGAGTGAAAAAAGAAAAAAGTATCATTTTGCGAAGCAAAAAAGATGCTTTGATCCACTATAAAGCCAAGACTGGTTCACCGAACGAAGTGAGGTAATCCAGATCTCCATAAAAAAAGAAAGCATAGCAAATGCTTGACTTTTCCTTGTACTTCAAATAAAACATCTTTGGAAAACCGAACGAAGTGAGGTAATCCAATTTATCCGCATATTTACTGAGCTCTCATAGAATCAATCCCTGATTTCTATTTCCCCTGCATTCCAAATTCAGAAATTTGAAAATTATCTATTTTTTTCATTTGTACGGAAATTATCCGTACTTTTAATCTTGAATTTATGAATCTTCTCATTATGTCACAAAATGCCCGCTTTGATGCCCGACTCAGTTTAACTCAAAAAGAACTTCTTGAGAAAGCCGCTCATCTTGGCGGCTATCGCAGCTTATCTGATTTCGTTATTAAAGTTGCAGAGGATAAAGCCAATGAAATTATTGAACATCACGAACTGCTCAAATTAAGTGTCGCAGATGCGGAGGTTTTCTATACCGCTTTAATCGAAGATCAGCAACCGAATGCTTGCCTACAAAAAGCAGCTGAAGAAAGCGCACAATACTTTCAATGGAAGCGAAAGTAGTCGTTCTTGGCCCTCAGCATAAGGAGGCTAAAAAAAACTTCAAATGTGGCAACGACATTCTGAACAATTACCTTGCACATTTCGCCCTTCAGGATCAACAAAAAAAACTGAGCGTTTGCTTTGTAATAGAATCTCCATCGAAGGAAATAATCGGCTATTACACAGTAAGTGCAAGTAGCATTGACGCAAAAAATACAAGCGATGAGCACTTCATGCCATTTAAAACGAAGTACCGAACCCTGCCTAATATTTTAATCGGCCGTTTTGCAATTGATTTGAACTATAAAGGAAAGGGATTCGGTAAAAAATTACTTTCCGATGCACTCAAAAGATGTACGTTGCAAGCCAATCAAATTGGAGCCTGCGCTGTTTTTGTAGAACCCAAGGACGCAACTGCACGCGAATTCTATTTAAAATTTGGTTTCAAAAACCTGCCCGACCAAAACAAGCTGTTTATCTCCATGCAACAGCTCCATCAGATTTATATTGTATTTCACTAACTTTAACCATTAAATTCAAACGCATGAAAACACAACTCATCCTCCTCTCTAGTTTGCTACTTGGCTTGCAAGCTTGTTCGAATCAAGAAAAGACAAAAGCGCCAGAACCGACCTCCATTGTGGCCACCGACGCAAATACCAAAGAACTACAAGAAAGCCTCAAAGATGTGGCTGAAGAAGAAAAGCGTTTGGCTGAAGAAGCAAAGGCCAACATGACCACCATGAGCTTCAATGTGCTGAACCACGAATTCGGGACAGTCAAGGAAGACACCAAGAACCTCTACAATTTTGTAGTGACCAACACTGGTAAAAAACCATTATTCATTCAAGATGTTAAGGCATCTTGCGGTTGCACGACCCCAAAAAAACCAGAAAAAGCGATTGCACCGGGTAAGTCCGATGTTATTGCCATAGAATTCCATCCAAAGGTAGGACAATTGGGGCGTCAGGATAAAACGGTTACTGTAACAGCCAACACGAATCCGGGCATGGTCGTACTTAAAATCGGAGCAGACGTCATCAAGAACCCTCTTACCGAACAACGCATCTCAAGCAACTAAAATGAAACTACACGTTCTCAATACGGGCTTCTTTCAACTCGACGGCGGCGCCATGTTTGGGGTTGTTCCCAAAACAATTTGGCAAAAAACCAACCCGGCCGACGCCAACAACATGTGCAATTGGGCCATGCGCTCGCTGCTCATCGAAGACGGCAAACGACTTATTTTGGTCGATACCGGCATCGGAGATAAGCAATCTGAAAAGTTCTTCTCACATTACCATTTACACGGCACCGACAGCCTGCATGGCAACTTGGCCAAGCTAGGTTTTCACGCCTCAGACATCACTGACATCATATTAACCCACCTTCATTTTGACCACTGCGGCGGCGCCATTGCATACGATACCCAAAAAGAAGCTTACCGAACTGTTTTTCCGAATGCCACCTACTGGAGCTCTGAGAACCACTGGCTTTGGGCAACCCAACCCAATCCGCGCGAAAAAGCCTCCTTTCTGTCCGAAAATATTCTCCCCATCCAAGAAAGCGGTCAGCTTCAATTTGTACAACGCAATGGCCTACTGACCCAAAACGCACTCCCTGGCATCGACCTCTCTTTTTTTGACGGCCATACAGAAAGCATGATGCTACCCCAAATACAATACAAAGGCAAAACGGTGGTTTTCATGGCCGACTTATTGCCGAGTACTGGCCATATTCCCTTGCCATACGTCATGGGTTACGACACCCGCCCATTACTCACCCTGACCGAGAAAGAACGTTTCTTAATCGAAGCCGCAGACAACGAATACGTCTTGTTCTTAGAGCATGATGCCGTCAACGAGTGTTGCACGGTACAGCATACCGAAAAAGGTATTCGCCTCAAAGACACCTTTTCTTTCGCTGATTTATAAAACCATGAAAAGCCCCAAAGAAATTGTTCAGGGCATGCTCAACAACGATGCCTTCAGCCAAATGCTGGACATGCAAATCATTGCCCTTGAGCCGGGCACCTGCACCCTGAGTTGCCCCGTCACCAAAGCGTCTACCAACGGTTTTGGCATTGCCCATGGCGGCCTCACCTACTCCCTCGCCGACTCCGCGCTCGCTTTTGCTGCCAACACCCGTGGCCAACAGTGCGTCAGCATCGATACGCAAATCTCCCACCTCGCCAAAGTCCAACTCGGCGACACCCTCACTGCTCACTGCACAGAAATTCACCGAGGCAAACGCACGGGTATTTATCAAGTACGCATTGAAAACCAAGACCATAGACTCGTCGCTTTTTTCAAAGGCACTGTTTTCGTCTCCGATCAAAATTGGTAAGCACGATTTTTTTCGATTTTTTCTCTCATCCACTTGCTTTTTATCAAAATATGCTTACTTTTGTATCCGCTTTAACGAAAGCATCACACAATTCTCAAGCAACTGTTGTTGCTCACGCAAGTGAAAGAAATTGGTTTGGTAGTTCAGTTGGTTAGAATACCTGCCTGTCACGCAGGGGGTCGCGGGTTCGAGTCCCGTCCAGACCGCAAAACGCTAACGTTAAAGACAAGTCCTATATGGCTGTAGGAAATAGAGAACCCTAAGATGTATCAATGTCTTAGGGTTTTTGCTTTTATTGACTTTTTGGACTTGGTTTCATCAAGACCCTACAGCCTTCCCTACCCGCTTGCCTAAAAACACAAAATAGCACACTGAACCCACGTACAAGCCAAGCAAATTATGCTTGACATCTTGCCAATCGAAACGGCCGTGAACGGCTTTTGGAACCAGGCGCTCAGAAATTAGGTTCGAAAATGATTTCAATAGCTCGATGTCAATGCTTGCAAACAATAGAAAGAAAAGATGAACACCTTCTAATAATCAAAATAAACTCCTTAAATTTGTTTGATGGCCAAGTCATTAAAATACAATCTGACCTAGGAAATTAAATTTATGATTCAAAAAATACTCATGCTCATCGGGAGTTTGCTGCCGATAGCTATCACACATTACGCGCAAACCCCTACTGCCTCTATCAATAGCATTCCATCGGCGGTGAATGGCGTTATAACGGTTTGTCAGGGGCAGACGATCAACTTTGCGAGTAGCTCTACTGGGACTGCCGTCGGAACAAGTTATGTTTGGAATTTTGGTGGTGGTTTGCCAGCAAGTGCAAGTAATCCTGGGCCGCACACGGTTGTTTATAATAGCGTGTCGGTTGGGCAGCAAATTTCGTTAACGGTCAGCAATCCAAATGGGCAACAGTCTACTGCTAGTTTGAATGTTGTGGTGCAGGCCTTGCCGAGTTCGCAGCTGACTCTTGCTAGTTCGAGCAGTGGATTTGGGACGCAATTGGTGAATGGGCAGACGGTTTTTAAAAAGTGTACAAGCGCTGGCGTTACAGCTACGCTGTTTAATTTCAATACACCAACTTATCCGAATACCACACAAACATTCAATTGGGGAGATGGCAGCCCCGTGCAAACGCAGGCCGCTATCGTGACTGGTCAGTTATCGCATACATTTGCACTTGGTGGGTTTTTATTGAGTCATACCATTACCTCGGCCAATGGTTGTCAGACCACTACACAATATTTAGTGTTCAACGGAGCGGCTCCGGTCGTGAATGTCTCGGGTTCGGGGCAGAATACTTGCTTGCCGTATCCATATGAAATTGACGTGCTCTCCAACAATATTCCCGGAACCAATTATACGGTTTCATTTACTGACAATTCGCCTGTAGTGAACTTTAGTACGGTAAACGATACAACTATTTCGCATATTTTCAATACGAGTTCTTGTGGGCAGTCTTATCCGGTTGGTCCGCTGCTCATTGAGAATGCCTACAGTGCAACAATTATTGCGCAAAATGTGTGTGGAGCTACGTTTGCAACAGTAGGACCTATTGTAATTTCGGCGCCATCTGATGCTGCATTTACTTATAGTCCGGCCTCGCCGATTTGCCAGAATGAACCTGTTTCGTTTAGCAATACCAGCCAGAGTGGGCAAATGGTAGATGGCAGCACTTGTAGTGGCAATTATGGTCATTACTGGAAAGTGCAAGAACCAAATGGTTATGCTGTCACTTACGGCAACATTGGTTCGTCAAACGGTTTTGTCGGTGGCAATTACGATTTTGCCTCCTGGACCAACGGTTCGGACAGCCTTGTTTTGGAATTCAGCGTGCCCGGCACGTATCACATGTGGATGTATACAGGCAATGGCTGTGGCATCGATTCAGTAATGCAAATTGTTGTGATCAACCCAACGGGAAGCGTATTAGCCTTGCCGTTAACGCAAGATATCTGTTCGGGTTCGCCATTTTCTCCGATCGTCCTGACTTCTACAGTACCGGGCTACACCGTAACTTGGGAATTGGATACTGCTATCAATGTGCAAGGTTTCAACCTCAGTGGCGGCACTGGCCTTAACACCACTACAATAGCGCCGTTAATCTTGACTAACTCTGGCAACACTACAGGTACTGTTACACTCACCGCTAGCGTAGGCTGCACCAACGTAGCACCTATAGAAATAGAGATCAATGTGCTGCCTAACGCCAACGTGCAGTTAGATCCGAGTCAGCAAAGTATTTGTAACGGCGAGCAAACTGATATCAATATCACGAGCAATTTGGCCAATATGTCTTTTGCTTGGACCGTGCAGGCGCCCAACACCATTGGAGGTGAAGCAGCCGGCAGCGGTGCCAACATTGCGCAAACCCTAAGCAACAGCGGCACTACACTCGATACAGCCAATTACATTGTTAGCGTGGTGGGCTATCAGTGTCCAGGACTCCCACAAACGGTGCCAGTCATTGTAACGCCAGTAGTGACTGCCAATTTGCTGTCAGATACTACTTTTTGTCCGGGTGTTTTGGTCAATTTGCCAGACTACCAAACCGTACCAGCTGGCGCGCAATTATCCTGGACTAATTCCAACACACTCATTGGTCTTGCCACTTCTAGCACAGGGCAAATCATTAATTTCACCAGCTCAACCAACAATGGCCAAGCCACCTCTGGAACGGTTACAATCGAGGCTTCTTTTAACAATTGCACCAACGCAATCGATACCTTTATAATTCAAGTCAATGCCAATCCTGGTTTTACAGAATTCATCAATCCATCAGCTGGCCTCAATTGTCAGTTTGACCCGATTCAAATTGGGGTCAGTAATATACCGCCGAGTACTATTTTGTGGACTGGACCTGGAATTTTAGGGCAGAATAACCAACCCACCATTGACGTCAATCTAAATGGCATCTATTATTTCAACCTAACCGACACCAATACAGGTTGCAGTAGTAGTGATTCCATCTCGGTGGATGCGCCTGATGTAATCAATATTACTTCAGTTCAGTTCAACAATATCTCTTGTTTTGGAGGCAGCAACGGGCAAATTCAAATCAATGCCACATCAATTTCGCCGATCACTTACAGCTGGACACCGAATGTTTCGGGTTCAAATACAGCACAAAATTTAAGTATCGGAACATACGCCGTTACGCTTACCAACGAAGACGGCTGTGAGGTAGATACGAGCCTGACCCTCACTCAACCTAATGCACTTGCTATTGAGTTGTTGGGTTCGCAAATTTCTGAATGTGGTGAGGCAAATGGATCAATAACGGTGCAAGGCAGCGGCGGTCAGAGTCCGTTGCAATACAATTGGAGCAACGGGCAAAGCGGCGCTTACCTCGACGGCATTGATAAAGGCACTTTTATTCTGACACTATCCGACGCCCATAACTGCGTGCTAAGCGATACTTTTTCTATCGATTGTTTACCTTTAATAGATATAGTGACACCTCAGTTTTTATCGCCAAATGGAGATAACCTCAATGATGTTTGGCTACTGCAAAATACGGCACAATATCCAGAACTTGAAGTCAAGATTTTCAACCGCTGGGGTAGCCTTGTTTATGAAGCTCAACCATATTTGAACAACTGGAATGGTTGGTCTGAAAAAGGAAGCCCTGAAGGCCCGCTGCCTGCTGCCACCTATTTTTATTATATCGACACCCACAAAAAATCACAAGAACCACTTAAAGGTTATATCGAAATTCAGCCCTAAACGATGAAAACTATCCTCCTTCTCTTATTATTTGTGGTTTCTTTTGCCGGTACAGCTCAGCAAACCGCTCAGTCTTCGCTTTATTTTTTCAATCCGCTACACTTTAATCCAGCTTATGCAGGGAGCCGTGGTTCTTTGAACGCCACACTTGTGCACCGCGCACAATGGTTGGGTTGGGATGGCGCACCGCGCTCGCAGTTTTTATCCATTCACGCACCGATATACCGTAAAAATTTTGGTATTGGACTCACTGTAAATAACGATAAAATTGGTGTGCGTTCAAATGTTGCGGCGCTCGTCAATGCTTCTTATCATTTAAGGTTTAAAAACAGCCCATGGCGGCTTTCCTTTGGAATGTCTGGAGGTTGGATGAACAACCAAGCTGATTTCTCTTCGCTTTTGGTTACCGATCTCAACGATCCTAATATGGTGCAAGGTTACAACTTGAGCAAGCCCAATTTGGGAGCTGGCATTTACGCCTACCATAAAAAAGCGTATATCGGACTGAGCGTACCGCACCTCATCCAACGCAACCTCGACACCATCAGCAATTCTTACCTACAACGCCACACCTACCTTACTGCTGGCATGGTCATACCTTACAACACAGTAATCGACATCAAACCAAGTATCTTGATCAAATACACGGCCAATGCACCATTGAGCATCGATTTAAACCTCTCTGCATTCTTGTACAAGCAGTTTTGGCTTGGCGTGCTTTATCGCTACAATGAAGGTATTGGTTTCAATTGTGCTTATTCGCCTTCTGACCGCTGGTCTTTGGGCTATGCCTACGAGCTACCGCTTAACCGCCTACTCTACCGCAACTGGGGCAGTCACGAAATCTGCCTCTCTTTTGACCTCCGTTCCAAACTCAATGCTTTCATTAGCCCAAGATATTTTTAAGATGCGTTTATTATCTATTTTTACGTTTTTTGCTCTGAGCAGCAGCTTCATGGCTCAAACCTACAAGCAGCAATATGCCGAAAAGCTTTCGAAGTCCTACAACTTCATTGAATCTTACCCGATTTGGCTCGAACTTGCACAAGAAAATACGCAAATCGACACCCATACGGTGCGTCAGCTCATTACTGCAGCCTATGAATCAGAACAATACGAGGCCGCGCTCGAATGGTCTATGAAGTTCACAAAAAACAGCAAGGACCTCAAGCCCAAAGACTTCATAACCCAACTTCAGCTCTTGCAACTAACCAAAAATAGCGACAAACTATCCCAAACACTAGACCTTGGCTTGAAGCTATTTGCACAAGATCCACAACTCCTGACTTGGCAAAAACACCTTCCCTTAATTACAGAGGCTAAGGCAATTCAGGCACCCTATACTGCCCAAATATTTAGAAGTTCAGAAACAGGTGAAGTGTTTGCAGCTGCAGACTACCCTGAAGGCGTTTTGTATGTCTCGACACAATACAATTCAGGTTTTGTCAACCGCACTTATGGCAAGACGGGAGAGTATTTTACCGATATCGTTTACGCCAAAGACGGCAGTAAAAAAGACCAAATTTGGAATGGAATCAAGCGCACCAACCCGCATGACGGCCCAGTAAGTTTTTCTAAGTCGAATCGCTATGCCTACATGACCAGCAACCATGAAGCCATCGATTTAGAAAACGAAGTCAAGTTCAACCGCCTTCAGTTGATCATCTACGAAAACACCCAAGGCGAATGGAACCCTACAACGCTATTCAAATGGAACAACCCGAGTTATTCTGTGGCACATGGGGTTGTTGACGACTCTCTGAACCTATACTTTTCTTCCGATATGCCCGGTGGCTTTGGCGGCGCAGACATCTACCGCTGCAAGTGGAACGGATCGGCTTATGAGGCCCCAGAAAATCTCGGTGCTAAAGTCAATACCCCAGGAGATGAGAACTTCCCGTTTGTATCGCTCGACGGCTATCTATATTTTTCCTCAAACGGTTGGCCGGGTCTTGGGGGCTTAGATGTTTTCCAATCAGACCTCATTCAAAATACTCCAAAAAACATTGGCAATCCTGTCAATTCCAACGCCGACGATTTCGCATTTTCGGTCAACGACCTCAACGGAAAAGGGTATTTTTCTTCGAACCGCAACAATTGGAAAGACGAAGTCTACAGCATCAAGCTCAAAGGTCAAAAGCGCTACGTAGAGCTCGCACTCCAAGATTGTCTTAAAAAACCATTGGCGAATGCCACTATCGACATTTACAACCAAGACGGCAGCTATTACAAAAAACTCACCACCGACGACTTCGGTAAAGACAACTTCATCGGGCTTATTGGCGAGCAATACATTGCTTGCTACCACAATACACAAACGGGCTTCAAAGACAGCGTGCGCTTCACCAACGAAATCGATCCATATCAGACCATTCTACTCAAGGCTGCACCCGCCAACCAAACGCGCGTCCTGAACCTTGTATCCTACAAAGGTGAACCCCTCGATGGCGCATTGGTAAAACTCTATGCCAACGAAAAATTAGTCAGTAAAATGGTCACCAAAAAAGAAGGCAGTATCGACATCACCAACCTGCAGGTAGACTCATTATGCATCACTGCCATCAACCACAAAGACCAGTACATCTCCATCAAAGACCGTCTTTCTTGTGAAGCAGTCGACCTCATCCAACTCCAAATGAAGCCCAATGCTTCGGCTACCTTCATTAACCTCGACCTCATTCTCTATGATTTCAACAAATGGGATTTACGACCTGAGAGCATCAAGGAGCTAGATACGCTCATTGCCTACATGAAAACTACCGACTTTAAAGTAGAGCTCTCTTCTCACACAGACTCCCGCGGTATAGACGCCTACAACGAATGGCTCTCCCAGCAACGCTCCAACAGCTGCGTCAATTACATCATCAGCAACGGCATCAGCCCGGACCGCATCATCGCAAAAGGCTACGGTGAATACAAACTCAAGAACCGCTGCGCCAACGACATCGAGTGCTCAGACGAAGAACACCAACAAAACCGTCGTACGGAATTGAAGATAATGCAGTAGGAAGAGTAAACATTTTTGCTCGCCATCAATGAAAATGTAAAGAGGTGCTAAAAAAATTAAGGTCAGTACGCCTATCAAACATTATTTTATTCTATTTTTAATGTTTACTACGCTATAAAGCGTTAATTTTACACTCGCAATCCAGTGCAAACATTAAAAATTTAATTTATTAATGTCAAAAGTAGGCTATCCTGTTAATCCAGACCGAAATATTCCTTGGAATACGCTTCCATTATTACCGATCGAAAAGGACTTGTATTACACAGTTGAAATCCTTGAAAAACTTGGAGATGCCAAAGCCGCACTAGCAAGATTACATGGTCGAAGTGCCATCATACCAAATCAAGGACTATTGATCAACACAATCAGTTTACAAGAAGCAAAAATATCAAGTGCGATTGAAAACATCTTCACGACTGACGATGAACTTTACAAAGCGTATAGTGATCAAAATAATGAATCAACAGGAGCTTCAAAAGAAGTATTAAGATATAGAGAAGCACTTTGGACAGGATACAATTACATCAAAGAGAATGGATCATTTGATCAAGAATATTTTATTAATGTCGTAAACGTTATTAAACAATCTAGCGAAACAATAAGACCAGATTTTTCAAATACAACAATAAGACAAGGAGGAACAGGACCTAATGCAGGAACAATAATCTATACGCCACCTCGCGGTCGTCTAATAATTGATGAAAAATTAAATAACCTAATTGAATTTTTAAATGATGATGATCAATTTAAAATTCACCATTTACTTAAAATGGCAATTGCTCATTATCAATTTGAAGCCATACATCCATTCAGGGATGGAAACGGACGAACTGGTAGAATATTCAATATACATTATCTTACAAACAAAGGCCTTTTAGATGTCCCAATCTTGTTTTTAAGTAGGTATATATTAGATCACAAAAATGATTACTACGCAGGGCTACAAGGAATATCACAAAGAGGTGATTGGAACGAATGGCTGCTTTTCATGCTCCGTGCCGTTGAGAACACATCCAACATCACATTTCACAAAATAAACGATATAATGTCCGTAAAAGATTCGATACTGCAACATGTGAAAAATGATAAAACAAAACTTAAAAATCCTGAGAGCCTAATAGAATTTCTATTCAATCAACCATTTACAAAAGTTAAACATCTTGTATTCGCTGGGCTATACTCCGAAAATACAGCAAGAGCGTATCTCAACAAACTGTGCGAAATGGACGTTTTGGAGAAAAAGGAAATTGAAGGTCATCATTATTATTTGAACAAGGAACTATACAGAATACTGTCGGAATAGAAATCGAATAACTCACCCCTTCTTCTTACTCAAGTAAACACCACCATAAATATTGCAGCAGCCGTAAGTTTCAGTTTGCACTCTGATTGACTGTACCTTTCCATTGAGCATTTTGGCGGTAACCACTTCTTCTTTGTGACCATACGGGTGGCCAACGTAGGTGCCATTTGGTTTTTTCTTCAAGACAACCGTCATAACAGGTTCACAAGCACAACGTTCCGAAGACTGAAAATAAAGCTTGACTGAAATACTCTCCTTGGTCATTTTCGCTACATCGATGTGCTGATCATAGAATTTGCTGTCTTCATATAAATGAAAGCGCTGCGCAAAAGATTGTTGGCAAGAAGTAGGGCGAAAAAAAGGAGGTAACGCATGGTGTTGGGTTGTTCATTGATTTGAGTTGAAAGATAGTAAAAATCAAAATGTGCAGTAATAAATTTGATTCTGTAACCATCTCCAAACTTTTCATTACAGGGTAGAGAAGCTGCTCCAAACTTTCTCACGAACCCTATAAACTAAAGCTCATGAAACGTTTGACTCGTCCGGCGCGCTATCGTGCGGCCAACAAAGCACAAGAAAATCCGTATGGCACCGTGGTGGTGGCCTTGTTATTTCTGGGCGCGCTCTTGTTGAGTGCCCGCCCTGTTTTTGGGCGTACTACTGCTCAAAATAAACAATTTGCAACGATAGACGCATATGCGCGGGCCTGCCATGAATTTGATCTATTCCTACGCTTTCTTTCAAGTATTCTTTCAAGTCTTTTGCAATGTAGCATGAACCATTATCAGAGAGCAGCTTAGGGCGTTGTTTTGTTATTAATTTCGCCTTTACAATAGCTCTGTCTATTGTTCTTTTTACATCATCAGACTTCATATTCGAACAGAGCTCCCAGTGCACAATATATCGGCTGTAATCATCTAAAACCGTGCTTAAGTAGTACCAACCCCAACCAATGATTTTGAAGTAAGTAAAATCAGTCTGCCACATTTGATGAACGAACTTTGTTTTGTCGGTAAACTCATCTCCCGCCGAAATGAAAATGTGAGCAGGAGATGTGATCAAACCTCGATTCTTCAATATCCGATAAACACTAGACTCAGAGATAAAAATTTGTTGTTCGTCAGTTAGGTGATATGCTAGCTCCCGTGAAGATAATTCTGGACGATCTAATGCCAACTCAACAACCAGGTTCTTTTGCTCCTGAGGAATGCTATTCCATTGCCTTCTTGTATCCCTTTTAATCGGTTCTAAGCCTTCAACTCCATGGTCCGAAAGGATTTGTACCATTTGTAGAAAGTGCTCTTATTTAAGCCGATTTCACGCAACGTTCTGTTTACCCCAAGATCTGATTCAACGACCATTTTAATTAATTCTTGTTTTTCTGATACTGTAAAACGCATGTACTTTTTGAATTTATCTTTTATTCCAAAATGTCCAATGTATTTTTTACAATGTCATAGCGTAATACCAAGTCCGCAACGATTTCCTTTAAGCGTTGATTCTCCTTACGTAGTTCCGTTACTTCATCACTTGTGGCCTCACGCGTTACATCGCCCGCTAGACGCTTTTTCCCAGCTTCCAAGAACTCTTTATTCAATTTGTAAAATTGTGCATCAGCAATTGAATATTTTCTACAAATTTCCGGCACTGAAAGTTCTGCTCTCATAGCTTCCATAACAATTTGAATCTTTTGTTCTGAACTAAAAACTCTCCTTGTTTTTCTTCTTACATCCTTGATGAAGTTTTCTGTTGTTTGTTTTTTTCTTTTTGTTGTCTCCATAATTTATTAAATTTAAATATTAATACATGAAAACTCCAACTAACTTTGTACCTATTATCGGTCCACTTTATGCTGACGATTTACACTTAAATTCACACGAAACGCAAGTTTTCAATGGAATTACAATCAAAGATATAAAACCATTCAAATGTCCTCTATGAAAAATGTCCTATTCCTCCTTACCTTACTTATGTCAGGAGTAAGTTTTAGTCAGAATTACAACAACATGTGGATTCCGGATACGCTTTCTGGAACGAACTTTAATTTGAACATCAAGGATACGTTTGCACAAATAATCAATACCGGAAACCAAACGATAACCGGAGGTGTTAATGGAAAGTTTTGGGGTCCAACACTTTTTATAAACAAGGGAGATACCGTTCATATGAACGTTACAAATCATTTGAATGATTCTACTACATTGCATTGGCATGGTATGCATTTGCCAGCTGTTATGGATGGAGGTCCTCACCAAATCATTCCTCCTGGAGCAAATTGGCAACCCTATTGGAAGGTGACTAACAAAGCAGGAACATATTGGTACCATCCACACTTACATGAAATGACGATGGAACAAATTACAAAAGGAATTGGAGGATTTATCATCGTGCGGGACTCGGATGAGGCTTCGTTGGTATTGCCCCGCACTTATGGAGTGGATGATTTGCCAATTGTTCTGACAAGCAGAAGATACAATTCAAACAATCAATTTGTTACTCAAGCCACAACTTATGGAGATTACATGCTGACAAATGGTACACCAAATGCACAAGTCAGTTTGCCAAAACAATTTGTTCGATTGCGAATATTAAATGCCGAAATCGAAAGAGGTTATAATTTAGGTTTTAGCGACAATAGAACGTTCTATGTAATTGGCAATGACGGTGGACTTTTAAGTTCACCGGTTGCTGTAACAAGAGTTAAACTATTGGTGGGTGAACGAATTGAAATTTTAGTAAATCTTGGAAACGATGTCGTCGGTTCTAGTTTGGATTTGAAAGCATTTAACTCTGGTCAAGCATTTGGTTTCCCTGGGGGAGAACCAGCAACGGCAGGTGAATTTGGAAGTTTATTGAATAACATTGATTTTTCTGTTCTGCACATAAATGTAGCCTCAACCACCTCAAATGCTGTTACTTCATTACCAACAATACTCGTTAACAATTCTTATTGGACATCTTTAGATGCAACAATAACAAGAACCGTTTCAATCACAAACGGAAATCCTAATGGAATACCATTTAATTTTGATAATGTTTCTTATAATTTCAATACAATTAATAAAACCGTTAACCTGAATGATATAGAAAAATGGACCGTTACAAACAACAACGTTTTTGGACACACTTTTCATATTCACGATGTTCAATTTAAAATTGTAGAACGAAATGGAAATCCGAATGGAGTTGCCAATTACGAATCAGGTTGGAAAGATGTGATGTATATCCCAAATGGTGAATCCGTTTCATTCGTCGCGAAGTTTGATGACTATGCTGATGCGGTTCATCCATTTATGTATCATTGTCATTTTGCAAATCACGAAGATGATGGAATGATGGGGCAATTCGTGGTGACAGATCAAGTAGGAATAAAAGAAACTTCCCTTTTAAGTGACTTTACTATATTCCCAAATCCAACCAAGGAGAAAATTTTTGTTCAATTGGGTGAAGTTCCCTCTGAAATTTACTATGCCACCATTACCAATTCAACTGGAAAAATAGTTATGATGCTTCCAAAACCTGAATTATCTGCAGGTATCGATGTTTCCCATTTAAAAAAAGGAACGTATTTCTTGGAATTGATGGAACAAAAAACGAAAGCAAAAACGTTAAAAAAATTCATCATCGACTAAATTGTCTCGAATCGTAATAAACCTATTATCACTTCTGCTAACGAACAGTTTGTTGGTACAAAACAACTACGCCCAAAGACTTCCTATTTGGGAGAAAAACATCCAAGTTGTAGCACTTGAAGTTTCGAGTGACACATCTATTGTCATTAACCATTACTTCGCGACTTGGTGTAAACCATGCATGGAAGAATTACCCATTTTCGATAGCTTGGCAACATTGAGTTCAGGTAAATTTCAGTTTGAATTTATTTGCCTCGATTTAGAAAATACACGTGGTTTATCTTCATCGATTGCTAAACTAAAGCTACCCGGCGCGGTATATTACCTTGCGCCAAACACAAATAACATAAAGCGTGTTTTTCCTTCATGGGATGGAGCACTTCCATTCACCTTAATCTATTTTCCTCACGAAAATACTCCCATTGAAGTAAGTGGAAAGCAAACAACACGATCCTTACAACAACTTATCAAACTACATGAAAGCTAGGTTCAGTATTCTTTTTTTATTAGTTTCCACGTTCGCTTTTGGACAAATTCCATCCACGATTTCGTTGAAAAATGTCGATGGAAAAATGGTTTCTTTTTCTGATTATCCAACAGCGAAAGGATTTATCGTGATTTTCACCTGCAACCATTGTCCTTTCGCAAAATTGTATCCCAAACGATTGAACGACTTAAATAATCAATACAAGGAACTAGGTGTTCCATTAATTGCCATCAGTTCCATGGATACCATTAGTTACGAAGATGATTCGTACCTGAAAATAATCCAAAAAGCGAAGAAAGAGCATTATGGTTTTCCCTATTTGTACGATCCAACACATGAAGT
>Ga0114968_10000112_pt1 | contig 60852 bp, 78 predicted proteins | sample M_130807_EF_Meta_FD_87020 | JGI IMG/M metagenome (GOLD analysis project Ga0114968, IMG submission 87020) | Freshwater microbial communities from Lake Montjoie, Canada to study carbon cycling - M_130807_EF_MetaG | ecosystem: Environmental > Aquatic > Freshwater > Lake | place: Lake Montjoie... | reverse complement strand
GGTATCTTAGTTTCAGCGACAGCGGGTAGACCGCCATCCTGTGTCCTCATTTTGGAACGTACGACATACACGTACGGCAGAGGGGCACCTACCTTCTCAGCAATTTGTTTTGGGGTCAGCTTGCCGTGTTCAATCAGTCGGCGAATCTGAAACGCCTTGGAAGTTTTGGGCTTGGGTTTACTAGGCTTATCGGCTTTAGTGGTTGCAGTCTTTTCAGTCATTTCATTCTCCAGTTGAAGTTATCATGCGTGATAACTCGGTTTCAAAAGCGTCCACGTTCTCATCATTGACAACGAGGGCGATCCCGCCCGATCTCTCGACCTGACGTAGATTCTTTTCTTGAAGGGGTGTGGTCGTGTTCTTACCTGCCTTGCACTCGATCCCAATGAATCGTCCGTGCAGACATACAAGAAAGTCAGGTGCACCACTGTTGCCATAACCCCCTGTTACGGGCATGACGTAGTAAGCACCCAACTTATCTAACACCTTGCGCACCTTCGCCTTAACTCGGCGCTCGGGTGTCATTGCCATCATCTTCTCCTTCATCAGGGTACAGCCAAAAGGTACCCTTCGATATACGTCTACCCAATCCCTTAATCTCATCGTTGACTTGTGCAGGGTCAAAGATCATCAGCGTTGCAATCTTGCGTTGCATCCATTCGGGTAGTCCGTCTACTGAATCATAAGTATCTTCTACATCTTTTGCAAGCCCCCACGAACTAACATTTACCCTACCATCCGTTTGCATTTGCACACGGTACGTGCGGGTCGCCATCGCCACATACATCTTCTTGGCGAACGTAGGGTCTACGTCAACCCGTTTATACAACTTCGATAGGTCTGACATAGCAACGAATATCTTCTTTTCCTGTGGTGTAAGGCGCGAACGAATCCGCTCCAGTTGTGATTCAAGCCGAACCTCCTCGCGGGACTCGGGTACTGTTTGAGGCATGGTGCGCAGTAACTGCCCCACCATACCAATCTGCGCTATCGCGTTCTTTTCTTCTGTCATGTTATCTCCTTGATAAATTGCAATATCTCGTCACGTGTAAACACGGTGCCCCACTGCGTACCATCAGCATGCGCACGTTGTCGAGGCCACCATACCGTGTAAGGGTGTTCAGGGTAGGGGCTATGCCCTTCATGTAGAAGTTGATAGCCCCCATCCACCGGATGAATCTTCCAGTCCATCTCATCTCTCCAACCAAAATGATTTCTCCGTGGTGCGTACGCCCACGCCCTGCATGTACTGACCGATGTCAGCCATCGACAAGACCGCGACCTTACCTTGGATGTCCTCGGGTACATCTGACACAGGCATACTTGTTACTGGACAATGATCCACGTGGCTGTACTTCTGTGAGTCCGTGGCTTCCACGATGTCCACCCACTGCTCGTCACCTACCATACGTACATATACGTAGTAGCCGTGCACAGGTTTGTTACGTACCTCATTCCATTCCTCCTCGGCTTTGATGAACCCCATCGCCGCACGTTGGAACTCCTCGGTCACGAACATGGTGTTCTGTGCAATCAGGTTACGCATCTCACGCATCAAGATGTTACGGTCTGATAGCGGACTGATCAGGCCCGTCACCCCACTGTGCACAGCATTGCGAACATCTGTGATATGTTCCTTGAACTTGTACAAAGATATGTTCGCCATCTCCTTGGGTGAGTAGGGCACCAGCTTACTCAGCGCAAGGCGCACAGCTTTCTTATGGTCAGTCACGAACGACATGAAGTACTGATCGCGGTGATCGGCAAACTTCTCGTTGTTAATCTTGCGACTCTGAATTACGTAGATGGACTTGTCCGCATCCTTGATGCCGTAGTTTTTACCGAACCCGATAACACCCACAACATAGTCAGACCCATCTATGTACACAGTAACATCTGTATAGAACTTCTTGACTGCGCCGTCCTCGTCCTTCACCACCTGCACCACCTTGTTGTCACCACGTGTTGCATGGAAGCGGAACCCATGATACGAGCGGCGCAACTCCACACCTAAGTCATACACCTCACGGCGTACAGGTATGCCGTCTAGTTTGAAAGGCCAGTCGGCAGACTGCGGGTCGTTGTGCAGGTCACGATCTGTTGGGGCTTTCAAGGAACTTACCAATACATGTTTCATACTCATTTCATTTCTCCAATTAAGTTTGTAGTTATCACTCGTGATAACTGATTTACATATCTGACGATTCGATGTGAACAGCCTTGCCGTTGTCGGGCTTGGCGTTCTTGTTGTCGAGCACACACCACAACACGGGCACGTGCCATACACCCCATGACCCACCTAAGTAGCCATCGGTCAGGATGATCGCGGCTTGCGGCTTGATCTGCTTCTCACGCAGATACTCAGGCACACACTCCACCATCGTGCCACCACCACCCGCAGGTTTCGTGGACTTCACGATGTCATCCAGTTGATCTTGTCCGTAGTACTCGGCGGCACATACCTCAGTGTCCCAATACAACAGACGCACAGCTTGTGGCTTGACTGCTTTGGCAATCGCAACCACCTCACCCAAGAACGTAGCCAACTCACGCCCACCAATCGAGCCGCTAGTATCTATGGCAATGACCAATTCACCTACGGTTTCGGATATGCCCGAGGGTAGATACAGACCTGATGATATGTACCTACGGTTAGGACGCCGCCACGTTGAGTAGTCATTACCTGCACAAGTTGTTGACACGAACTCACGCAGTACTTCACGCCAGTCGATCTTGGACTGCAACACGTCATCAAGCAGACGCGCACCACCCGATCCCATCTTCCCTGCGATCAGTGCACCTTGACGCACCGCTTCATCAACAGCGCGTTCGATATCCTTGCGCTCGTCAGGGGTCAACTCCTTGGCACCTTCCCAATCGTGCTGATCCATAGTCTCGCCATCGGACGGGTCACCATCACCCGCCTCGCCCGAGCCTTGACCCTGACCTTGACCTTGACCCGAGCCTTTACCCTTGCCGTTGTCGTCAGGCAGTAACGCGTATACCTGTGCACTGTCCATGCCACGGTACTGCTCATCAATCACACCCACCTTGGGCATGCTGATAAACCCCTTGTCAGTCTCACGGTCAAAGTCCACCAACTTCAGGTTGATCACGTAGTCACACGCGAGGTTAGCCTTGCGTCTGTTCTGCTCATACAAGTGCAGGTACGTGGTCAGATGTTTGTACAACACGTGATACGACTCGTGCAGGATGAGGAACCGTAACTCAGCATCAGTCAACCCCGCCACGAACTCACGTGCATACCATGCGTTCACGCCGTTGGTCATCGCCGTGTGACAGCCCATCTCACCTGCCTTCACGACCTTATGCTCACCCATCATCAGGATACCTGCGAGGGCGATGTAGTTTTGATTACCGATGATGTCAGCCATCGCCTTGGTCAGGCGTTGCTCCTCGGTTAGTGTCTTACCAATCATTAACATGTTATCTGTCCTTCAAGTTGTTCAAGAAACGCAATCACGTCATCAATACACTCGCCTACTGTGTAGTCGGTGCCCTCGTTGTCCTTGGGCATCTTCTTTACCTTGTCAGACAAGGCGTTGCGTATGTCGTACATGTCGCACAGTGCGCTCGACACGTCATTCAGGTTTACATCTACCATTTCATTTCTCCTTGTAACAAATCCACACTACAAACCCGATCACAATCGGCAGAACGATGTAATCTCCAATGCTCTTAATAATTTCCACAGTCATCACACACCTCACTTCTTGTCAGCGGCGAACACATAGTTGTTAGCCATACACCATGCGGTGAACTTCTTGTTAGTCACCACCTCGGTCTGCTTGTTGTACGTGGGTCGGCGTACCTGCATGGCGAACATAGTCTGTGCCTCTTTGTCGAGACGTGACAAGTACTCCATCCACGCATCCATCCACGACTTGTCGATAGTCTGCAACGTGCGGTGCACCACCATACAAACAGCGGACGCACTGCTCGGCACCTGCGCACCCATCGGGTCTTTCTTGATCGAGTCAAGGCTTGGCAGTTGATCAGCAACACGTACGTATGTGTTCAGGTTCGCCGCCGCCTCGGTACCAATCGTGCCGATGAGAGCCGCCATCAATGTCTTGTCGGTCAGCTTGCCGCGTACCTTCAACCAGTTGGACGCTTTCTCCAGTGAACGTGGTGTCACGAATGACGCACGGCTTGGGTCAGCAGGGTGATAGATAAACTTGTTTGCATCCGCATCTTTGTAGTCCTCAAAGCTGTGGAATACCTGTGGGTTGTCAGTCACCCACGCAAGCATGGTGTGATCCACCCCTGCGTTCAGGGCAAAGTCCTCGATCCACTCCACGTTGGTAGGCTTGCGAGTCTTGATGATCGTCAAGCGGTTACGTGCATGTGCAGGTAGCAGGTCGCCCACGCCTTCCGATCCAAGGTTGGTCGTTGCAAACACCAGTGAGTCAGGGTGCAGGGTGCTCGATCCGATCTTGCGCTCAAGCATCAGTCGGAGCAGTGCGTTCTTGACAGCGGGGTTGGCTTTGCCGTACTCGTCAATCATCAGGATGATCGGCTTGTTCAGGTGCACACCGAGTTCCTCGTTGGTCACATAGCGCACAAACGCGTCTTCCAGTGATGAGGTCAGGTTCACCACGTTCGGGATCGTGATGTCGCCCAAGTCCTTGGTCGTGCAATCAAAGTAGCACGGTGTGTGAGTCGGCAGGTCAAGAGCCAAGGTCTTGAGCATGGACGATTTGCCTGTGCCCATGTGACCCTGCATCAAGACAGTGGTGTCACCCGAAAAGCGGATGAGAGTCTGAGCCTCGGTCAGGTTCAGTGCGTAGAGTTCAGTTGCGTTCGACATGATTAGTTCCTTTGATGTTGAATATGAGAATGTGTAAAGTTGTTTTGGTGAGTTATCACGTGTGATAACCCGGGATCACCAGTTCATTGATTTCAGGATCGCATCGACCTTGGTCTTTGTGTCCTTGCGGAATGAGTCATCGTCACGCAGTGCGTCAGCAGACACACCGAGCATCGCGTCCTCAAGTCGTACACGCATGTTCTCCATGCGTTGATCGTTCGTCACGTTGAACTTGGTCAGCAGTCCAAGCATCTCGCGCACGTTGTCCACGAGGGTGTCGCGGAATATCTTCTTGTCCTTGGAGTCGCCGCCTTGGTAGTCGAGACGCTCAGACATCTTGGACAGTGAGTCATACGTGCGTTGCCACACGTCACCCATCGCGCTGTTGAGTTGGTCGGTGTAGAACTTGGCGTACTGTTCACGCAGTGAGTCCTGTGCTTGCGCACCGATGTCAAGACGGAAGTCACCTGCATCAGGGATCGGTGTCTGCGAATGACGGAACCGAAACTTAGCCGCGACAATCTCCACGCTCGGGTAGTCATCACTTGAGAACAAGTTGCCAAGCTGTGCTTGAGCCTGTGCCTGTGCCCACGTGTACGCTTGCAAGAAGTCGTTGACCAGTCGGTGAAACTCAGTCTCGGCTTCTGTGATCTCGCGGTAGTAGTCGGCAAACATGGCAGTCGGCAAGAGCCGCACCCCAAGGTCAGACCACGGCATCGTCAGGCGGTAGTGCACGTTTTGGCGTGTGTTGGCAATGTGCTTCTGTATTGCGTCCAGTTCAGCACAGGAGAGGAGTTTTTTATGGAAACTCCCTGCATCGTCACTCGCGCCGTTGGCAGACGTGGTTTCCTTGGTCGCCTTGCGGTCAAGTTTTCGTGCAGTCCAGTTGCCGATGGATAACTCGGCAAACATGGCAGAGCTTGCAATGCTCGGGGCGGTCACCGCAGGTGCGGCTTCCATGTGGGTGAATAGATCGTTCATCTCGTTTTCTCCAGATAGGTTTAAGTTACTTACTGACAAAGTTGTTATCACGTGTGATAACTCGTTTCAGGTGGAAGGACTGTTTAGAATCATTAACCACCCGAATACATAGTATAACACTAGATGACATTGAAGTCAAGGTTTAGAGACACCTTGTAATTTGTTGATAAACACACACTCGTTCACGTGTGTGATGCCCTTTGAATCCACGTAGGACTCACCGCACCCTGCCGCCCACTCAACGAGCATCAGGCAAAAGAACGCGATGAGCACGAGGCCCGCAAGGGCTTGGGCAAGCCATACAAAAAGTCGTTTCATGTCAGTCCCCTTTGTACAAGTTCCATCAGCCCACCACGGGCGATGTGTTTCAGTCGGTCAGTGTCCATCGGCACCATGCGCCCCACCAGTGGATGCAGTTGGCTTTGATGTTTGGACGTAGTGCGGCTCCACTTCTCGGTGTTGGCGTACCAGTGCGTCACGTTGTTGTCGTCAGTCTCAGCAACGAACATCGGGAAATGCTCCCCATAGCTGAACACTGCGTAGACCACACTGTGATCGGTGCACACCTCACGTGCAAACGTGTTGTTCCCTTGGAACTCCACGCGCCGCTGGACGTAGCCCCGTGCGTCTTTGTTCGATATTCTTTTCATACCTCAGTCCTCTTTGGGTTCAGTTGTTTCAGGGTATCGGTGTCGAAACACGCGATGTAGTTGGACTTGTTCATCGGCACGATGGTGTGCTTCACGGCACGTGCGGCTTTCTCGCCGCAGGTCATGCACGTGGTGTAACCGAGCCGAAGGCGCGGGGGTTCAACCCTCACGCCATAACAGCCCGTGCAGATGAGTCCAAAGGTGTGGTGCTCACTACGATTTCTCATTGAAATACTCCTCTTGGCTAAACTCTCAAAAACAAGTTATCACGTGTGATAACTCGGCGAACAGTAGATGGGTCGAACACTTGAACAGTGCGAACACCGAACTAATGAACTTAACGAACTACCTACTGAATACATAGTATAACTCAGGTAGCATCCTATGTCAAGTTTTAGCATCTAATATAATGTACTAAAAGTTCTTGAATGTTCTGTCGGCGGAAATGGCGTAAGTCATTGATTCTAAAGGTAAGTTCCGAATGTTCGTAATGTTCTGTGGTTTTGGGGCTTTGGCGAAACGGTTGGAGGTGGAGTTATCATGCGTGATAACGTGGCGAATCGGTCAGGAGCCTCCCTCACCTTGTTATTTTGCCGAAAACATCTCAGAATCACAGAACATTAGAACACAATCAAATCATTACTTTTACTATCATAAAGTATCTAAATCTATATATCAAAATGGTAGTAACGGTGCCTAATCGTGCCTAATCGTGCCAACGAATATAGTGTTCTAAATGTTCTTAACAGTTTAGAACATTAGGCCTTTTTTTAGAACATTACACACAGAAAAAACATGTTAGCTGTGCTACGTTAGAACATCGCTGTACGCGAACATTAGAACACTTAGAACAGACGCACACTAGAACAAACGAACAGTTGAACACTTGAACAACCTGAAGGGGCGCAACGCTGCTCTTGGAACTGGTTTCATGGAGTTATCATGCGTGATAACCTACGTTGGCACCAGCAGCAAACCCTGTGTAGCAGACACACAGCAAACACGTTTGCACGTACACAGGCTCATCAGGCTCACGGCTGGCTCATGAAGGGCGCAACGCTGCTCTGAGAACTGGCATCAATGAGTTATCACGCGTGATAACCCAAAAACAAATAGACACAAAAAAGCCCCGACCTTTCGGTCAGGGCAAAAAAGTACAGGCGAAAAAAAACCCCGCTTTCGCGGGGTTTTTAAGTGCTCCGATTAGAGCGCGGGCATCATACCCTTGACTGCCTTGATTCGCTTGACTGCCTCAGTCACGTCAAAGGCAGGGGTTGCAAGCCCTTGCAGTTTGGTCACTGCCTTGTCCAGTGCCTCATGGATGCGTTGCACTTCGGTTTTCGTGGCTTGCGCCTCGCCGTCTTCTTCTGCCTTTTCAGCCTTGCGAATGAAAGACTGGATCAGTGAGAGACGTGCACCGATTTTCTGCTGTGCAGTCTTCTTCTGAAACTTCTTGATGTCATCAAGGGCTTTTGTGTCCTGCGCCAGCAAAGCCTTTTCAGCTTCGCTGAAAGTGCTCAGGATCACGGCCTTGACTTGCTGACGCAAGTCTTCAGAACCGCCCTTCTTTTCAGTTTCAAGCATGGCTGAAGTGATCCGATCAGCCCTGAGACTGTCAGAGGCTTTCAGCCATATTGCCTCGTTTTTGTCCTGAGACTTCAGGGCAGAAGACAAGGCAGTTACAGTAGAAGACGACAAAACAACTTTGGTTGCATTAGACATGATTGTTCCTTTCAAGAACATATCGGCAAACAATCAATACGTTGTTTGAACCGATGCCTCTATTGTGGACATGTTATCAGGTAATGTCAAGGGATATTTAAAACTATTAAACAATTCCAAGTTATCATGCATGATAACTCAAAACCAAAAACGCGTTTTCAGGCCACGATGACCCACCATACCCCACCCACCCCAAATCAGTTTAGGTACCATAGCCGCGTATAGGTTGCTATTTTCCACACTCATAGCCCATTTTTTCTAAAACCATAACACTGTTCAATAGTTCTTGTTAGGTAATGTTCTACTGTTCTGTATGGGTACTCCAGATTGTTCTGTTACCCGCCGAGACGTACCTATATCAATCACACAACAAACATGTTTTTTCTATGCCAGCTACCCACCCCGTCCAACTGAGTAAACACCCCCCTTGTAAAAATAGTACCCCCCATCAAAAAATTTTTTATATAAAAAATTGAGCACGCTTGCCAAGGGCTTGCATTTTGTGGTAACGTGAAAACTTCTATGCGGCATCCCGCCACATAAGCGCACAATTTGATATGACATTGGTCTGCACTCCTGACATCGGGGTGGCTCTGCCACCGGAAGGTATGCCCTATCCGCTCCTGCGTGAAAGGGCCGAAGCTGCGTGCGCGACCATCGACCTGCTCCTCGGTGCAGGACTCAACCCCGACCTGCTGATTCCGAAGCCTGACGACAAGGATGTCGCCACTGCCGTGGTCGAGGCGTTCGCCAGAGACGAGAACCAAGCCAGTCAGTCGCTGACTACCAACAAGATTTCCACCATGACCCCCGCATCCTTACTCCTTGTCAGGGGGGTGCTGGACGAGTTTGGACATGCAGTGGTCGAAAAGGCCACTCATATTAGGCACTTGGTGACAAACAAGTTGATCTTGGAGTCAGACAACCCTGATCCAAAGGTGCGCATCCGTGCTCTTGAATTGCTTGGAAAAATCAGCGATGTGGGCCTCTTTTCAGAGCGCACCGAGGTGCTGATCACCCACCAGTCCACAGATGAACTCAAGCAAACCCTGCGGGACAAGCTCAACAAATTACGTGCCAAGATGGACGTGGTAGATGTCACACCAGTTGAGGCCAAAGTGATCAATTTGGACGAAGAACTGGGCATCCCAGCCCCTGTAAGCCCAGAAAATGCAGATTTTGAGCAAAAAACAGCCGAATACGGGGGTGTAAATTGACTCAAAACGTCGTCAAAGATGATCTTTCCGACGAAGAAATCGACTTCATGGTCGAGAATATTGAGCAGTTTGAGCTTGAAGAACGTGCAGAAATCTTGGCTGCGGCGCAAGCTCTAGCCGAAAGACGACACGCAGCAGCGTGTTATGACGACTTGATTGAGTTTTGCAAGCACATGCAGCCCGACTACAAGGTAGGTAAACACCACCGCATCTTGGCTGACCTGTTGATGCAGATTGCCGAGGGTCAGAAAGACCGCTTGTGCGTGAACATCCCGCCGCGTCACGGCAAATCGCAGTTGGTGTCAATCTACTTCCCAGCGTGGTTCATTGGTAGGCACCCAGACAAGAAGGTCATGATGGTGTCTCACACCACAGACCTTGCGGTGGACTTTGGACGCAAGGTGCGAAACATCATTGACACCGACTTGTACCGCATGATCTTCCCAACCGTGAACCTTGCGGCTGACTCCAAGTCAGCAGGACGCTGGAATACAAACGTGGGTGGTGAGTATTTTGCTTGCGGTATTGGTAGCTCAATCGCGGGTCGTGGTGCTGACCTGCTCCTCATTGATGATCCGCACTCCGAACAGGACGTGTTGAACGGAAACTTTGATGTCTTCGACAAGGCGTACGAGTGGTTTGCATACGGTGCCCGTACACGTCTGATGCCGGGTGGTCGTGTGGCTATCATCCAAACACGTTGGCACCTGAACGACTTGACAGGTCGTGTTGTCAAAGACATGGGACAGAACGAAGGCGCTGATCAGTACGAGGTGGTGGAGTTTCCAGCCATCCTAGACATTGACCAGTCTGATGGCTCCATCATTCAGAAACCGCTGTGGCCTGAGTTCTTTGACATGAAGGCACTCCTGCGAACAAAGGCGTCGATGCCGCTGTTCCAGTGGAACGCGCAGTACCAGCAGAACCCCACTGCCGAGGAAGCGGCTATCGTCAAGCGCGAGTGGTGGAACATCTGGAGAGAAGAAGACCCACCTGAGTGCGAGTACATCATCATGTCGCTGGACTCAGCGGCAGAAGCGCACAACCGCGCTGACTTTACGGCTCTGACTACGTGGGGCGTGTTCCTCAACGAGAAAGAAGACCGCTACAACATCATCCTGCTTAACTCAATCAAGCGCCGCATGGAGTTTCCTGAACTCAAGAAGCTGTGTTATGCCGAGTGGAAAGAGTGGGAGCCAGATGCGTTCATCGTGGAGAAGAAGTCCTCGGGCACGCAGTTGTATCAAGAGATTCGCCGCACAGGTATACCTGTGATGGAGTTCACCCCGCACCGAGGTACAGGCGACAAGACAGCGCGTCTAAACTCGGTAGCCGACATCATCCAGTCAGGGTTGGTGTGGGTGCCAGAAACACGTTGGGGGGAGGAGGTGGTCGAGGAGATCGCTGCGTTCCCATTCGCTGCAAACGATGACTTGGTTGACTCAACTGTGATGGCGCTCATGCGCTTCAGAGCAGGTGGGTTTATTCGGTTGCCCGACGATGAGCCAGAGGAAATTAGCTACTTCAAATCGAAGCGGTACGCTGGCGGTAGTAGGTACTATTAAAAGGAGAGATGAGATGTACATGATGGAAAAACTGGACGCATACAAGCAAGAGATTGAGCGCACGATCACGTGGCAAGAGTGGTACAAGCGGAACAACTGGATTGACAGCCGAAGCATTGACGGCAAGGATGTACCGGACTACCACAAAGAATTGATGCTGCGTTACGCCAACGAGATGCTCCGTATCCACGACGACCTCAAGAAATACTGCAATGCTTTACTTATTAAAGCACAAGAGCACAATTCGGCAGTCGATAGGACAATGTTTGAGTATCGAAAGCTCAACGAGGACTACATCAAACTCGACAAAAAATACAAAGCACTGCGAAAGAAAGTGGTGCCAGTCAAGAAACCAGCGGCTAAAAAGGTCGCTAAACCTAAAGGAACCTGAGTATGGCTACAAGTTCAATGGATAAGGGGTTGTACTCAGCCCCGATGGGTATAGAAGACGAAGTGATAGCTATGGGTGGCGACGGCCCCCTAGAGATCGAGATCGTTGACCCTGAACAAGTTACTCTGTCTGATGGCAGTGTAGAGATCACGTTGGAGGAGGGAACCGCCGAGGGCGAGTTTGATGCCAACCTTGCAGAGGAGATGGACAACAGCGCCCTTGCCTCTATTGCAGAAGACCTTGATGACATGATCACGTCTGACATCAACAGTCGCAAGGACTGGGCAGACACATTCGTCAAAGGCTTGGAAGTATTGGGGCTACGTTACGAGGAGCGCACAGAGCCGTGGAGCGGTTCGTGTGGGGTCTTCTCTACGCTGCTTGCTGAAGCCGCAATTCGTTTCCAGTCAGAGTCAATCATGGAGACTTTCCCCGCCGCTGGCCCTGTGAAGACAGAGATTGTGGGCGCGATTGACAAGCTCAAAGAAGAAGCCGCTGAACGTGTCCGTGTGGACATGAACTACCAGATGACTGAGAAGATGGTTGAGTATCGCTCCGAGCACGAGCGCATGCTGTTCAACTTAGGGTTGGCAGGTGCGGCGTTCAAGAAGGTCTACTACGATCCGGGTCTGGGTCGCCAAGTGTCTATGTTCGTGGCGGCAGAGGATGTGATCATCCCTTACGGCGCGTCCAACATTGAGACATCCGAGCGTGTCACTCACCTGATGCGCAAGACCAAGAATGAAGTGCGCAAGTTGCAGGTAGCTGGGTTCTACCGTGACGTTGAGTTGGGTGATCCTGTCAACATCAGCACCGACATCGAGGAGAAGAAAGCCAAGGAGCAAGGCTTCTCAATCACACAAGACGATGACCGCTATCAGTTCGCTGAAGTGCACATTGACTACGACCTGCCGGGGTATGAAGACCCAGATGGCATCGCACTGCCATACGTGATTACGTATGAGCGTGGCACAAAAGAAGTTTTGGCAATCCGCCGTAACTGGAAGGAAGAAGATGAACTCCACCTCAAGCGTCAACACTTCGCGCAGTACAACTACATTCCGGGCTTTGGTGTCTACGGTATGGGCCTCGTGCACATCATTGGTGGTTATGCACGCGCAGGTACTTCAATCATTCGCCAGCTTGTTGATGCTGGCACTTTGTCTAATCTTCCCGGTGGCCTGAAGACTCGCGGCGCACGTATCAAGGGTGACGACACACCTATTGCTCCGGGCGAGTTCCGTGACGTAGATGTACCGAGCGGTGCAATCAAGGACAACATCATGTCCCTGCCATACAAGGAGCCATCACAGGTTCTGGCGGGGCTGTTGGAGAAGATCACAAACGAGGCTCGTCGCCTTGGCTCTATTGCCGACATGCAGGTGAGCGACATGAGCGCAAACGCACCAGTGGGTACCACTCTTGCGTTGCTTGAGCGACAACTCAAAACGATGGGCGCTGTGCAAGCTCGTGTGCACTACTCCATGCGCCAAGAGTTCAAGCTGTTGAAAGAGATCATCCGCGACTACACCCCAGAGGAGTACAGCTACGAGCCTGACTACACGAAGGATCGTCAGATCAAGCAGTCCGACTACGACATGGTGGATGTGATCCCCGTATCTGATCCCAACTCCAGCACGATGGCCCAGCGCATCATGCAGTACCAAGCTGTGTTGCAGTTAGCAAGCCAAGCGCCGCAGATTTATGACCTACCTGTGTTGCACCGCCAGATGATCGAGGTGTTGGGTGTGAAGAACGCCGACAAGCTCGTACCTGTTGAAGATGACATGAAGCCCGTTGATCCAGTCACCGAGAACATGAGCGTGCTCAAAGGCAAGCCCGTCAAGGCGTTCATCTACCAAGATCATGATGCACACATTGCCACACATACATCGTTCATGAAAGACCCGATGATTGCGCAGCAGATGGGCCAGAACCCACAAGCGCAGATGCTGTTTGCCGCGCTGCAAGCGCACATCGCCGAGCACTTAGGCTTTGCCTACCGCCGCCAGATTGAGGAGCGCCTTGGCGTGTCTATGCCCGCGCCTGATGCCGAGATGCCGCCTGAGATGGAAGTGCAGTTGTCACGCATGGTGGCGCAAGCCAGCCAGCAGTTGTTGGCAGTGCACCAAGGTCAAGCCGCCCAGCAGCAAGCCCAGCAAGCCGCACAAGACCCACTGGTTCAACTCCAGCAAGCCGAGATGCAACTCAGGGGTCAAGACGTGCAACGCAAGGCCGCAAAAGACGCGCAAGACGCCGACATTGCACGCGAGAAACTGCGTCTGGAGCAAGAGAAGATTCAGATCAGCAAAGACAAGATTGGTGTGGACGCGCACTTGCGCACCGCGCAGATCGAAGCATCTATGCGCAATAAAGGAGAGTAAGTATGGACGAGAGAGTGATGAAACTGTTAGTGGACAAGGCAAACCAGCGGCGACAAGAACTGCTGGATCACCTTGGTTCGGGTGCTTGTAAAGACTATGCGGAATACCGCGAGGTTTGTGGAGTGTTGAGAGGTCTTCTCCACGGAAATCAAAACATTGAAGACCTCTTGGAACGTGTAAAGGAGAGAGATGATGAGTGAGTTTTTAGCAGGGCAAGCGATTGACCTATCCGGTATCTTGAGTAAAGCCAAAGAGGAGAAGGCACGACAACTGCCCAAACCTCAAGGCTACAAGATTCTGGTGACGTTGCCGCCTGTGGAAGAAGAAATTGGAGATACGGGGCTTATCAAGCCTGCGCAGTCCATCGTCTACGAACAACTGTTGACGAATGTCTTGTTTGTCGTAGATTTGGGTGACATGTGCTACTCAGATAAGGAACGCTTCCCAAGCGGCCCTTGGTGCAAAAAAGGTGATTTTGTAATGTGCCGTGCCAACACCGGCACACGCTTCAAAATTCACGGCACTGAGTTCCGGTTGATCAATGATGACTCGGTGGAAGCGGTGGTCGAAGACCCTCGTGGCATCGAGCGCGTGAATTAAGGAGAAGGTGATGGAAATTAAAGACCCGTGGGCCAACAGAAAGAATGGTATGACCTGTTCTACCTGTATTTGGTATGTTGAGAAGAAAAAAGAAAGAGTAGGCACCGCAGACTCTGATGTAAACCCTTTGAAGGTCATTGGACGATGCCGTCGCCATGCACCGTCTATGAACGGTTTTGTACCCGTCTACCCCGTGGACTGGTGTGGTGACCACCGCCTCGATGAAAACAAACTCTAAAAGGAGAAATCATGGCTGAATACGAAAAAGATTCTTTCAAGTTTCCTGACGAGAACATCGTTGGTAAGGACAAGGAGAAAGAGGAAGAAATTGAGATCGTGATCGAAGGCGAGGAAACCCCCGTCAAGGTCGAGATCAAGGATGACACTCGCCCCGAAGACAAAGGTCGTCGCCCGATGACCGAAGCTCCAGAGGAGGTCACCGAAGAAGAACTCATGAAGTACAAGGATGTCAAGCTACGTGATCGCTTGGCACATCTTAATAAGGGTTACCACGAGGAGCGTCGCGCCAAGGAGCGTGCTGAACGTGAACGTGAGGAAGCACTCACTATTGCCCAGCGTATCTTGCAAGAGAACGAGCAACTCAAAGGTAGCGCAGATAACAACCAGAAACTTCTTATTGAGCAAGCTAAGACGGTTGCCGCAAAGGAACTGGACGAAGCCAAGCGTAGATACAAGGCTGCATACGAGTCTGGTGACGGGGACGCAGTTACTGCCGCCCAAGAGGATTTAATGTCAGCCAAGCTCAAATCGGAACGAATTAACAATTTTCGTCCCAGAGCTTTACAACCGCAACAAAATGCGGTACAACAGGTACCTATGCCCCAAGCTCCTGCGAGTGGGGCACCCAACCGAGATGAAAAGGCGGAAACGTGGAAAGATCGCAACCGCTGGTTCAACAAGGATAGGGAAATGACCGGATTCGCACTCGCAGTGCATGAGCGTCTGGTCGAGGAGGAGGGTATTGATCCCCGATCCGACACGTATTACGAGCGTATCGACGCTCGGATGCGCGAGAAGTTTCCTGAGAATTTCAGGGATGGCAACGGTGGCAATGAAAAACCCACGCGTCGCTCGACAGTAGTTGCTCCTGCAACGCGCAGCACAGCGCCAAAGAAAATCGTGCTGACGCCAAGTGCGGTGAGCATTGCCAAGCGGCTCGGGATTCCACTTGAGCTTTACGCGAAGAAAGTCGCAGAAGGAATGAGGAACGAATGATGGCTGAGAACAAATTGACCCAACAAAATCGTGAAGATCGTGACCAAGGCTCCCGTGCAAGCACGGCGCGTCCTATGACTTGGACACCACCTACACTGCTCCCCGATCCCGCCCCTCAAGAAGGTTGGGAATTCCGTTGGATTCGTATTTCCACACAAGGCCAAAACGATCCCTCTAACCTTTCGTCGAAGCTCCGCGAAGGTTGGGAACCTGTACGTGCCGCCGATCACCCCGAGATTCAGCTTTTTGTTGACCCCGCAAGTCAATTCAAAGATAACGTCGTCGTGGGCGGTCTGATGCTCTGCAAGACCCCAACTGAAATGGTTGCACAGCGTGATGCTTGGTTCCGCAAACAAGCGGAGTCCCAGATGCAATCTGTTGACAACAACTTCTTGCGTGAAAGCGATCCTCGTATGCCGCTCTTTAATGAGCGTTCCACGAAGGTTACATTTGGCAAAGGTTTTTAATTCAGGAGTCCTTAAATGGCTTATCCCACAGTAGATAAGACGTACGGCTTTAAACCAGTCAACCGACTGGATGGCTTGCCTTACGCCGGAGCGATCCGTCAAATCCCTATTGCAGCAGGTTATGCTACTGCAATTCTCAACGGTGACACAGTGCAAACTGACTCCACTGGCTACCTCGTTGCCAAAACTGCTACCAACACTGGTGACAGCGTAGGCGTATTCGTTGGTTGTTCTTACATCAACTCCAGCGGTCAACCCGTGCAAGGTCAGTACTACCCCGCATCGCAATCGACTTCTACTGCATTGGCCTTTGGCTATGTTGTGGATGATCCGAACGCAGTGTTCAAGGTTGTAGCTACCAGTGGTCAGACTACCGTTCCTACGGCTTTCACCCGTGCAATCGTTGGCGCTAACGTGCCAATCTCGGTTACTGCTGGTAACACTACCACAGGTGATTCGTACTACGGTATTGACGGCACTGCTGCCGCCACGACCAATACGTTGCCAGTTCGCGTCGTTGACGTTGTGCCTGATACTGCGACTGGCCCAGCCAACGCAAGTGCCACGACTTACTACGAGTTCTTGGTGAAGTTCAACCTGCACCAATATACTGACACCACTGGTGTTTAAGGAGTAACATAAATGGCTATTTCACGCGCACAACTGCTCAAGGAATTGCTCCCCGGTCTGAACGCTTTGTTCGGTATGGAGTATGAGCGATATGGTGAAGAACACAAAGAAATCTACGAAACCGAGACTTCTGAGCGTTCTTTTGAAGAAGAAACCAAGCTGTCTGGCTTCAGCGCCGCACCTGTCAAGAATGAAGGCTCCGCCATTCAGTACGACAACGCGCAGGAAGCATGGACTGCACGCTACACACACGAAACCATCGGCATGGGCTTCTCGGTTACCGAAGAAGCTATGGAAGATAACTTGTATGACTCTTTGTCTTCACGTTATACCAAGTCCTTGGCTCGTGCTATGGCGTACACCAAGCAGGTCAAAGCCGCTTACGTGCTGAACAATGCGTTCAACACCGCAGTGACTTACGGTGACGGCGTTACCTTGTGTAACACTGCCCACCCACTGATCTCTGGTGGCACCAACAGCAACCGTCCTACGACTGGCGCTGACCTGAACGAAACTTCGTTGGAAAACGCAGTTATTCAGATCGCTGGTTGGACAGACGAACGTGGTTTGTTGATCGCTGCTCGTCCTAAGAAGTTGATTGTTCCTCCACAATTGATGTTCGTGGCTACCCGCTTGCTCGAAACCGAGTTGCGCGTTGGTACAACCGACAACGACATCAACGCCTTGAAGAACAATGGCTCGATTCCTGAAGGTTATCGTGTCAACCACTTCTTGACAGACACAAACGCATGGTTCTTGATGTCTGACGTGCCCAACGGTTTGAAGCACTTTGTCCGTACTCCGCTGTCTACCAGCATGGACGGCGACTTCGATACTGGCAACGTCCGCTACAAGGCCCGTGAGCGTTACAGCTTCGGCGTCTCTGACCCATTGGGTATCTTCGGATCGCCCGGTTCGTCCTAATCAGAAAGGGGGGAGTAATTTCCCCCCTTTTTGTTTGTTTTGGTGTATATTGACACCAACCGAGATTTTTCGGTGTATCAGACAGGCTCGGCTGACCTCATGCAGATTGATACACCCTAACGCATGTAAAGGAAATCCATCATGGGATTCGCAACTCACCTTGGCCCTTGGTTGTTGGGCACCACCAAAGACACCACGGGTACTACCGCTGCCACCACTCGTAACACTGGCTCGACCATCGTGTTGCAAAGCAAGGCAGTAACTTTTGCTGAAACTACCGCAACCAACTTGGCTGCATTGCCCGCTGGTTCGATGATCACGGCTGTTCAACTGTACGTTGATACCACTGCTTTCAACGGTACAACCCCCACTCTGACTATCAAGGTTGGCACTACCACCATTGGTACGATCACACCTACCAGCGGTACCGCTGGCCTGTACACCATGACCGCCACCACCACCGCTGCTGACCTGTTGAAGATGAGCAACGTGGGCACAACCGATGTGTTTGTAACCTACGCAGTGAGCGGTACTACCGTGACGACTGGTGCTGGTACTCTGGCAATTGCCTACACTGTCCGTGGCTCTGATGGCGTTGGCTACCCTGTTGGTCAGCAAAACTAATTGATCTCGGGAGCCTTGGCTCCCTTTTCTAAAGGAGATTGATTATGAATCAGACACCCGTAAAACAGGCACATATAAATGCCAGTGGATTTATGGTGCTTGGTAGAAACCGAGTCAAGGCCATCTCGTTTACTGGCTCTGCAACTGCTGGCTACGTTTCGTTATTTGACACCACTGTTGCCCCAGTGACCACAGCGACCTATGGTCGTTCAGGCACAACCATTACCGTTTCATCCACGGCACATGGTTTAGTTACTGGGCAAGTTATTGGTATTGACTTTGCGGCTGGAACAGGTGGCACTGCAACAAACGGCAATTACCCAGTAACTGTCACCAACGCAAACACTTTCACAATCACAGACATCAACTCTGGCAGTATTACTGCGGGGGCCGCAATGGTGTATGCAAGCCGCTGGTTGATGACGTACGACGTTGCAGCAAATGATTCGTACAACAATTCGCCGTTTATTCCTGATGATGGCGTAATTGTTGTCGATGGTATTTACGCCCAACTGAGCAACGTAGTAGCTGTGAACATTTACTATGGCTGAAGTCAAACAAGCAACTCTCAGTGGTCGCAAGCTGTTCATTGGCATCCCTGCCTATGACGGCAAGCTCAACATTAAGACCGCATACGGTCTGGCACAACTGATGCCAGCCGCAATGCGTCTTGGTGTGTCTGTGACTCTTTCTGATATTTCAAATTGTTCTCTCATCACGCTGGCGCGTAATGCGCTCGTGCACGAGTTCCTGAAAACAGATTGCACAGAGTTGTTGTTTATTGACGCCGATGTGATCGTCACACCTGATGACATCTTGCGCCTGATGGCGCAGGGTGGCACACAAGACATTTCCGCTGGTGCGTATCCGCGCCGTGCGCGAGACAAAAAATATTTCACTGACCTGTACTTTGACGAGAACGAAGACTTTGAGTTTGTCGGTTCTCTCATGCGCGTGAAGCGCGTGGGTACAGGGTTCATGCTGATCCAACGTCACGTCATCGAGAAGATGATTGAGGCGCATCCTGAGTGGGCATACAAGAACGCCGATGGCGGTGTGCTCCATGCGCTGTTTGACTTCAGCATCGTGAACGAGCAGTACGTTGGTGAGGACTATTTGTTCTGCGACCGTGCTACTCAGCTTGGCTTTAAGGTCTACATTGATGTGGACATCAGCTTGCCGCACGTGGGCACTGAATCATTTACCCGCAACTTCCGCGAGGAAGTTGTAATGCCAATGTTGGAGAACATCCGACAGTCGCGTTTGAAAGTTGCAAATGGCTAAGAAAAAAGGCCCATCCCTTGCTGTTGGTCGTGGCGAAAAGCTACCTGTCTCCAAGGGGGCAGGTTTGACTGCCAAAGGCCGTGCCAAGTACAACGCTGCAACAGGCAGTAATTTAAAAGCTCCCCAGCCCCAAGGCGGCAAGCGCAAGGACTCGTTTTGCGCACGCATGTCGGGTATGCCGGGGCCAATGAAAGACGAGAAGGGTAAGCCCACCCGTAAGGCGGCTGCTCTTGCAAGGTGGAAGTGCTGATATGGAAATGATGTTATGGAACGCAGCCCTGAGTGCAATTGTTGCAGTCATGGGGTTTTTGCTTAAAGGTAAATTTGATGAGTTGGACAGGCTCAGTATTTTGCTGAACCGCACTCGTGAAGAAGTTGCTCGTGACCACATTACCCGTTCTGAATTTCGCGCAGACATGCAGCAGTTGCTTGACAGGTTTGATCGTATTGAACGTAAGATTGACAATCTGAAAGGTAACTATGCCCAGCACGAGTAAGAAGCAACACAATTTCATGGCTGCGATTGCCCACTCGCCATCGTTCGCCAAGAAAGTAGGCGTCCCACAGTCCGTGGGAAAAGACTTTAACGAGGCCGATAAAGGCCGTAAATTTTCAAAAGGTGGTGATATGGCTACAAAGATGAACCCCGGTTTCATGGCAATGATGGCTAAGAAAAAAGCTGGCTCCGGCAAGATGGCTGCTTTCGAGAAGTCTGGTAAAGACGTTGAGAAAAAGGGCATGAAAGAAGGCTCTAAAGCTGACATGGCAATGGACAAGAAACAAATGATGGGCATGAAAAAAGGCGGCATGGCTAAGAAGATGGCTTCTGGCGGCTCTGCTTCTTCTCGCGCTGATGGTATTGCTCAACGTGGCAAGACCAAAGGCAAGATGCTCAACAAAGGCGGCATGGCCTGTTAATAGGAGAACGATATGCCTAAACCAATGATGCCCCCTCCCCCACAGATGCCGTCTTCCAGCGCCGCTGGTATGCGTGGTTACAAACCTCGTCGTCCCGGCATGACCTTGGATGATGTGGTGACTCCTGAAACTCGCATGAAACGCGCCGCAATGATGCAGGATGCTCGTGATCAGGCTATGCAGCCCAAGCTGGATGCAGCCTACGAAGGCGCACGCACTACCCCTTACAAAAAGGGTGGCTCTGTAAGTTCCGCTTCCAAACGCGCTGATGGTTGTGCCGAGCGTGGCAAGACCAAAGGCACGATGGTTATGTGCGGCGGTGGAATGGCGTACAAAAAATGAGAGCCAGTCGCGGCATGGGTGCCGTCAATCCTGACAAGATGCCCAAGGGCAGGAAAATCCTACGTAAGGACGCTCTTGAGCCTGTGGAAATCTTTAAGGAAGGCGGCTCTGTCAATGCTGCTGGCAACTACACCAAGCCCAGTCTGCGTAAGCGGATTGTGTCTCAGGTAAAAGCCGCAGCAACACAGGGTACTGGCGCAGGTCAGTGGTCTGCACGCAAAGCTCAGTTGGTTGCCAAGAAGTACAAGGCCGCTGGTGGCGGGTACAAGGACTGACATGAAGTCACCGCAACAATCCCTGAAAGACTGGGGCGACCAGAAGTGGCGCACTAAGTCTGGCAAACCGTCTTCAAAGACGGGGGAGCGGTATTTGCCTGAAAAGGCTATCAAGGCTTTGTCTCCTGCTGAGTATGCCGCTACAACCCGCGCCAAACGTGCGGGTAAGGCGCAAGGTAAACAGTTTGTGGCACAGCCCAAAAGCGTAGCCAAGAAAACAGCGGGGTATCGCTAAATGACGACCACAGGCGTAGCTGATTTTGACATGAACTTCACGGAAGTCGCTGAAGAAGCGTACGAACGTGCTGGGCGTGAGATGCGCACGGGCTATGACCTGCGGACAGCGCGTCGATCCATGAACCTGCTCACGATTGAGTGGGCGAACCGTGGCCTCAATATGTGGACGATTGAGCCGGGGACATTGAACCTCGTGCAAGGTCAGTTTTCATACCCCATTCCAGTGGATACGATTGATCTGTTGGAACACCAGATTCGCACACAAGCAAACAGCGTATCGAATCAGGCCGATCTCACTATCACACGTATCAGTGTGTCTACCTACGCGACAATCCCAAACAAGTTAACTCAAGCCAGACCAATTCAGGTCATGGTGCAACGTCTGTCTGGGCAAGAGTCTCTCACCACCACGTTGGCAACAACGATTACTGCAACAGACACAACTATTGTGTTGACCGACGCCACGGGTCTTCCTGCATTTGGGTTCATCAAGATTGACAGCGAGTACATCAACTACTCCTACATCACTGGTAATACGCTGTACAACTGTTTCCGCGCACAAAACAATTCGACTGCTGCGGCGCATACTGCCGCCGCCAATGTGTATTGGGCTGAACTTCCTGCTGTGACTGTATGGCCTGTGCCCGATCAAGGCACGGTGTCAACCCCCTACTATCAGATGTCGTACTTCCGCATGCGCCGAGTACAGAACGCTGGCTCGGGTGTGCAAACACCAGACATGAACTTCCGCTTCTTACCTTGCCTTGTGGCAGGTCTGGCGTACTACATTGCAATGAAGATTCCTGAAGGTGGCCCTCGCCTTGAGATGCTCCAAGCCGTTTACGAGCAACAGTTTGCTCTTGCCGCTGGAGAAGACCGCGAGAAAGCGCCTGATCGGTTTGTGCCACGTCAATATTTTATTGGTGGCTGATCATGGCAAATAGGTTTGCATCAGGTAAGAAAGCGATTGCCGAGTGTGATCGCTGTGGCTTTCGTTTTAAGCTCAAAGACCTGACCAAGCTGATTATTAAGACCAAGCAGGTCACGATCAAGGTGTGCCGCGAGTGCTGGGAACCTGATCAGCCGCAATTGCAGTTGGGTATGTACCCAGTGGATGATCCGCAAGCATTGCGGGAACCGCGTCCTGATTTAAGTTATACGCAGTCGGGGTATACCGGATTGCAATTGCTTCCCGATTCTGGCACCAACAAAGATGGTGATGGGGTACCGGGCGAAGGTAGCCGTGTATTCCAATGGGGCTGGAACCCTGTTGGTGGTTCGCGGTTAAATGATGATGGTCTGACACCAAACTACTTGGTATCAGTGTCACAAGTTGGTACAGTAACGATTGTCACGACATAAGGAGTCTATGATGGCTAAAGAAGGTATGAAAAGTGATTTGGCTCAAGATAAAGCCATGATCAAAAAAGCGTTCAAGCAGCATGATGCGCAAGAACACAAGGGCGGTAAAGGCACTTCTTTGAAGTTGAAAAAGGGTGGCCCTACGTCTATGGATCGCAAAAAATTTGGTCGCAATCTTTCTCGCGCCAAAAATCAGTCTGGAGGCTAATCATGGCTACATTCAGCAAAAAGATGGGTGGCAAAGAAGTTGGTGACGCCAGCGTTTATGCCGTACCACACACAATGACTGGCAAGGTTGTAAAAGCCTCATCTAATCCCGGCTCTGGCCCTAACCGTAGCAAACTTGACACCGTGGACATGGGCGTTGGCAACATCAGCAAGTCTGCTGGTGAAAAACCAACCAAGACCAGTGGCATCAAGATTCGCGGTACAGGCGCAGCTACCAAAGGTTTGATGGCCCGAGGCCCAATGGCGTGAGGTTGATATGACGTATACCGAACTCGTTACGTTTGTGGCAGACATCTGTGAGAACACGTTTCCCACGGTGGACATGGACATGTTCATCAAGCAAGCAGAACAGAAGATTTACAACACTGTTCAGATTGCAAATTTGCGCAAAAACGTGACGGGTTTGACGACTGCCAACAACAAATACCTGTCTACCCCCAACGATTTCTTGTCGGTGTACTCCATTGCAGCGGTGCACGCCGATGGTGAATATCATTTTCTTTTGAACAAAGACGTGAACTTCATTCGTGAGGCATACCCCAAGGCAACTGATACAGGGTTCCCCGAACACTACGCCATCTTTGGCCCCAACTCTGCGCTGCCCAATGAACTCACGTTTATTCTTGGCCCCACGCCTGATGCGCAGTACACAGTTGAGATGCACTATTACTATTATCCTGAGTCCATCGTTACCGCTGGTACGACTTGGTTGGGTGATAACTTCGATTCTGCCCTTCTTAATGGCACGTTGATTGAGGCGATTCGTTACATGAAGGGTGAAGCCGACATGGTTGCGCTGTATCAGAACATGTACGACCGTGCGATGATTCAGTTGAAACAGTTGGGCGATGGCAAACAACGTCAAGATATGTATCGTGACGGTCAAGTCCGTGTACAGGTGGTCTGATGTCCATTCAACAAACGCTCACCACCAGCTTCAAGCAGCAGATTCTGCAAGCACAGCAAGACTTGTCTACGGACACACTCAAGCTGGCGCTGTACACGGGTCTAGCTACGCTTGGCCCTAGCACCACGATCTACACCACTTCGTATGAAGTTGTTGGTACGGGTTACACCGCAGGTGGAAACGTCCTCACAGGCGTGACGATCAGCACGTCTACCAACGGTATCGTGTACGTGGACTTCAATAATTCCGTCTGGAATCCTGCGGCGTTCACGTGCCGAGGTGCTTTGATTTACAACGCAAGCAAGGGCAACAAGTCTGTTGCTGTGTTGGACTTTGGGGCAGATAAAACTTGCCAAACCTCGTTCACAGTGCAAATGCCTGAGAACACTTCCACATCTGCGCTCTTGCGCTTTAATTAAGGAGTCAACCATGTTGAACGACAAAGCATCCTCTCAAGACACTATTGGCGCAATGCTGACCCGCGCCGCAAGTGCCGATGGTCACGCCAAAGCTGGCGGTGTATTTACAATCGAGTGCCGTGACTCTGAGGGCAACCTCAAGTGGTCTGAAGCACTGCCCAACCTCGTGGTGAACGTGGGTCTGCAAGACATGAACGCGCAGTATTTCAAGGGCAGTGCTTACACCGCCGCTTGGTACATTGGTCTGTATGGCGCAGCCGCCAGTAATAATCCCGCTGCGTCAGACACCATGTCTTCACACGCTGGCTGGACTGAAATCGTCCCTTACAGCAACGCTACACGCCCCGCTGCCACGTTTGGTACAGCAACCACTGCTAACCCCTCAGTGCAGACCAACTCAGCCTCTCCTGCTGCGTTCACCATCAACGCCACTGCCACTGTTGGCGGCGCGTTCTTGACCAGCAACAGCACCAAGAGTGGTACAACAGGTATCCTGTTTTCTGCTTCTGACTTTGCCTCCCCCGGTGACCGTGTGGTCGCTTCTGGCGATACTTTGAACGTGACTTACACATTCAGCCTTACCGCTACTTAAAGGAAACAATCATGGCTACTACTTTCAAAAAAGGCGATGTTGTAAAGCTCGCCGTTGCAGTGCCTGAAGGCCCAGTTATTGCTTTGCGCATGACTGAAGATGGCATGGTTCAATATCTTGTCGAATGGCAAGACGCTGATGGTACAGCACAGCAACGCTGGTTTGACGAAGATCAGTTGACCGGAGCCTGATATGGCTGAAGGCGGCTGGGGTTCTGGCACTTGGGGTGAAGCTGGATGGGGTATGTCGGTTTATTACCGCGACACCTCGGACACAGCTACGACCTCAGATACAGAAGCAGTCGCTGGAAGCACATTGAGTGGCGCAGTTAATGAGACTGCTCAAGCCGTAGACGCCGTAGCGCCGTTCCACAACTACTTTGTAGGTGTTGAAGAAGCCGCCGCAATAGGAGATGCCTTATCGGTGGGGGCAAGCACACTGAACGTGTCCATGAGTGAGACGGCTACGATGTCTGATGCCAACTCAGCACAACAAGTGTTTGCTACGGCGGTATCTGAAACTGCTACGGGGTCTGAGTCAACTGCCGCACAGCAAGTTTTTGCTTCTGCGGTATCTGAAACAGCGATAGCCTCGGAAGTCCTTGCTTCTAGCTTTGCGTTTTTTGGAAGTGTCAGCGAGACTGCAACTGCTTCCGAAACGATGGCTACCCAGCATGTCATGCCTGTAAGTGTGAGCGAGAGCGCCACAGGCGCAGACGTGATGTCTGTTAAACACACGCTTAAAACTTCAGTTTCTGAGGGCGCTACGGCGTCTGAGGTAGCCGCAGTTTTTGGTGCTATCTTCTACGCATCCCTAACAGAAAATGCCACGATTGCAGACACGCTTACCGCCCGGTTCCTTTGGGAACCAATTGATGACAACCAAACCGCAAACTGGCAAAATATCAATGATGCGCAAACCCAAAGTTGGACTCCAGTCCAGACAGCCTAATAAGGAAAACACATGACGACAGCATATACCTCTCTCCTTGGTCTGGCCCTACCAGTCACGGGTGAACTGTCTGGTACTTGGGGTGACACGGTAAACAACGCCATCACCTCATTGCTGGACACCGCCGTTGCAGGTACAACCAGCATTACGACCGATGCGGACATCACGTTGACGACCACCACAGGTGCGTCCAACCAAGCCCGACAAGCAATCATTTTGTGGAACCCAGCCTCGGGTACCACGACCCGTAACATCACGGCTCCCGCGCAGTCCAAGATTTACACGGTGATTAACGCCTCTGGCGGCCCCCAATCCATTGTGCTTCGTGGGGTAGGCCCAACCACGGGCGTAACGATTGTTAAGGGCGAATCAGCCGTTTGCGCATGGAATGGGACTGACTTTATTAAGGTCAGCAATACCAGCGGTGCTGGTACGTTTACCAACTTGACCGTAACAGGTAATACCATCCTTGGCGACGCCTCTGCTGACACCGTGACGGTGAACGGCACAATTACCAGCAACCTGATCTTTACCGACAATACGTACGACATTGGAGCCTCTGGAGCCACTCGCCCACGCAATTTGTTTTTGGCGGGTGGGGCCACCCTTGCTGGAACATTGACCCTAAACAGTAGCACTACCAATGACACCGTACTGATTAACCGAACCACTACAAGTACAAACGGCATATTAAAGTTTCAAACGGCATCTGCGGATAAATGGATTTTTGGTCAGCGAAATGTCGCAAATGATAATTTGTATATTTATAGTTATGCTGCCAGTGCAGACATTGCAACTTTCTCCTCCACTGGCCTTGCAGTCACTGGAACGCTGAGTGCTACGGGAGATTTAAGTTTTTCCACCGTTGGCTCAAAAGTAAATTTTGCGACTACCAGTTCAGCAACTGTAAATTATGTTGGCGGTTCTGCCGATGGATTTAGTCTTGAGATGGTCACGCAACGGGGCGCATTGCAACCACTAACATACAAACAAGATTATGGTGTTGGCCATGTTTGGAGTATTGCTGGTAGCACCTCAATGACAATTGCAGGAGCCACAGGCGGTGTAGGCGCAGTAGGTATAGGCTACACATCACTGACAAGCGTTGGCAACAATGGGCTTGCTGTGCTTGGCAGTGTAGGTATTGGCACTTCAGGCCCTGAAAGCAGACTAGCCGTCAAAGGCTCATCTGGTGCGGCAGATTTGTTTAGCATTAGCGATATTGCAGTTCCCACATCAGGTGCTGAATTTGGCGTTGCAATGATTAAGACTGCTTCAACAGATTACATGTTGAACTTAACTTCTTACGGCGCAACAGGAAAAGGCGCTAGGATTTATCACACTGGCGGCGTTGCTTCTGATTACGCATTTTTGGTTACCGCTGGCGCAGACAGATTTATTGTTGATGGTCGTGGCAACTTGGGAGTTGCAGTTGTTCCCAAAGCTACATGGGACAGCGGGTCAAAAGCACTGCAAATTGGCAGTTCAGGTGCGTTATGGGAAAGAACTTCGGACAATTTATTTGTGTTAACCGCAAACTCTTGGTTTGATGGAGCGACAGATAGATACATTGAGGGTGGTTTTGCATCAAGGATGTATCAAGTAAATGGCGTATTTACTTGGGAAACCGCCCCCAGTGGCTCGACTGATGGCCCTATATCTTGGGACTATGGAATGTCTCTTAACCGAGATGGTCAACTGGCATTCACAACTGCTTTTGGCGTAGGACAAATATCAAACACTCGTAGTACAGCTGTTGCAAACGGTGCAACCGTAGATTTTTCTTCATTCTCTGGAATGCTTATTGTCAACAACTATTCCATTGGCAGTGTTGGTATGTGGATATCTGGGGGCGGCGCAGTTACTTTGGTGTCTTCCATAGGCAGTACTTATGGAACTTTTGCTTATCAACCGTCAGTTGATGGTTATCGCTGGACAAACAACACTGGTAGCACTTTCACATTTTCTTTTACAGCAATCAGATATCGTCCCAACGCATAAGGAATAAACATGGAATACACAAAAGTAAAAATTGATGGTCAGCAAAACCATTTTCAAATCACCACGGAAAAAGATGGCAAAGAAATTACATTTGCTGTTGCTGTCGCAACTGAAAATCAATTGGACGAAGTTGTCCAATACCATTTAGATTCGATTGACAAGCCGCCGACTGTGTATGCGCCAACCTATGGCGACTTACGCAAAGCAGAGTACCCGCCGTTTGCAGACCAGTTTGATTTGCTGTACCACGGCGGTTATGACGCTTGGAAGGCCGCTATTAATGCCGTAAAAGCCAAATATCCCAAGCCTTAAAGGAAAAAGTATGTCAGCAACTATCACTTGGGTCATCGAATGGATGCGAACCACTCCTACGACCGCAACTCCTCCTGAGACTGTTATCACCGCAGGCTGGCGCTGTAATGGCGCTGAGACAGCCAATACCATAGACTACACAGCAACATCCTTCGGCACAGCTACGTTCCCTGCCCCTGAAGGCACGTTCGTCCCTTACGCCGACTTAACTCAAGCGCAAGTCTTGGGCTGGTGCTGGGCAAACGGTGTTGACAAAACTGGAGTAGAAGCAAGTGTGCAGCAGACAATTGACAATCAAATCAACCCGCCAGTCATCCAACCACCTTTGCCTTGGGCCACTCCTGCGGCATAATGTTTTTGGGGTTACGCCACTGCCCCATTTCAGTGGCATCGGAGAATGAAAAATGAACGATCAAAAAATTGCACTGTCCCTGAACTTGGTAAACGCCGTGATTCAATTCCTTGGCACCAAGCCTTATCAGGAAACCTTTCAGTTGATCCAAGCGATCCAAGAGCAAGCCATCCCCCAGATGCCTATGCCCGAGGCCGCACAACCTGCCGCTACTGCGGAGTAATTAAGGAGCCGACATGTCGGATGAGTCCAAAGCTAAACACGAGTTCATTGAGAAGATTGCGTTTGCAATTCTCCCAATCATGTTTGCGTGCGTAACTTACCTCATGTCGGCGCTTAACTCCCTGAGTCACGAGGTCACCATTCTGAACAACAAGATCAGTCTTGTGGTGACCTCCGACAACAAACAGGCTACCAACACGGGCGCTGAACTTGCGCGTGAGAAGTTGCGTCAAGACTTGGAAAAAGAAATCCAAAAGAACCGTGATGACATCATGCACAACCGCCAAGACATCGCGGTTATAAACGAGAAAATTGGGAGTAAAAAATGATTCCCGCACTCCTTGCACCGCTACTTTCGCAGGGTCTTTCCCTCATCTCAAATGCTGTCTTGGCAAAAGGCAAAGATTGGGTTGAGGAAAAGACAGGCATCAAGATTGACCAGCCGCTATCGGCTGAAGACACCGTGAAACTCAAACAGTATGAGTTGGATCACGAAGAAGAACTTCTGCGCTTGCGCATAGAGGAGAAGAAGCTAGGTATCGACGAACTCCAAGCCTTTGCCGCTGCCGCGCAGAATGAAGACAACAACGTCTCAGACCGCTGGAAATCAGACATGTCGTCTGACTCTTGGCTATCTAAAAACATTCGCCCCATGAGTTTGATTGCAATCTTTGTGGGGTATTTCTTGTTCTCCATGATGTCAGCCTTTGGCTACAATGCCAACGAGTCCTACGTATCGTTGCTAGGTCAATGGGGCATGCTGATCATGGGCGCATACTTTGGTGGTCGCACCATTGAGAAACTCGCTGAAATGAAAAGGGGGAACAAATGAGCCTTGTTACCGAACAAGCTGCTTTTCTCCTTGATATGTGCAAGCTGATTCAGTTTGCAACCGAGCAAGGCTTTACCCTCACCGCAGGAGAGTTGTACCGTACTCCCGAACAGCAAGAAATCTACATGAAGACTGGGCGTAGCCAGACGATGAACTCGTTGCACTTGGTACGCTTGGCAGTGGACTTCAACATCTTTAAGAACGGCAAACTCGTTGGCGACAAAGCCACACTTGCCCCTCTGGGTGCCTATTGGGAAACGCTCAACCCCCTAAACTCGTGGGGCGGGAACGGCAAGAAGCTCGTGGACTGTCCACACTTCAGCCGAGGCCAAGGCAAACCGGAGTGGGTAAGGGTGACCTGATATGCCATTAAAAAAGATAACCCTGAAGTCTGGCGTTAACCGCGAAAACACCCGATACACCAACGAGAACGGCTGGTACGAATCGGACAAAGTGCGGTTTCGCCAAGGCACACCCGAAAAGATTGGCGGCTGGGTGCGAGTATCTACCAACACGTTTTTGGGCACCTGCCGCTCCTTATGGGCATGGGTGACTTTGGGTTCTGAAAAGCTCCTCGGTGTTGGCACCAACCTCAAGTTCTACGTTTCAAGTGGCGGCGCGTATTTTGATTCCACCCCCTATGCAAGCGTACACGCGCTAGGGTCTAACCCTTTTACAACTGCCACTTCAACCAACCAAACAATTGGTGGTGTAGCGTACACAACCGTTACGGTTACTGATGCAACGACTGGGTACAGCGTAGGTAATTACGTTGACTTCTACAACGCGCCAACTGTTCGTGGTGTTGTGCTTACTGGCAGTTTTTTAATCATGACTGCCACGGTAGGTAGTTATACAATCCTTGTTCCCGGTACAGCCGCATCTTCTGGTACGGGTGGCGGTACAGGTGTGTACGCTTTCTATGAGATTGATACTGGCCCTGAGTACGCTGTTCCACTAACAGGTTGGGGCGCTGGTAGTTGGGGTTCTGGTACTTGGGGTATTGGTACAACGGGCACTGACCCCGTGCGTCTATGGAGTCAATACAACTTTGGTGAAGACCTAATTTTTGGCCCTCGTGGGGGCGGTATTTATTATTGGGATGCTTCAACAGGCTATCGAGCAACTACTTTTACAGTTACGATTGCAAGCCCTGCGGTAGTGACATTTACGGTTACGTTACCCAATAACACCGCTGTTCAACTTTTGACCACAGGCGCATTGCCGACTGGTCTGGTTCCCGGCACAACATATTATGTAATCAACGCCTCCGGTACTACGTGTAACCTCTCGGCGACTGCTGGGGGCGCAGCTATCAACACGTCGGGTACGCAAACACCCACACACTACTTGTCAGTTCGCGGTATCAACGCAGCAAACCTTGCGTATGCCTCTGACGTTCCGACTCAACAGAACTACATCATCGTCTCGGACATCAACCGATTTGTGTTTGCGTTGGGTTGCACTGAGTACGGTTCCTCAACATTTAACCCCATGCTGGTTCGCTGGGCTGACCAAGAGTCTGTAACGGATTGGACGCCGAGCGCCACAAACCAAGCGGGGTTCTTGCAACTCTCGCATGGATCACAGATTGTGACTGCCATTCAGTCTCGCCAAGAACTTTTGGTGTGGACAGACTCATCGTTGTATTCGATGCAGTATGTGGGTGCGCCTGTGGTTTGGAAGGCTGACATCGTTGGTGACAACATCTCAATCGCTGGCGAGAACGCTGTGGCGTACGCCAACGGTATCTCTTACTGGATGGGTGTAGACAAATTTTACAAGTACGACGGTCGCACCCAGTCCATGCGTTGTGACTTACGCCAATACATTTTTTCGGACATCAACAATGCGCAGTTTGATCAAGTGTGTGCTGGCACAAATGAAGGCTTCAATGAAGTCTGGTGGTTCTACTGCTCGTTGAACTCCAATCAAGTTGACCGCTATGTGATCTACAACTATGCCGAAGACATTTGGTACTACGGCAACTTGGCACGCACTGCATGGTTAGATACAGGGGTGCTGGACAACCCAATTGGTGCAACTTATCTCAACAATATTGTGACCCATGAAGTTGGTTATGACGATAACTCATCAGGTACGACTGCGCCGATTGAAGCATCAATCACGTCTGCTGAATTTGACATTGACGATGGTGACAAGTTCATGTTTATCTATCGCGTGTTGCCTGACGTGACGTTCCGCAACTCGACCGCCACAAGCCCTGCAATCACCATGACGTTGTATCCGTTGCAGAACTCGGGTTCTGGCTATAACGATCCACTCTCTGTGGGTGGCTCTGCCTACGCTGGCATTACACGCACTGCTCAAGTTCCTGTTGAGGAATTTACTGGACAGGTGTTTGTACGTGTACGCGGTCGTCAGTTGGCCTACAAGGTATCGTCAGATGCGTTGGGTGTTGCATGGCAACTTGGCTCTCCTCGCCTTGACATTCGTGCCGATGGTCGCAGAGGTAACTCATGAGCGTTAATTTACTCAACCAAGTAGCGCCACCAGCACTTCCGTTGGCGCGAGAAGATTACGACCGTGCATATCAAGATCAGTTAAACAACGTCTTGCGGCTGTACTTCACAAAATTAAATGCCGCAGTCAATCAATTGCAAGCGCCACCTGTGTACCTCGTAGCAGACTTGCCAAGTGCGGCAGATGCAGGGATAGGGGCAAAATCATTTGTAACTAATGCAACTGGCCCCACGTTTGGAGCCACAGTCGTCGGAGGAGGTGCTGTCAAAGTGCCCGTCTATTCCGATGGTACAAATTGGAAAGTAGGTTGATATGGCAGAACAAGAACAAGTCATGGACAAACAAGAGCAAGAGCAAATCGTACAGATTGCGCTGAACTACTTTAAAGAAGAAACAGGTTCGGATAAAAAAGCGCAAGAGATGCTTGGCAAACTTGCCACCACTGTAAAAGATGAAGGGGCCAAACTTGTGCACCTTGGGAACGTGTTGTTCCTTATCATGGTTCGTGGTAAAGGTATTGTTGAGATTCACACAATCGGTAAAGAAGCACAACCACGTATGTTGGCTGATGATTTTAAAAAACTTGCGGATTATCTAAAGAAGATTGGAGTCAAGACTGCTTACACCTACACACCAGATAACAGGTATGGACGCCTTGCTCAACTGACGGGTCTTCCTGTAAAAACGCTCAAAATTGATGTCAAAGGCAAGCCGATGACTGCATACGTGATGGAGTTCTAATATGCCAGCAGCAGCCGTATTTATTGGGGCCATAATAGTTGAAACGGGAGTTGCCGCCGCTATTGGTACTGCCGTTGTTGGGGCGCTTACGACCGCCACTGTTTCAACTGCCGTTGCTACCGCAATTGGTTCAGGAGTTGTTTCCGCAGGGCTATCACTTGCACAAGGCGCATCAGTATCAGATGCACTTAAAGGGGCGGTAATTGGGGGCGTCACTTCTTTTGTAGGTGCTTCTGTTGCGTCCTCTGTTTCTTCATCAATTGCAAGCGCCGCTACCGATGCAGGATTTACTTCAATTGCAGGAAGCATTGGTAAAGTTGCTGGCGCTATGGCTGGTGGTGGTACTCAAGCCGCACTTGGGTCAGCACTTACTGGTAAAGGCGATCCAATCAAAGCATTGATTACTGGTGGTTTGACCGCAGGTTTAACTGCTGGCGCGATGGCAGGAGTTAATGAGGTTACCTCAAGAATCCCCGGCTTCAATGACCTTGCAAAAGACTATGGTGCGGCTGGTGCCGCTACGCAACGTGCTGTAAATGCGGGTCTAGCTGCGGGTGTTTTGGGTAAAGATACTGATAAGGCAGTCGTCAATTCTGTATTGAGCAGCATGCTGGGCGCGGGTAAAGATTACCTAAAAGATGGACTTAAAGACGTTAGCTCGACATTGCAAACGGCTTACAACAACGCTACCCAAACAGGTAAGGCGTTGGACGATAACGGCAAACGGCAAAATGAAATTGTCCAAGAGTACACGACAACTGCGGATGACATCAATAAAAAGCGTGAAGTAATTCAAGCCAACCTTGACAAATACAACGAATTAAAAGCGGGGTATGACAGAGGGGAAGTTGCGGTAGAGGAAGTCAACAAATACGCTAACCTTGTTAACGATGCAATTCCCGGTTATGAAGATGCGCGTGCTACCGCTGAAACAAAACTAGCTACCCTATCTACTGAATTAGATGGGTTAAAAACTCAGCTTCCCACACTTGAGCAGACGTTAGTACAGCAAAAATCTGTATTGGATACTTCGATTGCAGACTTCCAAAAGCAAGAAGAAGCTAACGCACAGCAAGTTGCCAAAGTGTTTAACGACACGGTGACTGCAAAAAATTCTGTTGAACAAGCCCTTGGCACTCCGTTGGATCAAGAGCAGCTTGATGCGTTCCTCAAGACAGGTGATGTTACTAAAGCAGCGGCTACCTACATTGACGACAACACGACCGATAAAGACGAAGCGGCGGCTGCATTGGCAAGATTGGGGTACACCGCTACGGACGAAGAGATTACGCAACTCACGGGGCGCGTAGCAGACTCAACGCTTGATACTCGTGCAAGGGATTACGTTGATCCTCGTCAGGTAACAACGGATGAAGCACGGACTGCATTTCAAGACACTTACGGGTATACCCCAACTGATGCAGAACTTGCGCAGTTTGCAGGTCAACGAGACGAGGTAAACACCTTTGCCGACATCGGCAAGTATGTTGACCCACGTCAAGTGACCATTGACGAAGCCAAGGCGCAATTCCAAAACACCTATGGGTACACCCCCACGGATGAGGAGCTTGCGCAATTTGCAGGTCAACGTGATCAAGCTGGTACCTATGCGGACATCGGCAAGTATGTTGACCCACGTCAAGTGACCATTGACGAAGCCAAAACACAGTTCTTAGATACCTACGGGTATACCCCAACTGATGCAGAACTTGCGCAGTTTGCGGGCCAGCGTGACGAGGCCAGTACATTCACCGACATCGGTGCGTATGTTGATCCACGGCAGGTAACGGCTGACGAGTTTGCGGGTTTTGCGGCAGATGAAAACTTCTTTTTTGATCCAGCGGATACAGATTTCCTTAGTCAGTACACAGGTCAAAAAGACGAAGCATCCACAGCAAATGCGTTTCGCACCTATGCCGATCCGTTGGCTACGACCATCCAAGAAGCCATTGATATTTACAAACAGCAGTACGCTGACATCATGGGAATTGACGCCGCAGATGTTTCGGATGCAACTGCGCGTGAATTTATGAACGCCTCGGGGAACACGAGGGAAGACGTATACAAGTTAAACGCGCAGAATAAGTTTTCTCAAGACATTGGGTTTGAGGGCTATCAAGACCGTACCTTGGCGCAAGAGTCGTTGGGTGAGGCACGCCCCGAAGCCGATTTCTGGAACCAATTCAAGGGTACTTCGGGTGTCGTGGGTGTAGAAGGCTCCGACATTACCCCAACTCAATTTGCACAAAGCAGTGGAGAAGCCACCGCGCTCAAACCGCAAGCCGATGCCAACGATTTAGCCCAAGAAGCTACTGACCAGCAAGCACAACTACCTGCGGATCAGTTTGGGTTTGATACCTTGGGGCAAACTGCCGCGATACCTACTAACCAAGTTGCCGCCGCTGACCCGTTTGCGTTTGACCCCAATGTTGATATGGTTGGCCCACCAACTCCGGCTGACTTAGGTGTCGATACTGCAAGCATTGCAGACACTACTTCGGACATCACGGGTGCTCAAACCAGCCCCGTCACCAACCCTACGATTGCCACGGCTGATCTTCCTCAATTGGAAGACACCCAGCTTTTTACTATGCCGACCAACTTGATGGCGGCTGATCTGGGTGTCGCCAACGCACCCGTGGATACCTCGGGGGTGTCTGAATTGTTGAATTATGGCAAGGATCAAGGAGTACAGACTGCCGCCTATCAACCATCCAACATCATGTCAGACCCTGAAAATGTGGGTGATATTGGGCTGCGTAGCCTTATAACGAGTCAACAGGGTGGCACGTCGGGCACTGCCGATGACACTGGAATTGCCTCGTTGACTGACAGAAACCTGACTGAGATGACCAAGCCTGACCTTGAAGCTACAACAAAAGGTACTGCAACTTACAGCGCATTGACAGATGCTGACCCAACCAAGACAATTGGTACTAGCATTTTGGATGATAGACCTGATGATATTCATGGGGGTGTACAGACAGGTGGGTTGTACTCTGGTGCAAAAAATGAGTTGGGTGCATCCGATACGCTTGCCTCAAAGTATTTTAACGAGCCTAATAAAGAGGCAAAGGCGGCTGAAGATGTTGGACTCACACGAGGTCTTGGTACAGGCAACAATACATACACGTATGCCGAGCCACGCCCGACTGATCAGATTCTTCGGGATACAGGCACCAGCGCGGATGCTGACAAGTTGGATCAGTTCTTGTCTCCGCTACGCACAGATAAAACCACGTTGCCAGTCAGTAATGAACCTGCACGCGCAACACAAACTAACTTGGGGAATAACATGGATGACTACGATGAAGTTGGGTTTGAAAACCTCATTAACCAAATAACTGCCGCTGATGCTTCTCGAAGTGATTCAGACCCAGAGTTAAACGGCACCGTAAATACTGGGGTGGACGAAAGTTTCCTCGGTCGATTGTCTCCTGCTGATCAGGAACGCTATCTTGCTATGCAAGACCCCAACTATAAAGTTCCAGACTACGGAATTCAAGACCTTGGTATCTCTCAAGAGAACATTGACTCATTCAACCAGAACTTTAACCCTGCGGGTGGTTTTACTAGCGGCTGGCAGACTGTTGGTTCTGACCGTATCTTTATCAATGATGATGGTACAGCTATTGGTATGAACGAGAACGGTGAAAGTTATTCGTTGTCACCTGAAGAAGTTAACTCTATGATCAAAAACGGTCTGCTTAACACCAAGCAGTCTGGTTACGTTGCTGCAACAGGTGGTACAGGTAATACCCCCGGCGGTACTGGAAAAACCACAACCACAACCAAAACCACAGGTGCAAACAGCACTACCGATAAACTTGCAAATGCACTTACCACTGCTTTGACAAACCCCAAGACACTTGCGGCAATTGCTGGTGGAGCACTCGGCGCAGCTTCTGCGCCAAAAGGTATGACCCCGATGGGGTTGCGTTCAATCGCCGCAGGTACAGGTGGACAGCGGGTTCAGACTGGCGCTCAAGGTACTCGTGGTAAGGGCACTGTAAACTACTTTGAAAAGAAAGCCACTGGTGGCTCAATCAAGGGTGGCCTTGGTTATCTCAAGTCTGCCCATGATGGTATGAAAGATAAAATTGATGCGACCATTGACAACAAACGCCCTGCCAAGTTAAGTGGTGGTGAGTTTGTAATTCCCGCCGATGTGGTTTCGCACCTCGGTAACGGCAACTCTGAAGCGGGTGCCAAACAACTGTACGCTTTGATGGAGCGTGTTCGCAAGGCACGTACTGGTACTGCTGACCAAGGTAAGCAGATCAATCCTAAAAAGTACTTACCCCGTTAAGGAGCTATCATGGCAGGTATTGCAACCGGAACAGTCGAATCGACGGTATCAGACTGGGCAGCGCCCGTCGTAGGTGGCTTAGTCAGTGCGGCGGTTGATACCGCTGGAGAGAACTATCAAGGATACGGTGGACAGAAAGTCGCAGATGCGTCTGATTTACAGACCAATGCCTTTACAGGTATTAACTCGCTGGCTATCCCAAGCTCGGTAACCAACGCTACAAATAATCTTCAAAGCGTTTACAACAAGGCAACTACGCAACCTGCGTATGCAGGAGCTACGTTTGGTAATCAGTTCAGCGCACCTGCGGCATACACACCAACCACGCAGGGCAACACGTATGGTGGTGTTGGGGCATACACCCCCGCCGCAGCTACCAATCAATTTGGTGGTGTAACAGATTACACAGCGGGTAACTTCTCGTCAGGGTTCAATGCACCCCAAGCCTACACGGGTGGCACGTTTAATGCAGGTACTGTATCTGCGGGTCTTGGCGCACCCGGTAGCGTTGAAAGCTACATGAACCCCTACTTGCAGAACGTGGTAAACGTACAGGCGCGGGAAGCCCAGCGTCAAGCGGATATTCAACGTGCCAACGATGCAAAGAAATTTCAAGGTGGTTTTGGTGGTGGACGCCAAGCCTTGTATGAAGCCGAAAATCGCCGTAATTTAGCAACTCAAATTGGTGACATTCAAGCCAAGGGTTCACAATCTGCATACGACACTGCGCTCAAACAACGTCTGGCTGAAGCCGAGCAGTACCGCCTTGGCTCCGAGTCCACAGCCAAACTGGGATTGGAAGCTCAAAAAGCTGGTGAGGAGTCTCGTCAGTTTGGTGCCAAACAAGGTTTGGCTTCGTCAGAACTCGCCGCCAAATACGGCCTCGACGCACAGCGTTTGGGTGAGGAGTCTCGCCAGTTTGCCGCCAAGCAAGGTCTGACTGAAGCTGAGTTGCAAGCCAAGTATGGTCAAGCCGCATACGACTCAGGTGAACAAGCACGGCAGTTTGCTGCCAAGCAAGGACTCTCGGATGCAGAACTCCGCGCCAAGTATGGTTTGGAAGCCGCACGTTTGGGTGAGGAGTCCCGTCAATTTGGTGCCAAGCAGGGGCTGACTTCTGCTGATCTTGCCGCTAAGTATGGTCTAGAGGGTTTGAAAGAATCTGAAGCCTCTCGTCAGTTTGGTGCTGGCCTTGGTCTTAAATATTTGTCCGAGGCTGGTACTGCCGCCTCCAACATGGGTCAGATTGGTGTCAACCAAGGTAACTTTGACCTCAACCGCTTAAAGACTATGGCTGATATGGGTGCTGTTAAACGTGGCATTGAGCAAGAAGGTTTGACTTCTGATTACAGAGACTTCTTAGAGCAACGCGACTACGACAAGACACAGCAGAAGTACCTCAAAGATATATTGACAGGTCTACCAATGACCACCCAGAACCAATACACTGAAGCACCAAGTGTTGCAAACAACATTTTGGGTGGCGCTGCAACGGCGGCGGGTATTTACAGCAAACTGTACGGGGGTAACAAACCATGATCGGGCCATCACTTGAACAGACGCGCAAAGACTTGCGCCTGATGCCCACTCAGGCATTGATGCAGTACAAGCAAAACCCCGGCAAGCAAGCTGTGGATGGTATGCCTATGGACATGTTGGCGGGTCTTGAATTAAGCCGCCGTGCCCAACTGCAACAAGAGCAAGTAGCAAAGATGGCACCTAACCCCCAGCAAATGCCCACCATAGTGGATCAGGCTGCGATGGGTTTGGCTGGCATAGCCCAGCAACAGCCTCAAATGCCCGGTGCCCCTGCACAATTTCAATCGTCTGCGCCTCCCCCACCCCCACAGGGTGCGCCTCAAGGTGCGCCAGCGGCTCCCCCACAGCAGATGGCACAAGCCCCCCAGCCTCCTGCACAACCGATGCAACCTACTCAACAGCAACCTCAAAAACTTGCTACGGGTGGTATTGCCTCACTCGGCGACATGCAAGACCAACGTGATCAACAGCAAGCCCCTACCCCATTCAATATGTCCGGTGGTGGTCAACCGTTGTTGATGGCGCGTGGTGGCATTGTTGCGTTCAAAGACAACCCCAATCAGCCTGTCAGTGCTGATATGCCTTCTGACGAAGAACCGACATCCACTATTGGAAACTTCTTTAGAGGTATTGGGGATTTTGTTAGACGCCAACAAGCGGAAAGCCAAGCGACGCAACAACGCAACCGAGAAGGTAATGAGTTACGCCGCGAGATAAATCAGGCAAAACCCGGATTGTTTGAGGCGCTTACACCCACCCAACGTACAGAACGTGAGAAGGAAGTAAAGCTACTCCAAAGCTATCGTGATATGGGTAAACCCGAAGTTCAGGCCGCGCCTCCGACCCCTGCACCTTCCGCTGGCCCTGTTAAGCCGAACGATCTTACTATTCAAACTAGGGGTAACCCTAATATGGACGCAATCCTTAAGCAGATGGGTGGCGGTGGTGGCGGCTTCGATATGTCCAAGATGCAGACAATGATCGACCGTTACATGAAGCCCACGGAGCAAGAGACTGCGTATCAGAACTTGGTAAAAGATGAGATGGCACGTATCCGTGACCGTCAATCGCCCGAAGTATCTGAAGCTGAACGCAAACGCATCATCAAAGAGCAGTTTGATCAAAACCAAGCTACGTCCAAGCCGTACTACGACAAGATGCAACAGATGATCGACGAAGAACGTGCCGCTACTAAAGCACGCTACGCCGACAAAGATGCCGACGCCTTAATCCGTGGAGGTCTTCATGCGCTGGCTTCTCGTAAACCCGGTATGACAGGTTTGTTTGAGGGTGCTACGCAAGGTCTAGACTATCACGATAAGGTCAGTGAGTTGGAGTCTGCCGCCAACAAAGCATCTCGCCAAGCAGAGATGGACTTAATCAAGTCTCGTATGTCCGACGAGAAGGGTGACCGTGAGGCATCACAACGCTACTTTGACTCCTATCAAAAGAACAAGCGCGATGCCGAGACGTATGAGATTCAGCGCTCCAGCCTGTTGATGGGTGCTCAGAAAGGTCTTGTTGATACCGAGGGTAAACGCGAACGTGCTGGTATGGGCTTGCAGATGGCACTGGAACGTGCAGGTATGCAGTCCGAACTTGGTGCAATGCGTAACCAGATGGGCCTCATGAAGTTGATGGCAGGTAGTCAACCCAAGCCGCTGACAGTTAATGAAGCGTTGGCTTTGGAAAAACGTGCTGGTGAGATATTTGGTAGCCCAATGTCTCCTGAGTTCCAGAAGTACGTGGGTGCAAGTTACACAGGTGGCCCTGCACAGCTTGCACTTGACTTAAAGAATAAACGTGTGACGATGGAACAGCTTCAGCCTATCATTGAAGGTGCCAAGCGACGTTACGTGCAAAATTTAGTAAGTGGAACTCGTAGTTCTTCCGGTGCAACGTCTTATGATCAGGCTGAATCTGACTTACTGGGACGCTAATGAAAGTCGTACAAATACCCAACTATGGCCCCGTGTCGTTTCCCGACACGATGGCTGATGATGAGATCAAGCAACGCGCCGCCGCACTTGCAAATGCCGCGATAAGCCGAAACACCTTCACTCCCGACTATCGAGATCAGGGTCTTGGTTCGCTGGTAGCAGGAGGCTTTAAACGCGCTGCGTCAGGGTTGGGTAGTACGATTACAGACACACTTCCCGCCTTGGCGGGGTCTGCGCTTGGGTTTGATGATTACGCCAAAGAACAACTGGCTGAAGCGGCTGCAAAGAAAAAGCAAGCTGAGATGGAAAACCCCACAGCGTACAAGTCTTACAAAGAAGTGCGTGGTGTGGGTGATGTTCCCGGCTACATTGCCGAGACGTTTGGTGAACTCGGCCCTGACATCTTAGGCATGCTCACGGGTGCAGGTGCTGGCGCATCTATTGGTAAACGTGTTGCCGCCCGTGGTGTTGAAGAACTTGCCGCAGCAAAAGCCGCAGAGACAATCGCCAAGCGTGGTTTGACTGGTGAAGCCGCTGACGCATACGCCGCACGTCTTGCAGGTCGTGCTACTGAACAAGCCGCCGCCAAGGGTGTCGAGCGCGGTACGCTGGCTGGTATGTACGGCTCCTCTGTTGGGTTAAACGCACCCGACACGTTTGAGAGTATTTATGAGAAGACAGGTAAATTAGAACCTAGCATCGCGCTGGCGTTTGGTGCCGCCCAAGGTGTGCTTGATACCTATCTTCCCTCAAAAATTCTTAGTCAATTAAGCCCTGCCGCCAAAGATAGACTGGCGTCTGAAATCCTAAACCGCTCCTCTATTGTCCCCCGATCAGCTAAGTTGGAAGTCGCCAAGGCACTTGGCACAACTACGCTGGGTGAAGCTGGTACTGAAGGCTTGCAAGAAGTGCTGGGCATCCTTGCCGAGCAAACTGCTGGCGCAAAGGGTAGCCTCCTCGACACTGAAAACATCGACCGTATTTTGAACGCGTCCATCAAGGGTGCTATTGGTGGCGGTACGTTCGGTGCCCCGGGCGCTATCGTAGAAGGACGCCGCACCGCTGCGTTATCACGTGAGGAAGCAGACCGTAGGGCCGAAGCTGCTGGTGAGCAGACCGCCGCACAAACAAATTTACCTGCGGATGTTGACTTTAATCGGCCCGCCTACGAGCGCCGCGCTGGTGGCCCACAGGCAGACATGTTTCCAAATGAACTGGCAAAGGCCAAGTTCAGCATGGACGATGTGGCTAGGTATACCCCTGATGGTAAGGGTGCCTCATACACTGAAACGCTCGATGCCGCCAAGACCAAGCTCAACCGTGGTGAAGAACTGACTCGTGCTGAAGCGGATATGTTGAACCAGTCCGGTGATATGGACTCGGTGAAGATGGCAAAGGCCAAGATCGCGCCTGAAGAAGATGTAGCACCTACCATTGACGAGCGTCAGATGTTACTTCCCGGCATGGGAAGTATGCAACGCCCTGACCGCCGCGCCGCCGCTGAAGAAGGGTTCATGTCCCAACAGCCCGACTTGCTCGGCGATATGATGCCCGAGCGCCAAGCCGCGCCCGAAGAAACTGATCCGATGACGATTCGCGTGAGCGAGGTCACCCAAGAGTTAATTGACAAGGGCATGGCCCCCAGACAAGCCGTAGTTGAGGCATACAAACAAGTTCGTGCTGAGATGCAGGACGACAATCTGGCGTCGTTGCAGAACGAAGCGTCAGCCGATTCCCGCCAAGGTGCCTTGCAGTTTGCCGCACCTGCACCCGAGGGTCGTGGCTTCCGTGAGGAGCCTGTTAACACTCAGATGCCTGATCGTTTGCAAGAAGTTGTCAGCCGCGATAAAGACTTCCGTCAGGCCGAGCAAGATGCCGCCGCGCAGAAACAAGCTGAAACTGTTGCCGCTGAGAATCAGCGCCAGCTACAAATTGCCGAGCCACCCGAGTCTGCACCTGCCCCTGCGCCAGTTGTACGTGAACCTGTACAAGAATCGTTCCCCGGTATGGGTGTTCGCTACGGTGACAAGGTGCGTGCCAATCAAGAGGCAGCAAAAGCCGAGGCCGCTGGACAAGCTCCGGCCCCAGAAGTCGTAACGCAAGAGATGATGACAGGTTTTGGTGTGTTGCCTTCCGCTCCGCTGCGCAAACGCCTCGTAGGAAAGGATTTATCTAACCCGACCCAACGCGCTCAAGTTCAACGTGAGTTGACTGCATACTCGACCAACGAGGCAGTCCCTCCCGAATCTCGCGCCCAAGTCGCACAAGCATTGCAGTCTCCCTTGTTCATGGGTCAGTCCGAGATGTTCGGCCCCAAGGGTGGCGCGACTGCCGCCGCCACCGGAAAGGAGACTCCACGTGCTCAACTCAAATCTATCGAACCTGTCCCTACCATTACTGGAGAGGGCGTTCCAGTTTCTAGCCGACCCGCAAAGACTGAAACCACCGCAAGAACTGCTCCATCTGGAGATGGGCGAGTGGATGTACCTGCAAGCAGTACTGGACAGACTGGAGTACGAAAGAGCGAGAAACCCACTCCACTGAAAACTACTAAGTTTGCACCTGTCGAATTGATAACTGAGGGTAAACCCGAAGGTAAGAAAGCCGAAGGTAAACCCGTAGCTAAAGTAGAAGCTAAACCCGAGGGTAAACCCGCAGTTACTCCTGAAGCCAAGGCTGAGAAGCCTGTGGAAAAAACTGTGGAGAAGAAGGCCGAGCCAAAGGCTGAACCCAAAAAGGAAGCCGCTCCCAAGGCCGAGAAGCCTGTGGAGAAGGCCGAGCCTGAAGCTAAGACCGTTGAGGAGAAGGCGGGGCAGACTGCCGCCAAAGAACTCAAGCGCGTTGCCAACGTGGGCTACGCCGCTGACAAGACTGATGTGAAAGAGGCAGACACTGCCAAGGTCAGCAAGGTCAAGAAAGAAGCCAAGCCTTCCAAGGAAGCCGAAGCCGCCAAAACATATTTTGGTAAGGTACCTCGCACCATCGACGCGCTGCGCAACATAGCGTTTAACCTCGTGGACAAGACTCCACGTTATCGCCGCGCTCCGGGCGAATCGGCGGCTGAAGCTGAGTTCTTCAAGGGCATGGACTTCAAAGCCGCCCAACTTGCAGAAAAGTGGGTGCGTGAGAATTTAGATGCTGATTCAATTAAGGCACTCGACAAGATGGTTGCCGAGTATCAGAAGCAGTTTGCATCTTCTGAAAAAGAACTTGCCAAGCACAACGCTGAACAAACGTACGTCCGCACCTACACCGACCCTGATGCCGCACTGGAGTTGAATGAAGCCGACTCGATGGCGATGCCACTGCACCCAGCGATTGCTGACTTGCTGTCCAAGGGTGACATCCAAGGCGCACTGCGAATGACCGCTGATTATTTTGGTGGCACGATTGGTAAGCTGGCGACGGCCCTAGTGCGTGCGGGTGTCACACCAAAAGTTGTTATCCGTGAGAACCTTACGAACGAAGCCGGGCAGCGCGTTCCGGGCATGTATGACCCCAAAACCGACACGATATTCCTTGACCCCGAGACAGGTATGAACACGCACGTGCTCTTGCACGAAGTTGGGCACGCCGCCACTGCCTACACAATCGCCAACCCTGCACACCCACTGACCAAGCAACTGCGCGAGTTGTTCAATGATGTCAAGGGTTCGCTCGACACTGCGTACGGCGCTGAGTCGCTGGATGAGTTTACTGCCGAGGCGTTTTCAAACGAATCGTTCCGCGCCAAGCTGAACGCCATCAACCCCAAGGGTGAGAAGATCACCGCGCTTCAACGCTTTACCAATTCGGTAAAGAATTTTTTCCGCAAGCTCATCGGACTTGAACCCAAGCGCATCGAAACAGCTTTGGACAAGGCTGATCAAGTCATCGAGGCCATGCTCTCGCCTTCGCCTGAACTGCGTGATGCACCCATCCTCTATGCCGCTACGATCAACCCCAAGAGTGAGGTTGTAGCGGATTGGCTCAACAGCGCCGTTGATGCGGTATCCAAACTCCCCGGCATGACGCAAGAGCGTGCGGATAGGTTGCATGGATTCTTGAAGGGTACAACCACGGGTACGATCAAGAACATCGTTCTGTCCACTCTTCCGTTGCATGCACTGGTAGACGTTGCCAAAACCTACCTGCCCTCCGCACCCACGGTCAACCGCCTCGTGGAAGAAAAGGGTGGTGATGAGTACCGCCGCAATCAGCAGATTGAGCCAGTTGTCGCTGAAGCTGAGAAGTGGGCGAAAGAACACAGCAAGTTACTCGATAAGTTCAACAGTCTAATCTACAAAAGTACGATTGATGAGGTTGACCCATCGGTTCCACGTGAAACCTATGAGAAGGCTGACACCAAGGGTGACAAAGATGCCGAGCGCCTCCAAAAGCTCACCCAAAAAGAGAAGCTGGAAGCATGGGATGCCATGCAGAAAGACTTTGAGGCTATTGGCCCCGCAGGTCGTCAGTTGTACCGCCGCATGCGCGATACCTACCAAGCTCTGTACGAGGAGATTCGGGAATCCATCGGTGCACGTATCGACGCCGCTGGTATGGGCAAGGAAGAATCTGAAAAGATCAAGCGGGAGATTTACGCCAAACTTGCCGAGCGTGGACAGATCACACCGTATTTCCCACTAACGCGTAATGGTGACTTCTGGGTATCCTACTCGGCCCCGGGTCGTGGTGGTAAACCTGACACATACGTGTCTGCATTTGAGACTGAACGTGAGCGTGAGCGGTTCATCAGCATGCTTAAAGAGAACGGTGCCACACAGGTGCAGAAGTTCGCCAAGCTGTCAGAGATGAACTACCGCAATACGCCATCATCGTCTTTCGTGAACAGCGTGCTTCAAGTCATTGATGGTGGCTCCCTCACTCCCGAGGCGCGTGAGAAATTTACTGAGGCACGTGAGCAAGTGCTCCGCCTGTTCTTGCAGACACTCCCTGAATCATCTTTTGCACAGGCGTTCCAGAAGCGTAAAGGCACGCTGGGTTACAGCAAGGACTCGATCCGTGCGTTCCGCGAGAAGACATTCAGTATGTCTCGTCAGATGTCAAACATGAAATACGCAGCCAAGTTGACTGCCGCACGCGATAAGTTGTTTGCAGAAGCCAAGGCCGCTGGCGAAGGCGAGGGTTCCCAAGACAACCAACTGCACAAACAATATTTTGATGAGTTGGACAAGCGCATTAAGTTTGCCATCAGCCCAACGACCAACTTAGCGACTCAGATGCTGTCGTCCCTTGGCTTTAACTACCTGCTCGGCTTCAACGTGTCATCGGCTGTCGTCAACTTGACGCAGGTGCCCCTGATTGTGTTGCCTTATCTTGGCGGTAAGTACGGCTACGGTGACGCACAGAAAGCAATCCAAGACGCATACCGCTTGTACTCACGCAGTGGGTTTGAGCGCAAGGTCACAATCCTGCCCAAGGAAGACGGCAAGAGCATCACTGCCAAAGAAAATGCAATGCCGTCCCTCGACAACTTTGACTTTGACAACGTAAAGGACAAAGACATCAAGCGTCTGCAAACTCTGTCCGAAGTTGCATCTCAAGCGGGTCAACTGAACCGCTCGATGTTCTATGACGTGTTGGAAGTCGATGGTGGCAAGTCACCCATGAAGACGCTTAACGCCGCTTCGGGTTTCATGTTCCACCACGGTGAGCGCATGAACCGTCAGGTGTCCATGATCGCCGCCTACAACCTTGAGCTTGACCGCCTGAACAAGAAGGGTGCGAAGCTAGAAGACGGCACGCTGGCTGACACGTTGTCTGCCAAAGAGAAAGAAGTTTACGCCGCCAATCAAGCGATCTACACAGCCGAGATGACCAACGGTGGTACAGCGGCGGCTTCGGCACCCCGTATTGCTCAAGGCGCTATCGGCAAGGTACTGTTCATGTTCAAACGCTACGGCGTGTCCATGTACTACATGATGTTCAAGATGACCAAGGAAGCCTTGCAAAAGCAAGACCCCGATGTCCGCAAAGCCGCCATGAAACAACTGGCTGGTATCTACGGTATGGCGGCAATCTTCTCAGGTCTGCAAGGTCTACCCATGTTCGGCATGCTTGCCATGATCTACAACATGTTTGCTGATGATGACGATGAAGACTTTGGCACTGTGGTACGTGCAAGCACTGGCGAGTTGGCGTACAAAGGTTTGGTCAACTACATGACCAACCTTGACATTGCCTCACGCACTGGCTTGGGTGATCTGATCTTCCGCGACAACAAGATGTCGTCAGGTTCTGCATCAATGGCTGAGTCGGTTGCTGAAATGCTTGGTGGCCCCGCATACGGTATCGCAACAAAAATCAAGCGTGGTTCTGACATGATCCGCGATGGTGAAGTCGAGCGCGGCATTGAAACAATGTTGCCATCAGGTGTTGGTAATGTGATGCGCGGTATCCGTATCGGCACCGAGGGTGCGAATACTCTGCGTGGTGACCCAATCACAGGGGACGTGAACGCATGGAACGCTTTCGCTCAAATGTTTGGCTTTGCCCCTGCGGATTACACGAAGCAACTTGAGATCAACGCACGTCTCAAAGGTATCGACAAGAGCGTAAACGATCAGAAAACCAAACTGCTTCGCCAGTACTACACCGCCCAACGGACGTACGACATTGACGGTATGCAGGATATGCGTGAGAAGCTGGACAAGTTGTACAGTAAACATCCGGGTCTTGGTAACGTGAGTGAGTCGATCTCCCGCTCGATGGCTCAACATGAACGTACAACCCAAAAGATGTATCACGGTATCACGCTCAGTCCAAAGCTCAGGAGTGAGTTGGACGAGTTGGCTCGGGACTTGGAAGACTGAGAAAAAACTCCCCGCACGAGGCGGGGAGGTTAACTTCTCTTGTGAAGGAGAGAGGAGATGAAACGGCGGCAACTGCAATCACCACCACCTCCACTGTATCACATGACTCTCCAAAAACGAACCCCCAATTTCCCTGCCTCAATCCGCTCGGCGTGAACAAGCCGAATTTCTCGCAAGTCTGCTTCCCGTTGCATCTGTCTGATAAGTTTTGATAGGTTTATTGCAGGTATAAACACCGATGCACCTACGGGAAACAGGCTCCAGCGTACCTTGATCTCAACCCCATCAGGGTTGATCGGCTTGCTGTAAGGCTGGGGAAAGACTGGTTGAGACATGTGCCGCCGCCAAAGTTTGCTCGACTTCATCCGACATGAACTCGGAACAATCAATCACCAACGTATCACTCGGAGGTAAGTTCATGTGTGTTCCTTTACCCATGCGAATCTTCTTCACCACGGCGCGAGTCTGACCCGTCTTCAAACTCTCAACGAACGTCTGATAGTTGATCTGCTGTTTACTGCACCACTCACGCAGTGGCTTGGGTAGTAGATACATCTTCTTGATGTCGTACTCATACCGAGCGACCAAATGGATGCGCGGTGACGCATCGGGAATGATCAGGTGCTCCAGTGCATCGGTGCCTGTACGTGCATCATCAGTACTCTTGATACGCAGGATGTTGTTGTAGTTCTCAGCGAGGTAACTCGTCAAGGTGTCCTCAAGGGTGCCGCTCATATTTTCAATCTCCGTTTTTGCTTTTTCAATTACCTTGATCAACCAAGTCACGATGTCCGACACCTTGAACTTGATCAGACCAATCTTCTTTGCAATCAACAGCCCAGTGATTGCCGATGCCGCCTGAACAGACCAAAACCTGTGTGGCTGTGATAGCCCTGCCGCTATGTCAATACGCTCTTGTGTTTGCAGAAAGAGCGAACGGCACTCATCCATGTTGGCAAGCACGTACTGCATGAACGGAACGCAAGCGTGTCCGTAGTGCGCGTACAAGTTGCGGCTCAACACATCTGTCTCGGCCTTGGTGTCGAAGTGAAACTTCTGTGCCTCATACTCCAACACGCGAGTTGCCTCTGCCTTGGGTATTGCCTTGTACATACGAACACGTGCTAACAGACTTGTGTTACCTGTGCTGCAAGCATTTGTGTGCCATGTCTCACCACGAACACGTTCTTTGTTGGCGTTTTGGCTTTGCCGATTCCTCTGCATACCGCCAGTCAGTTGGTACAAGAAGTCACTTGCTTCCTTGGGGTTGACGTTGGTCATCTCATCAATTGGCAAGAAGATGTTCTTGTACACCTCGGCGCGGTTCATCTTCGACGCATGCGTATCAACTTCACGCAACAGGATCAGTTCAGGATTGCCCCAAATACTTGCACCTGCCATCATCGCTGTGGTCTTGCCGAGTCCGGGGTCTTGGCTGTACACGTGAAAGAGTGAGGCGCACTGCGGCACAAACGCCATGAACGGAGAACCGAACGACAGACCAATGATGTACTGGTGCAACTCCATACCTTCACGGTTGTAGAAGTCCATGATCTCAGTCCAACCTGTCATCGTGCCCTTGTTTTGAAACATCGGGAACATGCTGACCGTAGAGTTTGCAGGTGGGTTGTGATCCACTCGGTCGGCGCGAATCTCTTTGCTACCAACCACAAAGGCCGACAGCAGTTCATCAGTCCAACCAAATTGTCGCCGTGCCTCATCTGCCTGTGTGGTTGATTGAAGTTTGTTGACCCACGAAGCTGTATATGACATAAGTTCTTCCATTTTGATTACGGCAACGCCATGCGCCGCCATGTATTTGCGAAACTCGTCCTTACTCAGGATCGACGCCAATGGAACGGTGAACTCCCGCACCCCGTCCTTGGGGAGGTGCAGACGCATCACGACAGCTTCACCCACATCAGGGTCACGCAGTCGGCGCACAACGTAGAAGTCGTTGTGGTAAATCGGCACCTCTATGGGGTCACCTTCCTTGTTCTTCATACGCTTGAAAATACCGCCAGCTTTGCCGCGAAAGAAAGGCTCGGGATATTTTGGTATCACGTACGTTTGTTTGGGCACCTCGATGTTCTCGGGAACATCTTCTACAATGTTGTCTTCCTCGGTGGCTTCCAGAACCTCACGTCCAAGTACGATTGGTGACTTTATCTTTCCACGATGTTTGCAGTTGTCGCACACATCAGGATTGAACTCATTGAACTTGTCGCACGTATATGGCCCTTTGATCCATTCGACTTTTTGCTGTGTCGCTCTACGGTCGTAGTCAGGATGCCCCGAGGAAATTTTGGTGATTGCTTTTTCGGCATCCACACAGAACTTCGCAATGGACAGGCCCGCCCTCCACATAGGTTCACTCAGGGTAGCTTGTTCCTGTATGACCTTCTGAATCTGTGCACAGCCGCGCCCTGCGGCAGTCTTCTGCACAATCAGCTTAAATGAGTTTGAGAAACTACCTGCCAGTGCGTTGGTCACATCGTCCATGACCTTCGGCACAAAGTTCCGTGCGGTGACGGGCACCTCACCCATCAATGACTTGAACGCTTCAAACTCAACAGGCTTAGAAATCTCGCCGAGTATGACCACATCAAGCGGTGGATCACCCTTGAAGTTGAAAGTGTTGGGCACCCTTAACACACGTGCCACGTCTGCCGTGACAGATGGATCGGCTTCCATACCATGCAGTTTGCACAGGGCTTTGAGTTGCTCTGCAACAGGCACCCATGCGTCTGCTGTGATTGCCTCGGTCAAAGGCCAATACACGTGCACACCCCTACCCGAGTTAACCATTGTTGGTCTTGGGAGTTTGGCGCTTTTACAGAAATCGCGCAGTGCCGCAATAGCTGTTTGTTGGTCAGGGTAGTCCTTCTCAGGGCCGCAGTCTATGTCGAGGAAGAACGCTTTAAGTTGTTTTGCGTTGTCGCCTTTACGTGACTCCCCGGTTTCGTACGTAGCTAGTGCAAAGTAGGCATCGTATCCATTACGTGCCATGTCCTCTGCAACTGAACTCGCTGTCTCCAGTGATGGGTAAAACTTCTGAATCTTCTTATCTTGCTTTGCGCCGAAAATGCAGTAGTAACCCTCTCCACTCAGGACTGTGTTCAAAAATTCTTGTGTTTGCATGACCGCCTTCTGAAGTGGAGTGAAAGAAAAAAGAGGGGATGGGAGCGACCCATCCCCACGTCAAAGATCAGTCGTCCCAACCGTCAACCAAATCCGTCAGCGCAGGGGCTGACGTGGCGGCGGGGGTAGACTTCTTCTCAACCTTCTTTGGTTCTTCCACTTCTTCAGCAACAACTTTCTCAGCCTTCGGTACGGGCTTCGGAGCAGGAGCGGCGACTGGTGCAGGTGCGGCACTATCTTTAGGCTTGATCACCACAGTCAGCTTGATGGCTTCATCAGCCTCGGCGCTATTGCGAGTTGCCTCGACATCGTGATACTCGTCTTCAGTAATAGGACGCACAGGCTTGAACACCAACTTGGGTGTTGGGGATGCCGTGTCAAAACGCATCTCAGTGATCACACCTGCGACAGGTGTGTTGTGTGCTTTCAAGTGGCGACCGTACGCTTGCAGAGGGAGCTTGCCCTTCTCGCCATCACCGAACACAGATGTTGCAGGGCAGATGACTTGATAGACTTCGCGCTTGGATGTTTCGCCTTCGATCAACACAGCAATGCGTTGGCTGAAGCGGCATGCACGACCATCGCCTTGGGATGCAGAACCCTTGACGTTTTGTGCGCAGTCCATGCACTTGGAGGCTTGCTTCTGATCGGCGGGTACTGATGTATCAGGCGTTTGGTTGTTGCTTGACCAACATGTTGGTGAAGCGTTTTGACCTTCAACATACGCACCTGCAAAATATGTGCGGTGCACACTCGGTGCGGCTTTGATGATGATCACGCCGATGGCGCGTTCTTCGCTCGTGCGCACTTCTTTGTTGCCAAGCATCTCGCGGAACACGCCGCCTTTGATGCTGATCTTGCGTTGGCCTACTTCGCCACCTGCCAGTGAGGAGGTGGTGTCATCTTCTTGCAGGTTCTTCAGGTAGCTGGGAAGTCCAGTTTTAAACAGGGTAAGTTCGCTCATCTCATTCTCCTTAGACATCTTGGTCGGGGTTAAAGTTCAGTTCCAACTGCACGGGCGCAGTCAGTTCGGCAATAGTCGTGGCAGGTGCCTCGACAGGTGCGGGGGCTTCGTCAGCAGACACACGGCGCAGAGCCGCATCCACGTCAGCGATCTTGAATCGGTACGTGTTGCCTAACTTCAGAAAATCAGTGGATGTCAGCTTGTTCGTACGAATCCACGCACGGACGGTTGACACCGACACCGAGTAGTACTTGGCTACATCTTCGATGGAGACGTATTGGTCGTTCATCATTCTTTCCTCACAGTTATGGTGTACTCACTGTCCACGTTGAGTCCGGGCGGCAGTAAGTCGGGATGCTCCTCAAGAAACTGTTGGATGTTGCCTTGGTGGAGCCGCTTCTCGTACAACTCGGGCACTTGGTGCTCAAGGACGAATTTGCCCATCGCTTCCCAATTGTTCGTGGTGTACCGCTTCTTGATACTGCGGTAGAACAGTCCCTCGGTAGTGCGAACACTCTCAATGTTCTGATCCTTACAGTATGCAAGCAAAGCCGCCTTCACCTGATCCATCTGCGTGTCGATTTTTTTGACTTGCGCTTCAAGGTCAACTTTGGCGGTCTTCATTTTCAAATAAACCCGCACCAGCTTCTCAGCGGGTATAGGGGTAATTGCAGTTTCCTCTGTCATTTCATCTCTCCGGTTGGTTGTAGGAACTCTCAGTATATCTCAATTTTTATGTTAGTCAAGCAATTGTTTGTAAAGATCAACAATTTGTGTGTGAACGTCGTTTTTAGTGTCTAACATTGTGTAAACATGTTTTTCTGCGTTAGACCCCATCAGGCGGATCACAACCGATGGATGGCGTTGCCCAGCACGATGTACACGTGCGTTTGCTTGGGCGTAGGTTTCCAGCGAGGATGTCGGCCCCCACCACACCACCGTGTCGGCGGCTGTGAGCGTCACGCCGTGGGCGGCAGATTGCGGCTGAATCACAAGAACCCGAGGTTCCGGTGTCTCTTGGAACTGCTTGAAAATCTCGGTGCGTCTGACGGCAGACACATCTCCACGGATGACTTCACAGGTGATCCCGTCCTCGCGTAGCTTGGCGGTAATCAGGTCAATGGCATGCTTGAACGGCACAAACACCAGCACCTTTTGGTTGGCCTCGTCAATAACTTCTTTGAGCACGGCGTAGCGGTTCTTGATGTCGAACTCCACCACCTCCTTGGTGTCCGAATACACCGCGCCACAACTGATTTGTAAGAGTTTGGACAGGTTCACGGCGGCGTTGACTGCGGTGATCTCCTCCCCTGCGGCTTCCATGACCATGCGGTTCTTCATCAGGTTGTAGAACTTCTGCTGTTGCTTGGTCAGCACCACCTCGCGGTTGACGTACGTCATCTCAGGTAGGTCAAGGCACTCGTCCTTGGTGAAACGGATTGCAGGTTGCAGGGCGTTGAACACCGTCTCCAGTGCGCTTGGCTTGGGTACCCACTTGAACTGCGTGACCTTGTACATCACCATGTCTTTGAATGATCCAAAGAATTTGGGCACACCGAGGGGGTTGACAAGTTTGGCAAGACCGTATGCGTCCACAGGGGATTGAGCGGCAGGGGTGCCAGTCAGCATCCACAACCATGTATCGGGCTTGACCAAACCGTTGAGCACCTTCCAACGATTTGTTTGGGCGTTCTTGTAAGCGTTCGCCTCGTCCACCACAATCAGGTCGAACCCACCCTTGTCGATGGCATCAGCCACCACCTCGACACCATCGAAGTTGATGATGACAAACTCAGCTTGGGATTCAATGACTGCTCGGCGTTTCTCAGCGGAGCCGTGTGCGATGTCTACGGAGCGGTGCATGGCGAACTTGAACAGGTCAGCCCTCCACGCAGAGTCCATGATTGATAGGGGGCAGATGACCAGTACGCGCTTGATGCGCCCCTGCTTCATCAGGTAGTCAGCCGCCCAAATGACTGAGCCAGTTTTGCCAGTGCCCTGCTCATTGAGGCAGAAGGCCCGTTTGTTTAAAGTGAGGAACGCAGAAGTTGTTTTCTGGTGATCGAATGGCTTGTACAACCCGGGCCACGCGTAGCTACGTAGGATTGGTGAAGGAACATTTTTGATCTTCAGGTTCTTCAAGACTTGCGCCTCGTCCAAACCCCAATGCACCAACACGTTGTGCTCACCCATCACGCGACTCTTGGGTATGACTGCTGTGACCTTTTCGGGGTCGCGCAGTTTCAACAAGAGTGCCTTGTTTTCAATGATTTCCATACCGTTTCATCTTCTCGTTATAAATGCAAAATAGGCAGAAAGCGGTGTCCGCAATCTGCTCTATCTCAGGGGCATCGTCTTGGATTCAAACCAAGCAACCTAGTCTTGTCGATCTGTGTGTACTCACCACACCGCCGATGCCGAAATTCCAATATAACAACCCTTGCAGGGGCTGTCAATTAGGGTTTTTTCCCACCCTTTTCTCTCACGCTGTGACCATTACGGGCACGATTCTTGGCGGGTGTGATTATACGGATGCCGTCTTTGTTTGAGCCGCCCTTGGCAAGCATCTTCACGTGGTCAATGTCCTTGCCCTCGCGCTTGTCGGCCTTCCCGTTCTTGTTCAGATCGGGGAAACTGGCATCAACTTTCCTTCGGGCGCGTTGACGCTCCATCCGGTCAGGTAGTTCGCCCCGCGCTTTTTGTTTCTCGTACTCATGTTTGTACGGACGTGGTGATTTGGTGTATGGCATCATGCCCTCCCATTGTGTGAACAAGTTAACACAGGACACCACGCCTTGCACAAGCCGCTCGGCTTCGGGTTCCATGTGTCATTATCGTATGCCGCTTGCAATCTGTGGTGCTTGTGTTTCCATTTATCCCACCGCACCTCATCGGTCAGGTCAAACTGTGCCTTGGGAAACGCGTTGGCAATCACGAACAGCAGTCCCGCCTTGACCTTCTTGATCTCGGGGAAGTGTTTGAATACACACAGAGACATGAGTTCTAGTTGATCAGGGTCGGCGTACTTGGCGCTCTTGCCAGTCTTGTAGTCGATGACTCGTGCCTCACCCTTCTCGCGGTTGATGATCAGCAGGTCGGCGATACCGCGATACCACACGCGCTCGTCCTTGAAGCCGCAGGGTTCCAAGTCAGCAGTGATGCCCATCTCAAACTCGCATATCTTCTCGCCTTCGATTTGCTTGAGACTGTCCAGTGCGCCCTTGGCAAACTTGAAGTATTCGGGGATCGGGGTGCCATCTCGTATGTACAACTCGGCGGCTTCGTGGAAACGTGTGCCGTAGTTCATGGCCTCACTCTCAGGTTCCACAACGTCTTTGAGCACCCGCAAGTGAAAGTACTTTCGGGGGCACTGCTCAAAGAGCTTCATGCTACTGTATGACCATTTCATCTTCTGTTTTCTTTCATCAGGATCAGGGTGTGCTGAAGCAGTTTGGCTTCGGCAGTTATCACGGGTGATAACTCGATTGCCTGATCAAACTTGTTATCCAGTAACAGATTGTGCATGTCTTTAAGCAATGTTTCAATACGCATCATGGGTGCGGCGTAGTCAATCAGTTCAGTCATGTGTTTAACTTCCGTAATTCTTCGTCCACCAAGTTGTAGAACGCCAAGTACCCGCACCCCTCTACTTGTTTTAGGATGCGTTGATACTGTGCGTCGGATAAAGACCGCCAAGGTTTCTTGTAGATTTGGATGTCGTCATCGTCTTCAAACACCCGCATCTTTACGGGCTTGTCACCGTCTCGGTCGTCATACCCCATGCAACCTCGCTCGGCACAACCCTTGTCAACCAACAGCGCATTACGTTGTTGTGCGCGTTCAAGTTCTTCAAACGCTTCGTCTTCAGGTTCTTTAATCATCTGCTTCTCCTTTAATCTGCTTCTCTCTCAGGTAGAACTCCATTGCTACGCGGTACGGATCAAACATCGGCAACAACATGTTGTCGTTGTAGTAGTAATAGGTCGGCTTGGTTTCGTCCACTGACGTAACAACTGTGCCACCAACAATGTGGTGATACCTCGTTTTGGCCTCTCGGATTGAATAACCCTCTGCCTTTGCCACAGCCAACTTCAACTCAATACTTCCGATGGGCATACAGTTCTTTATGGTGTCGTCTTTACCGATCAGCTTGTTCATCTGCTTCTCCATAATTTGCCTCTTTCTCCATCCTTTAGCAATCACCATACGCCCTGCCATGTCCGCTCTCACAATTGACTGGCAAGCCAGCCGCCCACTCGGGAGTCCAACGCATGCACTCCTCAACGTATGCTTGTGCCTCGGCAACTTCGGCCTCGGGTACAACGCAAGCAATCGCATCGTGCACTGTCAACACCACCTTGTACTTCTTGCCGATCTTGAGCATCTGCTCCGCAATGATGCACCGTGCAATAGCTTGGCACACATTCTCGATGACCTTGCCTCCGTAGATACGTGTTCTACCGTAGCGCGTCTTATAGGAAAACTCAACACCGTTCTCGGTCTGTGCGTACTGCAAGTCGTTGTACCGCATCAGCAGTCCGCTCGGCAACTTGACCGCCTTCTCCCACGCGTCCACCATCAGCACACCTGCCTTACCCAACACACAGTTCTCGGCGCGTGACATGGCGACCAACATGTTCTGGGCCTGCTTCCATAAAGTTGTCACAGCAGGATTTGTTTTACGGTAGATGTCAATGATGCGCCGGGCCTCATCGAGTGATACCTCAACCCCAAACGTCTTTAACTGTGCTTGGAACTTGACCGCACCCATGCCGTAGCCGCATCCAAGGATTGTGGTCTTGCCCACGAACCGCTCGTCCTTTGTAATGTCAGCCTCGGGCTTGCCGTAGATAGCCGATGCCATCTTCTTGTACACGTCCTCTTTGTTGGCAAACGCTCTCACCAAATCATCTTGTCCTGACAACCACGCCAACACCCGTGCTTCAATCTGTGCAGAGTCAGCGTCAATGATCTCGTAACCCTTGGGTGCAATGATCGACATCTTCAACTTGTTCGCGTTAGCACCTCGGCTTGGTAGGTTTTGCAGGTTGATCTTGTCATCCCCACCGAACCTGCCTGTGTGTGCGGCATAGTATTTGATTGGTACGGGGAGCTTGCCACGTGATGCGATACCGATAAACCTCTGTGTACGTGTCTCCTCAAGGGTTGACTTCGTACCCAACCGTGCCGCCACCAACGCTTGTACCCTCACATCGGGATGCTCGGCAAGGGCTTTGAACTCCTCATCGTTCTTGGCAAGTGCCAGTGTTTCCTTACCAGTAGTCGGACTGATCTTCTTCGGGGCGGGTACACCCAAGGCTTCCAAGAACATGGCGAACTTCTGATTACTCATCAAATCTTCTTTGTCCATGTTCACTTCAGACAGCAGCGCTGCCTTGCGTCCCTGAACATCTGATAAGTGCTCTACCAGTAGTGTGGCATCCAACTCAAGCACGGGTTCTGTGAACATGCGAACTGTTTGGTTGATGACGTGCATCTCCTTCTTCGGGAAACCATCAGCCATCATCTTGTTGAACAACGCATAGGTCAGGTTCACATCGTTGATGCAGTAGTCACCGTACTTGGACAACTCCCAATCTTGGAAGTCGGTGCGGCGATAACCCTTAAAGTTGTTTACCTCTGTGCCCTTGGCTCCCAGCCCATAACGCTCTGTAAGTGCGGCAAGCGAACCACTCACCTCGACACCGCAGATCGCACGACCCATGCACAGTGTGTCAGCCCAAAACTTCGGACGGATGTTGAAGTGCTCGTTCAGGATGAACCCATCGAACATGGCGTTGTGTGCAAGCGCAATCGAACCAGCCCAGTCGAACGTGTTCAACCACGTGGCAAGTTCTTCGTGTGTGCCACTCGCCCACTGCGTCTCCTCGTTGTCTACCTTTACAGCCACACCGATGACGTGGAACTGTGGGTCACGTACGTACTCCTCAGTCGTCTGCTTTGCGAACCCGATGTCCGCAGAATAAAAAGTCTCAAAGTCAATCGTAATCAGTTTCATTTCTTTTCCTTCAAGTACCTATCTACTTTTTCTTGTTCAAACTTCGCATAGTGTTGCGCCGCTTCCCAAAACCCTTGCAGTGAGTCTTGGTTTATAAGCCACGCAAACATACGTATCTCCGGTGTTACTTCTGTTATGCCAGCTTCAGCGGCAAGCCTGTCTAAATTTGTTTTCAGTCGTTTAGTCATTCTGTTTCTTCTCCATCTCTGCTCTTAGTTTTGGGGCATACCGTCCAACGGATATGAGCGTGGACTTTGCTGTCAATGGGTTAAATCCGTACTCAAGGTGTTGCTTGATGTTCAAATGTGCATGGCCTAGTAAGCCGTATATCTCCACACATTCAGCGTTAAGTTGTTTTATCTCAAGTTGCAATTTCGCAATTGTGTATTTGTATTCTCTAATTTCTTCTTCGGTTGTCATTCTGTTTCTCCTCTCGCCAGTCGGCGATAACGTGCAATGTTGTTTTTCAATGACCGCCACTCAAGCACGTTCTTGGTGACGATCTGCGGCTCGGGGAACTCCGCAAACCAAATCTTGAAGTGCGCTCCGCTACGTGGCTCCACTTGCGTTACGTGGAAACCTGCCTTCTCGTACTCCTTGACCTGCTCACGTATTGCTCGTGGGATGTTCACGTACTTTCTCCTTCATTCGTTTGATCCGCTCAAGTCTTTTGTTAAGTGCCGCTATGTACACAATAAGCTCCATAGAAGAATTTACCTTGTCCCAATAGGTACCGTGGTGTGGCGGTGGTGGGTCTATGATCTGATTGTCCGCATCTTGCCTTGCCTTGGCTTCAATGACGCGCATACGTGCGTCACCTATAACTTCTTTGCAAGTGTCGATGTCAAATGACCGAGGCGTCATGGCTTGTTCTCCATCTCTTTGATCTTCTTGGACAAGATGCCGCGCACTGCGTATATGGCATCGTTGAATCCCTTGCGGTACGCATCATCCAACTCCATCTCATCACCCAACTCAAACGTGACGAACTCCACAAGAAGTTTTGCCGCGTTGACATGCTCGGCTTTGAGTCTTCCGTTGAAGTTAGTCGCTAAGTGATCCATGAACTTGACCGCACTCTCCTCAAAGTTACCCTCAAACTTCATCGTGCCACCGTTGAAGTCGATCTTGCCAATCTGCACGTTCTTCCCATCCACCGTGTTCTGAAACGTGATGTTGTAGTTAGGCTTGGACTGCGCCATGACCATCATCCTTGGGTCATTCCACCCTGTTGAATATCTGTCTTGCATGTTGATCTTCATGTTGTGTGCCGCCTCCAAAGATGTTGGGTTGACTGTCTTGTTGATGCCTGAATTCAATGCTTGCAAGTCGAGTCGCTCCATGATCTCGGCAGTCTTACGATCTGCTTCTTGGGCATGCGCATCTTCCAACTCGTGTGTCAGACGTGATAGGTCTGCTTGGTATTCTTCGTCATCCATGTCATCTCTCCGGTCACCAGTCGTTGCGATCACGCAAAACTTCTTTGAGTTTCTGCATGTAGTGAGTGCACTTACCCGCATCGAACTCGCCCTTCTTGCCTTGGCGCATCGAGTACTTAATGACGTTGCCTTTGAGGAATCCAATGAACTCCTCACGTGTTAGCACGGCTTCCATCACAGACCACGGTTGCACGCCCATGTCCTTGTAGTGGTCACCACCAATCTGCAAGTCGTCTGCACGTGTGCCGTTGAATCGCATCTCCATCGGTGTGGGTTGCTCGGTGTATTTCGGATCAATCATCTTATGCCTCTCGTCTGTTTCACAGTGAATAAAAAGTTCGTTAGAAGGGTGCTTCTTCGTAGTCATCATGCGGCTCGGCTTGCTCGGGTTTTGGAAACCTCTTTGGATCAAGTCTCGTAAAAGGCCACCACCCAATAAGTTCTTCTTGGGTGAGCGGCTCGTCACTTTCCTGCTGGTCGATCAACAGTGCTTTCATCTTGCCCATGTTGACCCCCACGCCACACCAATACAAATACCCACAGCGCACATTACCTTCACGTCTTCCCACCACAGCCAAGGCTTGCGGTGATCGCGTGATTCTTCTTCCATCTGCTTCATCACAGACAGAAACACCTTGTGGGCTTCCCCTGCGTCCTTCACAACCTCACCCTTGTAGTGCATGCCTTCTTTGTCGAGGCGCAACACTTCAGTGAACTCGTGTGACGTAATTCCAAATGTCACGTGTGGCTCGTTCATTTCTTCTCCTCTTTGTTTAATGCTGACACCACTGCTATGTAGTGCTGTGTGTTTAGCTTCTCGCCTGTCTCTTGTTCCCATGCGTGTGCGGTTCGTGCAAACGCAAGCAAGCGGTTAAGCGTTTCTTCAACCCCAAGTTCTTCGGTAATCCTTCTGATTTCGGGACTCATACAACACGCTCCCACAAGTTCTTCGGTGCACGGTGTGCGTTGGTTGATTTCTGCGGCGCGTAGCCGAGGCTTCGCACCCACCCCAACTTCTTCGCTTGAACAGCGATTGCTCCCCATGCGCGTCTATCGGGCGGCGGCTCCATGCCCATGTTTTCTGCGTACGTGCGAACATCTTCCGTCATGAACGGTTGGTGTCCAAAGTGCAACAGGTACATCTTGAAATGCGTCAGGGCTTCTTTGCTCCAATCAGGCACCACACGGTCAGCATGCGATGCCGCCGTGTTCATGCCATCGACAGCCAAGTCCCACCCGTTAGGTTGTTTCGTTTCGTTCATTTCCTCACTCCTTCAAAGTCAACTTCTTCTGAGTAGTAGCCATTGCTCTCGCCTAGCCACCGTACGTCCACCCATCCCTTGATGGTTGCGAACTTGTAGAACGTCCACACGTAAGACTCAGAGGGAACCTCCAAGTCCATACCCTCGGGCATCGTGTCGTCATAGCGCACCACCTCAACAATGTCGAGGGGCTTGCCTTCCAAGTCATCAAGGTCACCCGTGATGTCATCTATGTACACAGTCTCACAGCAGTCGTCATCGTGGTAGAACGTGAATCGGAACTCATCGTTCTCAAAGACCAACTCGGTGCGGAAGCCATCGCTGTCTTCTTTCACATATACCTTGTCAAACGTCTGCCCCTGCATGTCCTCAATGGTCGGGGTTTCATCGGTCACGACAGCCACGCACGTACGGTATTCTTCACACGCTCAAAGAACGTGGGCTTCTCGATCACTACGTGTGCAGGTGCAAGCGCAGGTGAACCATAGCGGTATGAGGGTTGAAGTGCAGGGATGGATGCTTGCATGGCGGCTTGCTTGCGCAACTCCGATTCGTTGGCAACTTCCTGAATACCGCCGAGAACTGGCATCTTGGTTTCAGCGACAGCAGGTAAGCCACCCGCCTCTGCTTTCATCTTGCTACGCACCACATACACGTAGGGCATGGGCGCACCTGTCTTCTCACCAATCTGTTTGGGTGTGAGTTTGCCCTGTGCAAACAGCTTGCGGATTTGCGCCGCCTTC
>Ga0114968_10000111_pt1 | contig 61479 bp, 46 predicted proteins | sample M_130807_EF_Meta_FD_87020 | JGI IMG/M metagenome (GOLD analysis project Ga0114968, IMG submission 87020) | Freshwater microbial communities from Lake Montjoie, Canada to study carbon cycling - M_130807_EF_MetaG | ecosystem: Environmental > Aquatic > Freshwater > Lake | place: Lake Montjoie... | reverse complement strand
GTTCAATAACTTTGTCAGTAACTGACCCCATTGCTTCTGATATTTGGTCTTGACGGCTAACATAGCCCTTGAAGAAACGTAGTTTTGATAGTTCTTCTGAGAGTCCAATAACGTGTTGGCCAATATCATCATATGGTTTGCCGCCGTGTGCTACATGCTGAGCCATGGCTCTTGCACCATTAAGGTGTTTGTGTGGGTATAGGAAACGTTCACCGTTGGCATTTTCAATAAAGATGCTTTCAATGTGCAGTGTACGTCCAGCGGGATTATCGTAGTTTACATTCTGCGAATGTCTAACAATGATCTTGGCTTCACCTACATCTTGGAAACTAGTTCTATTAGTTCCCCTTAATTTACTTTCAGTCATTTTGCCTTCTCCGCTATTCTTAGCTAAAAAATTATAGTCTCTCTTGTCTAGATTAGATTTTACAAGATCTCTAGTATCAAAATTTAGTAATCTTCTTCTTGCAAACTCGCGTAAAGATTTTAAAAATCCGTACCATTCGTTGACAACAGTTTGAGGTTGTCCTTCAGCAATGTCATTGCTGTACATCACAGTAAGGCCGTCATCTTCAGATAGCTTTATACTAACTGAGCCTAGACTTACACCCTCTTTAATGTAGTCAAAGTCAAAAAATCGTGCCTTTTTGACCTGTTCATTATTTTCGATGACTTTGCCTTGCTCGTCACCCATGTCAATTTTAGGAAATCTTGTACGAATCTTTCCAAAAAGTTCTTCTGCAATATTATTTAGATTTGCGTTCATAGTACTATTTATCACATGCCTGAAGAAACAAATATTGGCATTGGCGGCTCGTAATCTTCTTGATCAAATTCTCCGCGACTGCTTAATGTTTCAAAAACCCTCGGGTCCCAGTCAGCAAGCACTTGACTCATGCGTACTATCAGTAATACTGCTGATACTAGATCGTCATATTCTCCAACTTTTGCTTTGAAACTAACACCGTGTGCTATGAAGGCTTTAAGCTCAATAATCAAGGGTTTACTATGGATTTTAAAAGTATCTGCTTCAATTAAGTGCTTTAGTCTGGCACATGCAGCAATTTTACTACCGTGTGTAGTATTAAAACCTTTTCGAAATTTACGTATATGTCCTTTTTTCATTGGCTCTGATACAAACAATCCGGGAAACTGATCTTCACCTATGTCTTTAATAACTACTAGCCCAGCTTCTCCAATATTATTGTTTTCAATGGACCAATATATGTCGCCAGAGTTGTCTGATCCCACACTATCTTCAATCCACTTTAATATGTCTCTAAGCACACGGATTTGTCCTTGTATGGGTGTTTCGTTGTGATGCCATTCTGCAACTTGCTCAAAGCTAGGTAATTCAATAACTTGAATAGCGGAATAGTTTCCGCCTGTCCCTAGGCTAGGATCTAGGCTAATCACATATATATTTCCTGCTGTTGGCTTCTTATAGATTCTAGCCTGTCCCATGCGTGATATAGGCTCTTTGCCTTGGATCTCACTAAGTTTAATGCTGTTAATCAATGTTTCGTCATAGATTAAGAACTCGCAACCGTATTCACGACGGAAGCGTTCTTCACCAATCCTTCCTTTTTCAATTGATGCCCATGCATCATCTCTATCAGGATGTTCGTTCCAGTGTGCTGTGTAGGCAAAAAATCCATTGATCCCCAAGGGAGTCTCGTTGCCAAAGTCGTCAAATTTCTTATTGGCCTCTTTCCAGATAGTTGCAAATTCATCTTCGTCACTGTTGGGCGTTGATGTAATAATTGCACGACCACCAGTGGCCAGTGTTGGTGAGATTGAAGTCCAAAATTCTGTAGCAATGTTAGGTTGAACAAAGGCAAACTCGTCACAGTAGAGTAAAGATATACTCATACCACGTCCTGTGTTGCCCGTAGTTGTTGCACTGACTATACGACTACCGTTGTCAAATTCTATACTGCCCTTATTATAGTTTGTGGCACCTGCACGAATATGATCTGGACAATCTTCATAGGCATAGCGAATACGCTGCATGATTTCTTGTGCGCCTGTATATTTGTGTGCAGCCACAAGAATAGTTTGATCAGGATGAAACATGGCAAACCACAACAAATATCCAGCAGCACAGGTAGTCTTGCCGCTTTGACGTGGCAGCATGTTGATGTTAAATCTATTATCATGATAACTTTGTAGCAGTCGTTCTTGATATCCATAAGGTTCAAATAATAATTTTCCTTTTACAGGATGTTGTATGTAAAAGAAATGTTTGACAAAATAATCGTAACCCGTGACTGGATCCGCGCAGGCAAGCATTTCTTGAACTTGTTGTTCAGTAAATCTTTCTTGTTTGTGCGCTTTCTTGATTAAGACGCCGTCGAGGCTTTTTCCCATATGTTTATTTACAAAAAAAATGGGCTCCGAAGAACCCATTTGAGCGACTTAAAGTCAGTTTATCTACTTTTAACTTCGTAATATAGATTTTGTAATTGTCTTTTAATGCCTTCTGAAGTAACAGCATACGGATTACCACCACCGTTGACTTTTGGACGCTCGTTATCGCCACGACCGTCATTTGAACCCATGTTTACTACATCATCAACTGTAGAGTACATCTCGTTAGGCTCATTGCCATATTCTTCTCCAACTGGTTTTTGTCCGGCTAGTTGATCTTTACGTTGTTGCATGTAAAGGTCAAATTTTGCACCTGGGACTCCTTGTCCGCCGTAGTGTTTTGGAGGTTCAACTCCTTCTAAGTCGTTACCAAACACAAGACCGTCTTCTTCGTCATGTTCAGGCTCGTCATGCGGATGACTCATGCTTCCAATAGCTAATTCTAGATCGCCAGGGCCTGCATCTGGTTCTGATGATGTATTGCCGATGTCTTTTAGTATATCCAATAGGTCACGGATACCACCTGGGCCTTGTCCGTTCATGCTGAGATTCATGCTGACATTATCAGGCTGTTGATCACGCATACCCATCATACCACTCGGACCCATTGGACCACATTCTTCTACTTCTTTATCTCCCATTGATTCGCCTTTTACAGCGCCAGCATTTGCCGGCAACGGTTGACCTGGAGCAATATTAGTTTTTGTAGCAACTGGATTTGACATTGCTGCACTTGATCCGCCTACTGGTTGTGCGCCCGGAACGTTTCCGGTATTTGTTGTAGATAGCCCTACAGGAGCAGCCGGTAATGTCCCTGCTGCTTTTGCTGCGGCAACTCTAGCCATTGCTGGACTAACAGGTTGAGCAGCTTGTCCCGGATCTGCTTCGTCTAGCGTTCTAATTTTTTTGTATAAGTCTATAAAATTCATTTTGTTTTTCCTTGTCTAGGGTCAGGATTCTTAACAGCACCTAATGGACTTTTACGACCTTCTTTAGGAGTTTCAAATTCTGGATCACTCATGCCACCTTCTTCTTTACCTTCGTGCTTTACAATTTTTGCCTTGCGTTCAGCATTAATCTTGTTAAGTTCTTTTAAGAAACTGGTAACATGATCTTGTCCCACTAACTTTTGACCGTTGGCATTTGTTTCGTAATCTTTCTCTAATAACGACTCGCCCTGTCCTGGTGCAAGCATATGAGCATGATTCATTTCTGCTTCTGCTTCTTCCATAGGATTACGTACTTTGATCAATGCTTGAGAAATATTTAATCTTTCGGCTAGATCATTTCTTAAAACAAAACTAGTTGTGGGATAGTTTAATTCAATCTCAAATGTATTAACTTCTATATTTTTAAGTTCTGGAAAGTCCATGTGAGTTTCTTGAATAGGTGTTCTTTTGGCTGCACTTACTTTTTTGCAGTCGTATTTTGCCAAGGCTTCTTTAACTCGAGATGCTAGATCTTTTTGTATTTCGCCGGCAACTTTAACCCTGAACGGGTAAGTTTTTTTGCTTTCTGATAGGTATTCTTTAAATGAGGTCATAATAGATTCCGTATACATTATTTATTCATATTTTTTAGTTTTTCCAATAGACTGTTACGATCTGTAACAATGTAACCGTCGCCCGGAATTGTAAGTCCACCATCACCGCCTTGAGCATCCTGATCTAACTTAGCTTTTTTAAGTTGTAGCTCGATCATTTTAAGTTTTTTGTCAATTTTTGCAGCCTTAGCATCAATGGCATTTTTAAGCATGCCGCCTGCTACTTCAAAAATACGTCCGCTATAACGTGCTTCTACATTCATGCCTAAATCCATTAAGTCGTCATAGGCATCAGTAGCACGTTGTGCCAGAGAATCAAATTCTGCATCGCTGGCATCGCCTAGACCTTTGACCTGCGGCAGACTTGCTGAGATTTTATCAAATTCTTCAATGTCTCTAAGGAAAGGCTGTGCTTGAGGAAGCTCTTCTTTTCGCTGTTCCTCAGCTTTAATTAATTTTTTATTTTCTGGGAGATTTAAAATCTCTTCAAGTTTCTTAGTCATACTTTACTTATCATGAGCCGTTGTGAAACAGTTCATTTTCTGTGATAATTCTAAATTTTATGCCCTGATGTCGACACCATGCGTTGGCTGCTGCCCACTTGGCTTGATTCTGAATGTACTGTGCTTGCCGTACCTTACTCTTACCCACACTTTCAAGAACTGTTTGATTCTGCGGTTTTATTTCTATAAGGTCTACGTTTGTACGATTCTTTGCATCAACATACTGTATGAAAAAATCAGGAATATATATAGAATTTTTTCCAGTTAGCGGGTTACGACAGGGGATTTGTATTGCTTCACAGGCCCATTGTTGTATGGCAGCATTGGTATCACAGAATCTCATAAACTGCCACTCCCAACTGCTTCTATACGTGGGCGTCTTTAATCCTATATATTTTTGGGGGTTTTTTGGGACAAATTTACCTTGGGCAAAGCGACTCATACTAGAATATTACGGCTTTCAAAGGTGTCTTCGATAGGTGCAATTTTATAACCCATAATACTAGTTTGTTCTCTATAGGAGTTAAGTACTTCAGCAACCACTTGACTAAGCTGAAGATCTGTTAATCCTTTCAGTGTGTCGAGTAATTTAAAAATGTTAACATTATCATTTTTAGCTTGATTTAATAATACGATGGCAACACTACGGCTAGCATCTGTATTAAACCCTTTCTTTAAAAAGAAAGCCACTGTAGCATCTATTTCAGCTGCTGGAAAACTTACTTCATGAAGGAAAAATTTATCAAAAAAACTTTTGACTTCTGTAGAACTATCTTTATTATTTGATTGAGGTAAATTGTTTATCATGGTATAAATCTAGGAGTGGCGGTAGTGGTTGTAGAGTTGACCTTTGTCTGTGGAAATGCAACGCCACTAATTCCACTCACTCCTTGTCTAGCCACGGAATTAAGAGTGCCAGTGATTATATTCCTGCCCTCTGCCGCAATGCCTGCATTAGTTAATCTTTTAGAATTTTCATAAGTATTAACAGTTTTAATTGCAGTTGCAATAAAATTAGCAGGATTTTCAAATGCTTCTCCACTGAACAGATCACCGAGTACTTCTGAGGCTCCGGCAATGACTCCGCCGTCACCAAATAGATTTGCAGTGCCGCCGCCGGCAACACTTAGCGGACTTGGACTTGTATCATAATGTTCTAGGGCAAATCCTTCTGGGTCTCCACGGCGCACTCTGCCAGAACCGTAGTACACTGATTCGTAGCCCAGGGTCATAGAGTTTTCATGAGGTTCACTACTCTTATAATCTAATTGTTCATGATTCCAGGCTGTAATAACAGGATTCACTAGGGTATAGCTGACATACTGATGTCTGGCCATTTGATATATTGTTACTTTTCTGAAGAAAGGAATAGAACTATCATTATCAAAACCGTAACGTCCTCTAATAAATTCTTTACCGCGCATACTGGTTCTATTATAAGATCCGGGAATTGATTTTGATGTACGACTGTCTGCAAAATAATAACCATAGTAATTTTGCCATAGCTGATTAACTAGGCCCATGTTATCGTCATTAAATTTTACTGTTATTGGCAGATAATCAATCTTTGTGTGTACTATCTTTTTTCTATTGTATTGATTTAATGTTTCAGTACCTATGGTAAAATTGGGTAATGCAATGGTCTTAACCATAAGATTAATTTCATTACGGTGTCGTTGATCAAGCGATGTGTTTTTAAGAGCATCAGTATTGATGCTAAAACTTACATGATATAAGAATTTTTGTTTAGGAGCTAGCCTAAACGTGTCATCTGTAAATGTGCGGGCAGCATGTTGATAGTCGCCCATTTGCCCTTTAGGGTGTGTGGCACCGTAAAGTGTGTTGTTTAGAAAACCATCGAATAAGTTTGACATGTAATTATTTATCGAACCAAATTAACTGGGTAGTTAATAAAATTCTACAAAAAAGGACTGTTGCCAGTCCTTTTTATTAAATGCCGCCGCCTGTTACCAGCGTATTTACTGTACGGCCTACCACAGTGCCAATACCTGTTCCTTGCGGAGTTTGTACGCAGTTGTCCATCTGTATCGATAGATCGATTGTTGAAGCAGTCTGCTCGCTGTAGGCCAAACTTTGATAGTTTGCACTTACAACATAACAACCATAACATTCCCATGTTTCTAATACTACGGGTGCATTGGCTCCATTACCGCCGTCTAACATTTCAATACGTAGTGTAAATTTGTAGTCAACGCCGCTGGCTGCACTACTCTGTTCAAAGAAGTCAAACTGTTTCTGCATTTGTTCACCAACTAGTTTACTAACAGCACCAGTAACATCATCACGAAGAACAACAGTTATAGCACTCCATGTAGGTTTACCAGCATAGTGAATTGTTGAATTATAGATATCAAGTTTTTGATCAGCAAACGTTACTGTAGGACGAGCCGATGACACAACTTGTTTAGTTAATTCAGTTGTTGGGGTTGATACACCAAAATTTTCAAACATCATTCTAAAGCGATATTTTAATTTGGGCATCAACAGACCCTGGGCGCTAGCACTTTGATCGCTAGCTAAAGGTACTGTAAATTTTGAAAGGGTTGCGACTGCCATTTTTTATCTCCTAATTATTTGCCGCCAAGGCCTTTGATTTCGCCAGTATTTTTCAAGCGTAGTGGAATGTAGATAAATTCAACTGCTTTAACTGGTTCAATGGCAATGTCAAGATATAGTTCACTACGATCAATTCTTGACGGCGTATTGTTGCTGGTGTCACATACAACCAAGAAGTCGTATATAGCACGTTGTCCAACTAATTCTAACATTAGACTTTCAGCGGCTTGTTTAATTTCATCTCTAGTAATCTTATCATTTGGTTCAAAAATGTACGGTTTAGCTAGATTGTTTAGTTGACGGCGTAGGTATACTACTAGTCGTGCCACGTTAATACGATCTAAACTACTTGCGTTTCTAGCGCGAGTATATTGTCCGTAGTTAACAAGTCCAGTACCTGTAATAAATGTCAATGGATTAACTTTAATACTGGCAAGTGTATCACGTTGTCCAGTATTCAATGCCACACTTTGAAACTCGCCCGATATATAATCAATATAACCAACTGCGCTTGCATTTGTAATTCCGCCGCGACGTGTACCTGCTGGTGCAAACCATGGATAGCTAACATTATCGCTTAGTGCAATAGTACGTAGCATCATATGGCTTGGTGGAACAACAATGTTCCTGCCAAGGTTGTCACTAGTAAATCCCCATGGATAGAATAACCCTAAATATTCGTCGCTGGTAACTAATCCCATAACATCGTCTTCGACACTATTATTAGCATTTGTGCCCCACAGGTTTAAAGTTGTGGCATCTGATGGCACACGACTTGGAGTGTCGCCTACGACAAATGCTGTTAAACCTCGATCATAGTTTAAGTTGACCATTGGTCCAATAAGTTCTTCATATCCGGGACAAGCAATCAAATTAAACACTCGACTTTCCTCATCTCGGATTTCTTGGTTACTATTAACCAGTGCTTTTAGTGCAGTTAACGCTGTTGCTCGTTGAGCATGGCGTCCAAAACGTCCTGCTCCAGATGCATTATTACCAGAAACATTTACCCAACGATTTGGGAAGTAACTTGTGGTTGAAGCATCATCTTGACGACTATTAACTGCGCCGTTTGATACGTCTATCCTACCTTTAACATATTGTTTTACGTTCCAGCCCGAACGGCGTGTGTTGAATAACAGCATGCCTCTAGGATACAATGCAGGATCTGGAGCATCTGGATCCAGGAAATCACTTGATAATAATTCTTTGATAGTGCTATCTGTTGCAGCAGTAGGTGTTCCACCGTCAACACCCCAACGAGCATCTGCAAATAACACACCATTTTCAGTAGTTTGATCCGATGTATCTAAACGATCCCATTTAAATGTTGCAGTATTCCATCTATACATAACAGGGTAAAATTCAGAATTACTAGGATCAATCCAAATATCGCCTTCACCTAGATCTGTTTCTCCATCACTTTGTTTAAGTGGTTCTGTAGCGGAAGAAATAGGACCATTGGGGTCTGCTGTACCGTAGAACGGTGATGCTGTACCTGACAATCCGCTCAATCCGTCATATTGTAAACCAACCCACGCAGTACCATTATGAACTAATACATCAGGTTCATCATATATTGAATTGTACCATAGTGTGCCATCTTCTGGTTCTGTAGTAGGTTCAGTTGCACTATTCACAGCACCACTTAGTGGTTTCCATAGAGAAGCTAAGAAGTGAGTAGGATTATCAACATCGTCTTGAATCCACGATGGTGCTTCATAAAAATTATTATCTCCGACAAATTGAACTACTACTGCGCGGTCAACGCTGTCGTCTACTATTTCAAAGTCGCCGCCTAATAGATGTTTAATAATAACTTTGTTGGCACTAGTTGCCTCTGCTGTTATATTATTAAAATTATGTCCATCTTCATCTTCTGCGTTTAAGATAGCAGATGCTAATGCTTCTGCATCTGCTTGTGCTTTAGTGGCAGCTCCTTCTGGTAAATTGTCTGGATCAGCTCCTACAAAACTAACAGTGATAGGATCTCTTAAAGTATCTTGTCCCGCTACACTTTCACGGATATAAACAGTATACGTCTCATCCATTGTAAATGTCGCATCTGTAATTTCACTAGATGTAATAGTAGTCGCACCTGTTGCACTACGACGGAATATTTTAAAGTTTGCAACTGGTGGATCTATTTCACCTTCATTTGTTTTAATGTAGAGAGTGTTAACTGGAAGTTTAGATCCGCCGCCGACAACATCTAGACCATAAAGTGCTTCATAGCCGTTGGCATATAATGGTGCTAGCTGTGTCACCCAAGATGAGGTAGAAGAATTATAACGTTTTACAACCCATTTTGCTCCAGCATTAAACTCGGTAGTTTTAATCCATACACAACCTGTTGTATGAGGATCATTACCTTTCAGACTCCAATTAGGAACTTGAGTATGTTTTGATATTTGTATAGCTGGAGTAGGTCTTGACATCTCTGGCTCTACACCAAGTGCGTCAAAATCAATAAGATCTTCTTGGGCTATTCCGTCTCCATCTATTACTATTGGGTCAAAATCAGAATATATAAAAATTCTGCCTATTCGAGCAACAGCAACCGTACCTTCAGGTGTATTTAAATTAATAGCATCCACAATATCTTGCAGGGTAGGACTTCCGGGGCTTGCTGCTTCAATACTTATTAAACTTCCGTTAACATTAAATTGAGACAAATCAGCAATCACGCCAATGTCAACAACATCAGTAACTAGTGTGGGCCAACTTTGGATCCATTCAGTACTACCTAATTCTACCCATAATACAGGCCTAAAAGTGCCAATTGCTGCGGCTTTGTACCAGAATCTAAATGTGCTAGTGGTTGCAACTACAGCATAATCGCCCACTGAACCTATACTAGATCTAGGCTGTCCGCCATCTAATAATTTAGCCGAGTCGGTGATAACTAGAGGAACTTTATTTGTAAAAGTTTGTGCGCCTGTCACATTAGCAGGTTCACCGTTCCATTGGAAAATGCCAAATTTTGTTGATCCTACATCTACCCAGTAAGTGCCATTTACAGGTTCACCAGTTGGCTCATCTGCTCGTGCTTCTAGTTGACCTAGGTCAACATCTGCACGAACTACATAGGCTCTGTTACTAACACCTAGATATGAATATGCTGCTTGTAATCCGTATTCGTTTAATTCTGAACCATGTACAGGATTATTATTACTGTCAGTAATAAATCTTGGGGTTCCAAATGTGTCTGCTAAATCTTTCTGACTGGTTAACAGATATACTTTGCCGGCATTTGCTTTTGTAGTACCTGGTGCAACACCAGTGCCTGCGCCGTTTTGTTTATCTTGTTTTGATGCTACGATAATAAGTGGGGTTGTTCCGGGAGCAGCTGGAGTATAAAAACTTTCATCTATAACTGTAACTGCTACACCTGGTGAACTAAGTTGGGCCATTTGTTAATCTCCTTGAGTCCTTTTCCTAATAGTATTTAGTGATTTGGTTAAAATATCAAGGGTAAATACACTTGGAAAAGGGCAGGAAAAGGGCAGCTATGAGAAGTCTATGCAAAGAATGTGGTCAAAGACCAGTGGCCATTAATTATTATAAGGCAAAAAAAGCCTACTATAGGTCTAAGTGTGACCATTGTGCCAGAGGACTAGGTACTGGTCTACCTAAATGGTATACCAGTGGCTATAGACAAAAAGATGCGTGTGAAAAGTGCGGCTTTAAATCAAAGAATAAAGAACAGTTTAATGTGTTCCATGTCGACGGCGATTTAGATAATTGTCGTCCAATAAATCTTAAGACGGTATGCGCCAACTGTCAGAGAGTGCTTCATAAAGAAGGGAGTCGTTGGAGGCAGGGCGACTTGGTACCAGATCTCTAACACGAGCAAACAAGTCGTCAATACTACTGTTGTTGTCCAGTGTCTGATCAAACTCAGTACCAACCCATGCTGTTTCACTGGCATGAATTTTGTATTTGTCTAGTATACTCTTACTTAATGACCAGCTGGTATTACCATTGGGACCGCGATTGACACTTAGAGCTGCGTCATACCATTCAGGTTCATCTCCGCGCACCACACGAACTACAATGCCGCCTGCGGCCTTAATTGATTTGATTTCGTTGGGAAAGCGACAGTCTGAGATAACAATGTCGTCGGTACTTTTACGTAGTTTATTTTCCAGGCTGGCAATCCATATATCATCGTGAAACCCTTGACGACAAACTTCTGTACCCCAATACTGTAAGACCCAGCGCGGTGTAAGATTAGGCATGTTTAGTCGTTCTGCCCACCATGGATCTACTTGTTCACGCCAGGTACGTGCCTGCGTTGTACGCCCTTCTAGCATGGTTCGATCCCAACCAAACACCTGTGCCACAGCATCTTTAAGTGTGTTGGCAAAACTTTCTCTTCGAAATCCGTGAAAGTTAGTTAGATAATCAGCAACTGTATCTTTTCCTGAACCAATAAAACCGCAAACGCCTATGATCATATAAACACCTCGTATAGTGTATTATATAACAGTTTTATTACAAGGTCAATATTTTCTTTAACCAATTACGAATGTGTAAGTGCCGCTGTGTCCAGTTACATACATTTCAATTTCTTTTTCTAGCTTTTCAATTTCTTCTTTGCCTGCTGATTTCAAGTCTGCACCATTTAGGCCGCCTGCTCCGCCGGGTCCTGCAATTTGAGCAAATTTACCGCGAGCTTCACCTAGGATGGTTTTACATATAGCCAGAGTATAATCTTTAACCCATTGTCCTGCATATAGGTCACCAATGATGACCCAGTCAGGTTTGTAATTTTGACCGCGTATCATGATTTGTTCGCCTTCGGCAAATGGACGTTGTAGTATGCGTAGCATATGGCTGTGTTGCACCCACTGAAATTCAATGTAGGCACCAAACATGCGTCCCACCATTTCTTGATATTGTGCAAACATATCGTAGGTAGCAATGCCGCCCATCATAGTGCTGTTGAGCAAGTAGGTGTTGGTATAGGCCAAGTTAAAGGGTTCAAACAGTGTACCGCCAGCGCCACCACCACTTCTAGAACCAATGGCTCTACGATATAGGCTCTGTACGTTGATAATTTCGTCGGGTAAACGATATTCGTTTACATCTTTTTGTAGCTCTAAGAAATAATAGGCTTCTTCTACGGCTGCGCTGCTACGTTGGCGGAATCGTGATAGCGCACGTTTTAGTGCTGTTTCATAGTGTACAGGATCAAGTTCTACTTCAACCATGCCGTCGCCCAGCATGGTTTTAACATAGTTATAAACTTCCTGTATCGCTTGATTTGCTGTAGTTGTGTCCATATCATTCGTCCTATTACATATTTAGTATCGATAAATATACTACTATGCCACGCTTAAGCCTATACAAACCCGAAAAGGGCAACGATTATAAGTTCATTGACCGCCAAGTTGCTGAGATGTTTCAGATTGGCGGGACTGAGCTTTATCTGCACAAATACCTAGGTGTCAACACCGATGAGGCTAATGCTACCGCAGCTGAGCCACACTATGATACTTTATCACCTACAAACATACAAGATCTCTTGTTTTTAGAAAACAGAGATCGCAAATATGAACCGGAAATTTATCGCCTACGTGGAATATATAACGTACAAAATATTGACTTTAACTTAAGTCAATTTGGCCTGTTCATTGATAACGATACAGTTTTTCTAACCGTGCATATTAACGATTGGATCAAACTTGTGGGCCGCAAACCACTCAGCGGCGATGTGCTTGAATTCCCGCATCTACGTGATGATTTTGCCTTAAACGAGTTTAGCATAGGCCTGCCCCGTTACTATGTTATAGAAGACGTGGGTCGTGCCAGTGAAGGCTTTAGTATGACATGGTGGCCACACCTATACAGACTAAAACTTAAAAAGATCATTGACGGACAGCAGTTTGCTGACATACTTGATCAGAAAGCTGTTAATGCAGACGGCACAGACAGCGATACTACTCTACGTGACTTGTTAAGCACTAGAGGAAAAGAGTACGAGATCAATGATGCCATGCTTGCCCAAGCAGAAGCAGATGCGCCATTAAGTGGATATGAAACGAAACAATTTTATACTCTAGCAGTCGATGTTAACGGTAATCCAATACTTAGAAGTACTGACGAGGATGATATTGACGCTAGTAATGCCAACGAAGACGCCAGCGAAGTAGCCGGTAAAGCACTGCGTAAGGGCTACACTGGATATCTAGTCAGCGATGGCAATGAACCAAATGGAGTTAACAATTTATTAAATCCATTTGGTCATGGTATACAATTTCCTGCGGCTGCTGCCAAGGATGATTTCTTCTTGCGTACTGATTTTATGCCCAACAGACTATTCCGTTTTAATGGTACAACTTGGGTCAAAGTAGAAGACAATCTACGCATGACAATGACCAACAATGACCAACGTCAAACACAGAAAACCAGCTTTATCAACAATACCAATATCACTGGAAAGAATCAAATTGGTCGAGACTACATTACCGCAGTTGGGGATACTTCAACTATTCAAACTACCATTGCCTATGCCACTGGAGTGATTGCCACTGCCTATATCAACAACACTAAGATTAATGCCACGGCATCATCGGGACTTGGCGGTAACACTCTTATTACCCTGAGTAAGACCGCAGCCGACGGTGATCAAGTACAGTGGAAGTTGTTTGCCAGTTCAGTACCAGAACGCCAGGCACTCAGCAAGGCAATCAAATATAAACCAGAGGCAGACGTATAATGCAATTTTTCTACGATGGGCAAATCCGTCGATATATTCTACAGGTCACAAGATTCTTTAGTAATTTTTATGTCAAGTACGGTGATGGTACACTGCATCGTGTGCCCGTGATGTACGGTGACAGTGATCGCCAAGTGGCCAACATAGTCAAACAAAATTCAGAAAATAAAATTAATAGTGCGCCACGTATTGCTGTCAGTATCAGCGGATTGGCTCTAGAACGAGATCGACTAGGTGACAGTACCTACGTTGGTAAACTGCACATTAGAGAGCGTGACATAGTTGATGATGTCTACACAGGCGAGCAAGGTGCAAACTATACAGTTGAACGCATCATGCCTACTCCCTACAAACTGTCTCTTAAAGTTGAAGTATGGAGTACTAGTACTGATCAGAAATTACAGATCATGGAGCAGATACTGGTCTTGTTTAATCCCAGTGTTGAAATTCTGACCACTGACAACTACATTGATTGGACCAGCCTAAGTGTGTTAAATTTAGATGACATCGTATTCTCATCAAGACAAATTCCAGTGGGCGTAGACAGCCCCATTGACATTGCTTCTATCAATATCACTACACCCATATGGCTAAGTCCTCCAGTTAAAGTACGTCAACTGGGTATTATCACTAAAATTATTACCAGTGTATTAGACGGTGGTATCAATGATTCAGAAACTTACATTGAAGGCCTGGGCATAGATCCTGCACTCAATGACTACGGTCCACCTGGTGGTGCTGTCTTGGCCAGAGTTAGAACCACCGTATCAGGGTATGGTATAATGGTCTATGCCGGTGCCGCTAGATTATTGGCAGCACATGAACCTGTGGTCATTGATGATCCCTACGGTATACCCAATAAAATTGGCCCGGGTATTAACTGGAGAACCTTGTTAGATCAATATCCTGGAAAGTATATTGCTGGCTATAGCAGCATTAGATTGATACAGGAGAACGATCATGAAGTGTTTGGCACGTTTGCTGTCAACGCTCTAGATGAGACACTAGTATCAATTATTTGGGACAGTGACACATATCCAACTAACACCATGATTGATGTCAACGACGCTTATACCAGCGTTAGGTCCGTTAGCCATGGCACATTTGATGCTATTATTAATCCACAGACTAAAGGACCAGGTGCTGGATTGCCTGCTCCAGTTGAAGGTCAACGTTATCTAATCATAGAACGTATTGGTTCGGTGGATAATATAGATGGCGCAGATGCTTGGAAGAATGATGACGACAGTGACTTTGTTGCAGAAGAAAATGACATTATTGAGTGGAGTTCAGGAGCATGGCATATCATATTTGCCGCTGGAGAAAATTCAGAAACAGCGGAGCCTATCTATCAAACTAATATATACACTGGTATACAATACAAGTGGGATGGTTACTCTTGGACCAAGAGTTTTGAGGGCGAGTATAGAGAGGGTATGTGGATTCTAGAACTATAAGTGATAAAATTATCTGTTCAGGCGCATTGTTCTATGCCAAGTCAACTGGTAGATTTCTACTGGTACAAAAGGCCAAGGGCAAGCATCAAGGCACTTGGGGCTTAGTAGGCGGCACTACACATGAAGATGAAAATCCATGGCAAGGTCTACAACGAGAAATTGTTGAAGAAATTGGATTCAGTCCCAAGGTATTAAAAACAATACCTCTTGAAACATTTGTCAGCAATGATCTTGTGTTTAATTTTCACACTTATCTATGTGTAATAGAATCTGAGTTTGTACCTACACTCAGTGACGAACACATTGGTTGGTCGTGGACAACCATTGACTATGCACCAAAACCTCTCCATCAAGGGCTGCGTAATAGTTTTACCAATCGTACGATTAGAACAAAACTACAGACAATATTTGACTTAATTGATCTAATATAATTAACCAAGTACCGCGCTGGGTATGTACCAGTTGGTTGTGTCAAAGGCAATAAATTCTAACGTTACACCAAAGTCCACAGAAATTGCAGCATCGACACCGACGCCAGCAATGTTGCCACTACTATGAGGATACACGTTTAGGGCCGTGGCAGCAGATCCGTTACGCACCATAATTCTTAGGCCAGCGGCTGCAGGCGTGGGCAGTCTAACACCTGATGAGGCACCAACTGTGGTAACGTTATTAATTTCAGCGGTTAGGGCTGTGGCAGTGCCTTGTGTGGTTCCTGCTGCGGTGACTGCGGTGCTGGCCGTGTGGTAAATTAAATTAGTTAACGTGACAACACCAGCCATGGAGATACGCATACGCTCAGTAAATGCTCCTGTGCCGTCAAGGGCACTGGTTGTTCCAAATAACAGCGGGCCGCCAGCGCCTGTTTTACCATATACTATTCTCATACTAGCATCGCTGCCGTAGGCTAGGTATCCCCAGTTAGTAACATCAACAGTGGTGCCGCCATAAACAACAATACGAGCCTGTGTGAATGGACTATTGTCTGCGCCTGTGGCATTACGAATTAATCCATTGGAACCAACCGTGGCAGATTGTGTTTGATTATTAATGCCAACATCTAACTTATACGTCGGAGTACCATTAATGCCCACATTACCAGAGGAGTCAATACGCATACGTTCTGAGCCGTTGGTAAAGATACCCACCGGATATGCCCCGTCAGAAAATATAGCTCTACCGTAGGCAGTTGCGCCAAAGTAATTTGTGCCACCAGAATTGTCTATACCAAACTGAAAAGATCCGCCAGTGTTACTAGCAGTATAACGAACATAGTTTGTTCCAGTAGAAGAACTTACATATACTTCACCTGTTGCCATAGATATGTGTAGTGGATAACTTGGACTAAGACCATAACCTATGGCTAGGCCTGTGGCATTATAGGTCATATTATTAGACCATGTCACAGCAGTGCCGCCGACACCAATGGCGGCAACGTTAAATGTCATAGCACCGGCGGTACCGTCACTGTTCATTGTTATAGATGCAGCGCCACCGTTGGTTGCGCCGTCAGCTAGATAAAGTAAGCCACCATTGTAATAATGCCCTGCACGTATGTTAAAATTGCCGCCGCCGTCATTCCATGATATACGCTTGTGTCCATAACTATCTATAACTATTGCACCACCAGTGCCAGTTAATAATAGTGCGCCGCTACTCACAGATGTACTAGTTGCATTTGGTATGGTTACTGAGCCGTTGCTGTCAATTGTTAGGTTAGTAGTGCCATTGTTTTGCAATGCCAAAGTACTTGTGGTGTCAGCAGTGAACTTGAGTCCTGTTGACCCTGAGATTACACCATCATCTGCATTGATTGTTTGTGCCATAGTGTATTTAGTTGTTCATTATATAGGTGTTGAAGCAGCAATTCTATCAGCGGAAGAAATAACCCACGCTTGTTCAAAAGCCAGTAAGACCATGTCTTCTTTGCTGCCGGGAATTTGTATGTTATTTTCTAAACATTTTTCCACACAAATTCTTACAATTTCTTCTATGGCCACTCTGCATCTTTCGTGTGCGGCAGTTTGAATCCAATTGTCTTGACTGTAGGCCACATAGCCAAGTGCTAGATCCTCTGCTTGTGATAATGTCACTGTATATGTTGTCATGAGTGTCCTTAACTTAATAAATATCCGCGAAAATAAGTGTGTTCACTATTGGTATTAATTGTTGTACTGGTTACTGCTCCGTTGTATGCATGAAATCCCACAGTATCATTTGCCGCAAGTTTTATCAACCAAAAACCTAGCGACATAGTTGAAGAGGCATGTACCCAGTCAGTACCAGTCATCCTTGATCCATTTACAACTAGCCAATTTTGCTGAAATGAAGATCCCGAGGCGTATGCTGATGCGTGAAATATATAATTTCCTGCAACTGGTGCAGTAAATTTACCAGTTGATGTATTAAAATGGCTACCTGTATTTGTAGTAGTTGAATTATAAATTACAGGAGCATCTCCTGTATTTGATGAATTATATCCTGTTTGTGCAACAGTCAATGTAGCATAAAAGAATGGCTGACTAGCTAATGTGAATCTACCGGCACTGTCAATACGCATACGTTCTGATACACCTGCCCCTGATGGCGCTGTGTAAAAAAGTATAGATCCGTTGTCTGATGCATCATTTCCCAAACTAATTTGAGCAAACCTTGCTGTACTAGCCCTACCAGTTCTACTAGCCTCAAGGCACAAACCAAACCCTACATTAGTGGAAACACCACCAACAACAACGTTATTTCCTCCATAAATGTTGAGTACTTTATCTACAGAACCGTTGTTTGTTGAGATAGATCCACCACTACCGACAATAAGATTTTGAGGGATTGTAAAATTTTGTGTAATTGTGCTGTCACCGGTAATCGCGATGCCTAAAGTTCCGTCTAGTACTAGTGCCATAGATTATTCCTTTGGGTATGTGTCTTTGATGGCTTGTATAGCGGTTCGCCAGCCTTCATATCCAACGTGATACAATAGATCAAGTTGATCAACAATAGACGGATATGCAGCAGCACGTTGCTGAGCATAGGTTAACACATATTCTGCAGGAGGTCCGTATTTAGACGCAATGGCCAGCTCTAATAATTCAGCCAGCTCAGTAGCATCATTGGCCACTACACAATAAAAAGTTTCAGCTTGGCCTTCTATCTCTGTGGTAACTGCATACATGTTGTTACCCACTGGCTCATGTGTAAATTCTCTAGTCATGGTCTTCCTTATGCGTTAGTTCTAGTGCGAACTATGAACATGCCAACTGTGACAGCAAGCGCAGTATTGTTGGTCCAACGATATCCGTTATTGCCGGAAACATAAGTCATAGTTCCCACTTGGCCAATTACAGATGACACTACAGTAACTGAGCCACCGCCGCAAAGGTATATGGTCACTCCGCCTGTGGTGTAACTATTAACCACAACCATTCCTGAAAAAGGAATCGTAGTAGAGCCAATGTCAATAGTTCCCGATGTAGCCACTGATATTGACGCTGGAGTTGTATCAACATGAAAACTACTAGCATAAGCGTTACTGTATTGAACAGTTCCAACGTTGGTAATTCTTAACTTTTCGCTTGGCGCTGAATTAAGTGACGTTGATGTTGAAAATGTTAGTTGACCAGTTGGATATTGACCATTGGTTCTTGCACCGTGTATGGCAGAAATAATCGCCGATGAAAAATGATTGGCGTTTGCACCAGTGATTGCAGCAAAGTTTATTTGAGAAACATTGCTAGTTGTTGTGTCAAGATTGCTGATAGTTATGGAAGCAGCACTGCCAATGCTACTAGTACTAGTATCAGATCGTGCTACAACTAAGGGCCTATTAACGGCCACAGCATCGTAGACATTCATCACTGTGGTATTAATACCTACATTTCCAGTACCATGGCCTTGAATAATTACATCACCATAATAGCCAGTGGCACCATACGCACCACCAAAATATCCTGAACCACCATTAAGAAATAGTCTGCCTCCTAGTTTCCCATTGGTGTTATCTGATTGGCCGCCTTTGACCATTAGATCTTTACCAGAACCAGTGCTTTGATCACTAGGGCCACTGCCGCCTGAGCCTGTTGGCGTAATTAATGCACGACTGTCATAATAACTACCTATTCTTACCACAGCAGTAGCACCATAGCCCGCAGTTTGAACTGCTCCATTACCACCAGTGTCAAATATAGCTACAAGTTTTGCATTGGCATCGGACTCAGGGCTAATATAATATGGCCATCCTAAATTTGGTGCGGCTGCTGTGATAGCCTGCGCTCGAGAATGTAGGACCGCTGAAGGCCAAAGATTTGGGCCTGCTGCACTATTATCTGATCCAATGCCCACGTTCTGACTACTATTGATATACATGGCAGTGGTAGGTCCACTACCAGTCTGTATGGTCAGTGTACCAGTTGAGTCAGCTGTTAGTTGGTAGCCGCTGGTTAGTGTTGTGCCTGTAATTATCGTAGTCATAGTATAACATGTCGTTGTCCCGGAGATACTGTAAGACTAGCACCCGGTGATAAGTTTAATGGGCCAACACTGAGTCCGTTGGTGCCGCCGCCGATGACAAGATTTGTGTCAATGTATTGTCCGCTGAGAAATACTCCTGCTCTTACCGCAGTGGCATTTACAACACCAGCTACATCAAGTTTATAACTAGCAGTCTTGCTGAATCCCACATTGCCATTAGCGTCTGCAGTCAGTGTTTCTGCATAAGCAGGACTGGTGCCGTTTAGTGCCACATACTTGTAGAGCTTGTTAGTTGTGGGATTGTAGTATTCGTCACCAACCTTGCCCCCAAGGGGAGCAGTTGAAGTAACTTGATGCAGGCCATAGTCTCTAGTTGCCACGTTGCTTCTCCCGTTAGGCCTGTGCTTCTGTCCAGCTAATACGTGCTAGAATTGAGTTTGTAGTCACTGTGGTCACGTTGGTAGCACAGATGGTAATAATGTCAGGACCGTCTGGATATACGTTATTGGCAGTGGTTGGACATGTAAGGGTTGTGCCGCCGCCTAGAATACTATTACCTAGATCACGAACTTGGTTCAAGTCTTCTGTATTAACACCAGTGGCAGTATAGAAACCAAACACGTTTTCGCCACCAGTAATAGTTGATCCGCTAGAATGAATGGCCAGTTGCGCTAGACTTGAGCCACCTACTGAGCTAAACACGCCCGAACTTACACGACCATTCAATCTCAATGAGATCAAGAATGTCATATTTGTACCTGTGGTAATAGTTGACAGTGATCGCATGACCAACTGCATACGATTAATAATTTCTCTAGATCCCAGTACACCAGTTAGACCGTTGTCAATGCTTGGACTAATACGAATACTGACCAAAGGAACAGTGGCATCTTGAGCCACGTTGGTGATCAACTGGCTTCTGTTCATACCGCCAACGAACACCAGCGATTTATCATCGTCGTAACGTCCGTCCATGATAACTGCCGAGCCCCAGTGGCCAATAGTACTGGCCTGACTTGGTCCATATAGCTCAACTTTAATTGGCGCAGTTCCGCCTGCACTGGCTGTGGTCACACCTGAGACTGTGAATGTAGTGGCTGTAGCACTGCCACCTGCTGCTGAGCCAGCGCCTGGAATAGTAACACCTTGATAGTTACGTGTTAAAGTGGTAAATGTTGTTGCAGTTTTACCAGTATAGGTAACGTATTCAATGACTGCTCCTGTATTGGCAGCTTGACTTAATACCAGTGTACCTGCACTTGGGAACGCACTGGTATCTGCCACTGCCATACTGGCTGTGACACCGCTGGTTAATGTACTGGTCAAATATGTAATAGGTGCAAGACTATTAGTTTCATAACGTGCTACCAAGTTACCACTACGCATATATGCTTCAGTGTTCAAGTTGTTATTTGGTATTCTATGGCAGTAGACTACTTCGCCGCGGGCATTTTTAAATCCAAATCTGATTGCACCTGCACCATACCAAGTATAGTCAATGTAGTACATCTGCATACGTGTAAGATCTAGGTTATATTGGCTTGCACCTGTGCCGTCCATCTTGTCAATGTTCCATGAACTTTGTACAGTTCTAGTTTCAATGGTCTTACTCACAGTCACGCTGGTAATATTGGCAAGGCCTCTATACTCAGGATAGATAATGAGTGCGCCTGCACCTGAGTCAGCAGTAATGGCCTGCACAAGGTAGCTCATACCACGAATAACAATGTAGTCGCCTGGTTTAAGTTCTTGACTGAATTTAGTGCTGGTACCAGTTACTGAAGCACTGCCGCTAGTGACTGCGATAGTACCGCTGATCTGTTGAGTACTTGATCTTTTAACACAATAGATATTTTGTCCATCAAATTCAAAGAAGAAACCGTTTTGTTGGTCAAATAAGCCCACTCTGTTCTGACTTCCGTACCAAGCATAGGGGCTTATTGTTATTGGAAATCCTGGAGCAGGTGTAGTGCTAGGAGTTGTACCAGTGGTCAATGTTAGAGTGGTAGTATTACCTGAAGCAGTGTACAATGATGTACTGGTATAAGTGAATACCAGTGTACTGGTCACTGTGGCCACAGCAAAAATACCGTTGTAGGCAGTGTCAGCACTGCCGCTGACTTTAATATATCCGCCTGCTAATAGACCATGTGGGTACTTACAAGTCACTGTGACAGTTGCTCCTGAACTTGTAACATTATCAACTGCTAACGATGGTTTCAGGATAGAACCAGTGGAGAACTGCATGGCTTTACCGCTTTGATAGCGGAACTGTCTACGTGTTTGACGAATAACTTGATAGCCATGATATGGTGCTACATCACTAAACTGTACACCACCGTCAAATGGTCTGTGTACCACATACCCCTGTGCTCGTGGATAGATACAAGCGTTTAATGGTGTAGTATGTGTTGTGGCCGCTGCTGATGTTAGGAATGTAAATGTATTGCTGGTCAGTGTACGTTCAACGACCCATGTTGAATTTAGGGCAGTATTGGTACTTGAGCCAACAACAAAAATACTGTCTCCAATGCGTAGGCCATGAGCATTGGTTGTAGTCACTGTGGCTCTAGTAGCATCTGTGACTATGGCTGTTGTGCCTGCTGGAATTGCAGCACCAGTGTAGAATGTACCAAAGTACACATAGGTCTTTTGAGCGTCAAACAGTGTACCGCCTACCATAGTTGGTGAAGCAATGGTTGTATAGGTAAACACACCAGTACCAGTAGTGCTGGCACTACACAACCACCAACCGTCTGCATAGCCAGCATCCAATGTACCTTGTACAAATATTGGTTGTCCCACAGAGGGCATGGCCAGAGTAAACACTAGCGTACCAGTGCTCATTGCACTGCCACTTTGTGCAGTGATCTGCGTTGCGCTGTCAACTGATAGAATAGTTGTAGTACCACTACCAAATGCACCAGTACCGCTTTGTTTGATTATGGTCATACCAGGGTAAAGACCCACTGTACTACCAATACCAGTGATAGTTGAAATAGCGGCAGCAGAGACAATACCTGTAGAGGCATTGAATGCCTGCATGGTCACAGTCACTGTGGTTGTTGAGCTGGTCATTGCACTGATCAAGTTATACTGTGTTGAATCAAAAAATGCGCTGGGGCGATTGTTCAACATCTGTAGACTTTCCCACTTAGTGGGCTGTGTGCCATATTCAAAGTCAGTGTCAATTAAACTCTGCGGAGTTGACACACGCAGTTTATCCACTGGATCCCGCATGGTTTCTGAGGGCACTATTTCAGTGTAGGTTTCTTCAACCATGATACTCAACTTGTCAGTAGCCGACATTGATGTTGTATTATAGTTTAGGACAACTGTGGTTGTTTCCTGTCCAGTTGTTGCACTAATAGCATTGGTATAACTTGTTGCTTTTAGATCTGGGTCAGAAAAATTGTAAACTACTGTGTTAGTAGTGGTGTTGGTGATTAGCAGCAGTTGTTCTCTTCTGATGTTTTTACCCGTGATCGCCACTGTGCGAGTGCTTGGTGTAAATGTATATGCTTCTAAAATTACGTGCTTGGCCATTTTTGTTAATCTCCTAGTGCGATTGTTGCTGGTCTAAACGGATATCTCTGTCTTTGTCGTGTTGAGGAAGTCTTAGTCACTGTAACTCTTACTTGACTACCAACCTCTGGTGCGTTGTATATAATTAGCCGATTTTCTCTTATCCTAAACATCTTGCTGGAATAGCTGTCAAATACCGGTATCCAAGCACTGGGCTGTGGTTGTGTATAAGGTGTTAGTTGCTGTCCGTTAACAACAACTTCTAAATCTTTTGAATCTACTAGATATGTGGTTGAAAGTGCTGTTTGATCGTTTATTAGATTAAACACACATTTATTACCGTCACATTGGTTGCTAATATCATTTAAAATAGTTTTACCGGCTGCGCCTGTTATTGGTGCGTAGGTCAGTATTGCAGGCGCATCTGTTATTTCTAATATAGGCAGTCCTGATATATCGTTAATGCTGAACAATGTACCAGTTAAGCTGTTGGTGATACTAAAAAGTTGTCCAGCTGATCCTTCCCAGCTTAGTACGCCAGTGTCTGTTATCCTTAGAGTAATAGGAACGGCGTTTTGACCGGTAAAAACAATGTTAGGCTGTGCTGTTGTACTGCCTACATTGGGGGTAATAACGATATTTTTGTCTGCGTTTGCCATATAGTATATTTAGTTACAGTCCATATCTAATGCGTAGGGCATTGTAGTTTTGCAGTATTTCTTCGGCAGAAAGTGCCCTATTGTAAATCTGAAGACACCCTATTGTCTGGGCAGGCCGGTCGGAGCCATCACCTCTGGTTCCTATTTTCAATGTGCTAGGACTAGCTCCAATATCTTCTGCTAGGGTTTGTGTTCCTACAAGAGCGCTGTTAATATACATATACATGTTGTCCCCGTCCATAACTCCAACAATATTGTACCAAGATCCTACATTAAAAGTGTAAGTTGCTGTAATTCTGCGATTACTTCCATAGACATAAAAATCTGCTGACGTTGGGCCATTAAATCTTAGGGTCATTCCTAATCCATTCCAATCGCTGACTAGGTATGCGGCTGATGAATTGGTCATCATCCAGCCACTAAATGTTGCTTTTCTTACAATGCCTAGTCCGTATGCACTGATTCCCAAGTCAATGAGTTGCGTTAATCCATCGAATATAAGAGTTCCGCCATATAACGCACTGTATACTATACCGTTTGGTGCAGTGGCAACAAAACCGTTTCCGGATACATCATACCAGTTTTTGATAACAGCATTATTGACTGGTAAACTCACGGAACTATTACCAGCATCTAGGTCATAGATTAATCCACTAGAAACAATTTGCGGTCCTGCTATGGTACTCATATTCCATATCTCCCACGAATAGCATTAAAGTTTTGTGTTATTTCGTCTGCTGATAGTGCTCGACTATATGCTTGTACATTAGAGATATTTCCTAAATAAGCATACGTAGCATTATTCCACCATCCAATTCTCAATGGAGCTGAAAAGTTTGCGGTTCCTGTTGTTGCCTGTTGCCCTTGATATATTCCTTGCCTGTAAATAGATACATTACTTCCATCATACACAACAGCATAGTATCCCCAAGTTCCCAATGGTATTGAAGTTGGTTTTGAATAGTAATATTCTCCACTAACCCCGCCGTGGGTATAATACCAACTATTATCCCCAAACCAATAAAAATCAGACATAGTGGTAGTTGTTACAGGCATTCTACCTTCTGCATCTCTTTTTGCCCAGTAGGATATTGTGTATTGAGATACTAGTCCGATGGCTGATGATAAATCTACTCTATCATCAGCTCCGTCAAAAACAATGGATCCACTATTTGTACTGGTATAGGTTGGTCCATTTGTTAATGTTCCTGTATAACCATTGCCACTTAGGTCAGTCCAAGTGGTTCCAGACCCGGGATAACTTGTTGTATTAGCAGCATCAAGATATAATATCAAATTGCTAGTAACTATCCTGGGGCTGTGGGCTAAACTCATAATCCAAATCGTCCTTTAAACGTATTAAAGTTTGTGCTAATTTCACCTGCTGATAAAGCACGATTGTACACTGCAACTTGATTAATCCTTGCAGTGGCAAATTCACTGCTAATAGGGTCACCGCCAACATAAAACGGCATAGCACTAGGACTAAAATCTGGTTGGTCAGCATCTCGTAATCCCACGGCTGTGCCATTTACATACAGTTTCATATTAGCTGTTCCGCTTTGTGACCCATCATAGACTGCGGTAATATTTTGCCAGACATTGAGAGCGAACAAGTAGAATATTTCAGCAGGATACATTTCAAATTTTTGAGTGGTTAGTTTGTAAAACTGTAACGGTGTAGTTCCCCTATAACCCATTAGAATATAACTGTCTTGGTTTGCGACAGGATACGCCCATATATCCCAAGTAAACGCTGTGGCTGCTGATTGAACTGGCGTTTGATAAGTGAAACTGGTTCTCTGCGATGCACCACTTCCAAAACTAAGATAACTACTGGCACCGGCAGATGTATATGTAGGACTATTAACTATCGTACCATTTCTGCCGTTAACAGTTAAATCAGTCCAGGCTGTACCTGTCCCTGGATAACTTGCAGTTCGTCCTACATCTAACCAAAGCTGTAGTCCAGATGTGATCAGACTTGATAGACTTGTATCATTAATAGTAACTGATGAACTAGTGGCAACCACAGTACCGGTAATACTGACTGTTCTAACGCTGACTGTAAATGTCTCAGCACCCTCTGTCAATAGGTCAGCGGTGGGTGTTACTGAGAAAGAGCCAGCATTAGATGTAATTGTAAATGACCCGTTAATGGTGGAAAAGTCACCTGCGTTAGTAGCTATAGTCCAGTATAGAGTAGTTGCATTGGCTACATCGGTAGTGGTGACATTAAATGTACCGGAACTTCCTTCATTTATTGATGCAGGTATTACTCCAAATATATAGGTGGGTATGGCCGGTGTAAGACTTGTATCATTAATAGTAACTGATGAACTAGTGGCAACCACAGTACCGGTAATACTGACTGTTCTAATGCTAACTGTAAATGTCTCAGCACCCTCTGTGGTTAAATCAGCAGTAGGAGTTACTGAGAAAGAACCAGCATTAGATGTAATTGTAAATGACCCGTTAATGGTAGAAAAGTCACCCGAGTTAGTAGCTATAGTCCAGTATAGAGTAGTACTGTCGGCAACATTATTTGTCACCACATTAAATGTACCGGAACTTCCTTCATTGATTGATGCGGGTATTACTCCAAATATATAATTTGGAAGGGTAGATCTCCCACGTAATGCAATAAAGTTTTCTAAAATTTCTGCATCTGTTAGCACACTATTGTACAATTTAATGTAGTGCCAGTCTGCATGTAAATTTTGAGCCGGATCAAATGATCCTTTTAATCCGTCAGCTTCTTGGTCTAATATCCAGCCCTGAATTAATCTAGTATCAGTTGTAGATAAAGAATATTCGGCAGCAAATACACCATCCTTGTATATTCTCCAAACCGAGTCGTTTCTAGTAAGTGTGTAATTTGCAGGAACATTCAGGGTCCATGGTGGATTTGTACCAGACGTTAGTGAACCGGCAAACAGCTGGCTATCTGTTGTTGACCACTGCCAGATAAAATCGTTACCACCGGAGACTGTCATATGCGGGCCATATCGTGTGCCGCTGTGCGATAGTATAGTCAATGCCCATTCCATTGTCCAAGTCAATCCATTGGGTAGCGATTGGAGTGCAGCTTCGGGCAACTCAACATAAGTTGTAGTTTGATTTTGTGGTGTTGTTACTGCTCCACCGTATGATGTTGAGGTTGTTGGTGTTCCTCGAATATACGCAGTATACCCCGCAGTAGTTAAATCTTTCCATATTGCAGAGTTTACAGGAAGGCTTGCAGGATTGGCCGCATCTAAGTATAATACTAATCCGCGATTTACAACTCTAGCGTTATAGTTAATTCCCATTACTCATCTGCCTCAATCTCTAGAGCGGCCACATCTTTACGTGCGCCCCATACTGTGTAGAAACAGTCAACTGATCGACCAAATAGTGCATCGTTGGCGATATAGACTCGATCGCCATCTATCTTTTCTACGTATAATTTCTGATGACTTCCAATGGGTGTTAGATCAACTGTTACTGAGTCAGCGGCAACTAGGCCCGTCCAGTAGTCAGGAAGTTGAATATATTTTCCTGTACAACGTCCACGTACATACACACCAAATTCAGGACCTTCTAAGCTACCGTGTTTTAGTAGTTTACCAGGTTTAGTTGGGTGACTGATAATGAAGCTCTTGGTCTGTGCATTAACAGCACCAGCAACACCAAGTCCGCCTGCAATGGTCACAGCCCCTGTTGTAGTACTTGTGCTGGCTTTATTAAACGCAATAGCCAATGTACCTGCTGCTGCGCTACCAACAGTCATCACAGCAGTAGTCAATCCTGTGAATAAACTAACGGTACCTGTGGTAACATCAGAACTGATGTTAACTGCGCCCGCAGCAGTACCGGCAATTTTTAGAGTATTACCAGTTACTGCACCGCCAACTTGTGCTGTTGTTGCCACACTTGCACTGGTACCTAATTGAACTGTACCACTTAGGCCAATCTTCACAGTGCCAGTTACTGATTGTGCAATATTGAATGTACCAGTGGTTACATCAGTGGTAATACCACTGGTTGTTCCTGTGGTTGTACCAGCAATCTTTAAGGTATTACCATCAACAGCACCACCTACTTGTGCCACAGTGGTTACACTTGCACTGGTACCTAACTGTACAGTACCACTAGCTCCAATTTTTACTGTACCAGTTACACTCTGAGCAATGTTAAATGTGCCTGATGTAACATCTGTAGTAATACCGCTGGTTGTTCCTGCGGCAGTGCCTGCAATTTTTAGGGTATTGCCGTCAATGGCCCCACCAACTTGTGCAGTAGTTGCCACACTTGCACTAGTACCTAGTTGGACCGTCCCACTTGAACCAATGGCTACGGTGCCTGTTACTGATTGTGCAATATTTAATGTGCCCGTGGTTACATCTGTTGTTATGTTGGCAGTGCCACTAGTGCTTCCAACAGCAACTTTTAGCGTATTGTTGACTGTGGTTGTACTGGTTGCTCCACTTACAACGCTACCAATGGTAATATTAGTTATTGATCCGCTGACACCAGCAGTACCAATGTTAATAGTTTTGGTATTTCCATTGAGTGTAGCACCTGTGGCAATACTTACACTTTGCGATGCTGTTATGCTATTACCTATAGTAATTGCCAGCGTTGAATCACTGTAATTGGCAGTGCCAGTTACGCCTGCAAATACATTGACTGTTCCGTTGGTTACGTTAGTACCTAAGGTAGCAGTACCTGTAGTACCATTTGCTTGAATATTTAAAGTATTGTTATTAGTAATACCACCAACGTTCACTGTTGTGCCGCTGCCAGTTGCACCAATGCTGGCTGTGGTTGCATTAGACAACACAGCACTGGCACTCAATACATCAGATGCGTTAATCTTATAAGTTTTTCCCGTGGCAGCATCAATATTTTGATTACTGGTCCATGCAGTATTGGCAAATACATAACTCCATGTCTTATCTGTGGCGCCTTTGACTGTGATGCCGCCGCCATCTGCTGTGGCATCTGAACTGCCGCTTGAGCTAACAGTTACGTTACCTGTTGTACCTGTAGCATTACCAGTCATTGTTACCTGTGTTAGACTGTCAACACTCTGAATAGTTGCACCAACACCAAATGCCGGACTACCAGTTTGTACAGTGGTAATTGAAAGTGTTTGTCCCGCTAGTAAACCTGTAGTTGTACTTGCACCAATAAATGTAACTATTGCACTACCGCTGGTCAGTGTCACTGTTAAGCCTGTTATTGCTGCTACACTGGCCAGTTCAATGTTTTTATCATCAATGGTAACTGTGCTAGAATTGACCGTGGTCACAGTTCCGTTAACGGTTAAATCTCCGCCAATAGTAACTGCACCAGCAAATGCAATATTACCAGTACTACTGATAGTCAATCTATCAGTCATTGTATCTGCGCTGGCACCGCTTGATCCTGCACTAGCAGTTCTAAAAACAATACTACCTGAACCACCTGAACCAGTACCGTTGCCTGCTTCAATTACAGTGTTTGCGCCAGTGATGTTTGTACCCGTTGCTGCACCACCTTTAAGTGTGGCCACTCCGCCAGCACTTGAAGTAGTACCGTCACCGCCTTTGAATACGCCTTGGCCGCCAGCGCCATTGGTGGCACCACCTGCACCACCACTGACTGTAACAGTGGCGCCAGCACTTGACGCACCTGTAGTACCTGTAGTCACAGTTAGTGTGCCAGTGCCCAGTGTTTTAATTGTAGTGTTAGAATTACTTGCACCTACTTCTAGTGAGGTACCGTTGGCTTTTATTACTTGTCCGCTTGATCCCGCTGTGTATGCTCTCACAACAACATCATAAGCTTCTGATGTAGCAGTTACATTTGTCGAAACTGCTTCAATACTTCCACCAGCAATTATAGTACCCGATGCATTAGGTGCAGTAAATTGGAATCCTGATCCGATGCCCACTGCTGCTGTGCCAGACGATAAAGTATGTGCAAATTTAATTGGATAAACTACTGTAGTTGTGCCAGCATCATTATTGGTAAATGCGTATGTGGTAGTCACGGTACCTGTGCTGGCTGTATAAGTTACACTGTCACCCGATGCATCACCTAAGGTTGTGTTGCCTTTAATTGATATAGATCCGTTTACTGTAACTGTTTTTCCTGTGGCACTCATGGTTATATCTGCTGCTTGGCCAAAGTTGACAGTGGTAATGTTGGCATTGAACACACTGGCAGTTCCTGTAGCAGTACTAGCTATGCTGGGATTTGTCCCGTTTAAGTTAATTGTTGTGCCGTTAAATGTAACAGTAGACGAACTTGAACCAATACTAAATGTACCAGCAGCACCACCTAGATTTAATGTGCCTGTTAGGCCAGTATTGAACAATGCCAGTGTACCGCTAGTTACGCTTGTGGCAATTGTTGGGTTGTTTATTGTCAGTGTACCGGCACTAGATGATCCTATCCCCAATGTAGTTGCTGCACCAAACGCATTAACTGTAGTCGATGTTGTATTTGCTATATTAGCAGTGGCAGCAGATGTTACTAGATCTTGTAGTGTTAGCGTGGAATCAACTGTTGCTGTTCCGTATATTCTTGTTCCTGATAGTAGTTTTGCCATGTTAGTTGTCCATATAGTTACTTATGCATAAGGTTTGTTGTACTCATCAAACGATCCAGTTACTTGAATTTTGCCAGCGGCTGTTTCTCTTTTTGCTAGGCCTCCACCTGCACCTTGCAGGGTATATTCATCAAATTCACTTGAGTATAAAAAAGTTGGCGTGAGTCTAATTGTAGCCTGAGTAACTTCGTCTAACTCCCCAGCTATTGATAATACCCCAGTTGATGTAATTCTTGATGCTACTGCGATAACTGCGGCAAAAATCCAGCCGCTATTATTTCCGCCGTTTGTAGAATTAGCAGCATTCCAAGTTGCGCCACCAGCGGCTGTGGATCTACTGATACTCAAGTAGCTGACTGAAACTGTTCCGCTGGCCTTGCTCAAGGTGTGACTAGCGGCTGTGACCGAGCCGATAGTGACCAAATTACCGGCTGTGCCTGACAGTGTGAAGTTGGTAAATGTAGTGGTTGTGGCAGCAGTGAACAAAATAATAGATGGTTGGCCGGCCACAGTGGCCTGTAGATCAAGGAAACTGTTTGATCCTGTTATGGTCAAATCACCAGCACCTGCTTGTTGTAGCACACAGTTGAATGTTGATCCACCGCCCACAAATGTCTTGGCTGTGGCACCAGTCATCTGTATGTAACCAGTGCCTGTGCCTGCTGTGGTGGTAAATCCTGTGGGAGCAGCGTTATTAAATGCAGTCACGCCCGATGTGGGACACACTAGTGTGCCACCGTTGAATGTTAAATTCTTGGTGCCGGTTGAGGTTGAAAATGCAGTGCCAACAGTCAGTGTTTGTCCATTCAAGTTCAATGTGCCGTTGTTTATTGTCAAAGTTCTTGTTGAGCCCAAGGTCATTGCATCTTGCAAAGACCAGGTGCCGCCAACACCGTTGAATGTGATGGGAAAGTCTAGCGTTTTTGTAGCAGTAGTTATGGTTTTGGTGCCCGAGGTGGCAGCAAAAGTTATTGTATTAGTTCCAGCTGTTGGTGTTGCCATGCCTGATGCCAGGGTCAAATTACCATAAATGCTGAAAGAGTTGTTGTTCCATACACCAGTGAATCCGGTAAAATTTAGATCAGTCCAAGCTCCAGTGGCTGAAATAGAATCGGCGCCGGCTGAGACATTCAGTGAGGGGAAATTGCTGGTTACACCATTAACTTGTAATGCTCTTGTGCCAACGCTGCCAGCGTTTGTGGCATTGAATACTGGGGTGCCAGTGATTGTTAATCCTGTTCCAGTAAACATGGTTAATATAGTGCCGTTTGTGCCGGTCAAATTGATGTATGAGGTGCCAAATGCCAAGGTTCTTGTGACGGTGGCGCTTGCACTAAACAGTCCAGTGCTCAATACCAAACTGTTCAAGTCCAGTGTACCTGCGGACAATGTTGTTGTAGCAGTAGTATCCACGGTCAAATTGTTTGTCAGCAGTTGCAATCCACCACTCGGCGCATCAATTGTGATAGGCTGTGTGAATGTCTTACCTGCTGAATTAATGGTTTTTGTACTGCGATTTGAGAATGTTATCACCCCAGTTACACCAGACACAGTGACCCCTGACCCATTGATCCAGGACCCAAATATCCAAGGGTAGCTGGTGCTGCTGCTGGCAGCCAAGGTCATGGCACTGGTTCTGGCACTCATGTCTAGGGTGCCAATGTTCCATCCTTGGTTTGTACCACCAGCATTGATTGTGATTGTACCTGTGACACTGCCAGTATTGTCAAACACTGCTGTGTCTTGTGCCAAGGGGAAATTGTTCACAGCCGGAGATCCACCTGATAATGTGGCCCATGCAGTTGCTGACCAGTTTTGTGCGCCTGCTAGATTCCAGTAAACAGTTTTGGCCGCGTCAAAGGTGATGTTGGTACATCCGCCACAGTTGCCAAATCTTGTGCCACTGATGGTGCCGGCTGCACCAGCAATGGTAATATCCATCCAGTCAACATCAGTGGCACCAGCAGCAAACGCAGCCGCTGTGATAGTTCTTACGGTGCCGGTAGCATTTGACCTTAACATCAATCTGGTTATGACCGAAGCGGCAGCACCAATGGTAAATGTACCATTGATGGTCATGCTGGTTCGCAAAAGTATCTGTGCTACTCCTGTATTTGTTATTGCTTGTCCAGCAATGCTAAAGTTGTTGAATGTAGGAGTATCAGTAGCGCCATACCCAAGTTGTATACCACCAGTGACACTTTTGTTTACACTAGTGCTTGTCAACGAAACATTATACCAAGTTTTGTTCAAACCAAAACTAATGTAAAAGCTACTAGTGGCAGTGAAATTTACCTGAGAGGTACCTGCGTTAAATGTTACATTAGTGCCAAAGACACTACTAGGATTACCACTCCCTACAGGATAGCTGCCGCCACTGATAGTCACAGTACTTGATCCCAAATTTATCGTTCTGGTGGTAGCAGAATCTTGGTCAAATACAACAACGGTCAAAGCAAAATTGGCGGTGTTGAACGTGCCGAGACAGAAATATAAATTGCTAGCAGTGTATGCAGACCCCAAGGTATATGTGCCAGTTCCGGCCAAATATGCACTAGCCATGCTCACACTGTTAGTTGTGATGGTGTGGGTGCTGGAACCAGTGTAGATCAGTATTGGACTCATGGTCACACCCGATGCAGCCACTGTTGCACTACCGGCAACTTCAATGGCACTGTTGGTCACAACCCATGTTAGTGATCCTGCTGTGGGTCCTGAAAAACTAATATCAGCACAAATTGGCGTTGGAGAAAATACGGCCTGTGTGCCGCCGCCATTGCCATTATTTCCACGCAACACATTACAGTTATAAGTGCCCACGCCACCTGTGCCAGTTCCAAGACTAGTGATCCTGAACAATGTTACTGAAATAACAATTAAAGCTCCCACAGTCAACGACCCACTGGTCACAGCGGCCACAGTAACCGTGGAGGTCAACGCAGTTATAGTTGAAAATGATGCTGTACCCACAAAGTTACTGCCAAGTGTGACTGCATACGCTGTGGCATTGCTGGCCGAATCAAAGAACACATTGTCGGCTGCGGTAGGCACAGACGCACCACTGGCACCACCTGAAGACGCACTCCAGTGTGTGGTGCTGGATGCATCCCATGTACCTGCTCCGCCGACCCAATATCTATTTGCCATTTAAATTATCATCCAAAAATTGTATCTAAACTATTTGCCACACTGTTGTAAACTTGATATACTACACTAACATCGCTGGCATTTACAAATCCTACTTTACTACCTGATCCAACATAGACATTACCACTAACTCCCACGCCACCTGCTACTGTAAGAGCACCGGTTGTGCTAGTAGTAGAAGCTGTAGTTGGTAGCACTGCTAACTTTGTTCTATTTAAACCAGCGGCCTTGACCGTACCAGTACCGGCTGCATCTTCAACATAAAATTCTAATTCACCGTTACTTGCACCTGGACTTGTTTCTGGGATAATGTATGTAAAACCGTCAACTGATTTAACGCCACCTAGACTGCCCCACCCGCTGGCGCCATAGCCTTCAAATGTGCTTAACGTTGAATTAAAACGTATTTGTCCAGTTACTGCACTAGGTCTCTCTAATGTAGTACCCACTGGAATCTGAATAGACTTAGTGCTATTAATTACTACTAGAGCACTGCCAATGGTAAATGTTCCACTGCTGCCGGTGCCCATACTGATGCTGGTAGCTGCTCCAAAAGCATTGACTGTGGTTGCTGTTGTGTTAAACACATTAGCAGTGGTCATTGCTGTGGTTAAATCTAGTGTAGTATCGGCAGTACTCTGAGTCACTGTCATTCTAGTTACAGCTGACTGAGTAGTATCACCAGTAGTACTCGTAGTGCCTGTTTGGAAGTTGATCACAGCGCCAGTGGCACTGCCAGTTGACAGACCTGGACGAACAGTTAGGGCCGCACCAGCGACATTGGTACCTACAGCATTTTCACCTTTTAATGTTGCCGCCACAGGGCTAGCACTGGCTTCTGAACTGCCCAGTGTCACAGTTCTGTTCTTTAACATCAAGTTGTTTATTCTTACTACAGTACCTGCTCTGGTAGCATTTGTACTTGTAACAGCAGTGGTTACTTTAACGTTAAATGTTGTTGATGTTGCTCCCGCACTGGTCACCGGCCAAGTACCATCTAAATTAGTCACTGTTGAACTAGCAATAGTAATTTGATCACCTGTGCTAATACCTAAACTGGTATTAGTATTGGTAAAAATTATAGCAACGCCACTGGTAATTGTGCCAGTTAATGCTGCACTTAGATATACTCTAGTGGCATTAACGCCAACAACTGTAGTGCCTGCGGCAACGCTGGCAGCACTTTGTACCAGCATGCCTGCTCTAACACCTGTGGTGCTGACAAATATCAGTGCTGTATCACCGTTACTTGCTGTAGTTCCAAGATCAATTCCAGTTACGCCAATATAAACACTGCCTGTTCCGCCTGTGCTTCCAGTATTAGTTCCGCTATTTGCATAGGTAAATGTAGTTAGTCCTGTAACTGTTACACTCACTGCTATTGCACTAAACGCTGTATCACTTGTACAAACTACTGTGACTACATCGCCTGTGGTTAATCCATGATTAGCACTGGTAGTAATTGTACTAGTATTTGTTGCTCTAGCCACAGTGCTGATAGCTGCGGTTAATCCTACGTTCACTGTAACAGTGGTACTGGCACTGCCTCCGGTGGTATAACTTTTTACTGTAGAAGACAAACTTTGACTAGCCGTACTTGAACCAATATTGATATTATTTGCAGCTCCGCCTAATTTCAATGCCAGTGAATTGGTGTTAAACAATGTGCTTGCGCCAGTGCTTGATGTAGTAACATCTGCTCCAGAAACACTAATATTTTTTGCTATTGTTAATGCTGGACTCCATTGGGGTGCTGACCCAGTGCTGGTCATTACAGTATCTGCTACCCCAATAGCCACGGTGTTTAAAGTAGTTGAACCACTGGCGTAGAGAGTATCACCAACAGTGTATGTAACAAGAGCAGTACCACCTTTGTTCACTGGCACAGCACTGGTTAAATTACTGGGATTTAAAAAATATGTTGAATCATAGGTATCTAGTGTGCCTGCATCAACAACGCCTGCTTTGATCAATACTTGACCAGCACTTAGACTGTCGCCGACCCCAACTGAAAATTGTGTGGTATTAAAACTGGCTACACCTGTAGTTGAATAACCGCCACTACCTCCAGTCTTATCTGCTTTGACAACATCAAATGTCAGTGCACCTGTATAAGGACCAACGCCTGTGCCACTTAATGTCAATGCGGAACTTGATGCTAGTACAGCACTTTGTACCACAGGACTCCAAATTGAGTCGCCGCGTAAGAATGTGCTACTGCTTGCACTACCTGAGGCCAGTCTTGATGTACTAATAATACCCGAAATAATACTACTTGCGTCAATGGTAGTGGTTGTTAGACTATTCCAATCATCAAAATTACTGCTACTGGTATTAACCGTTGAAGTTACCTTAATGTTATTTTTTGTAATAGTAATAGTACCGGAACCAGTGGCTGTAATATTAAGTGTGTTGATAGTAACACCACTAATACTATCCAGTGCATCACTGCGTAGTTCGTGGATACTAAAACTGTTGGTTGTAACAGAACCAACAAAATAACGACTTCCGGATGTGATTTGTACGCTGCTTATGTAGGGTAAATCACTGCCGTTTATGCGGAACGCATCACCTGTACTAAATCCATGACTTGGTATGGTTATTGTATTGTCGATAATATCCACTGTACTTCTAGTGAATGTATGGCCAGTGCCTGTTGATGTAGACAATACTATTATTGTTGATATGCCATAATTTGTATAAAGTTCTATGGTGCTGGCACTAATAACTTTAGCATAATAGATAACTCCGCTGGTTAATCCTCCAACAGCAGGATCACTTCCGGGATTGTAGAGTACAGGATCACCGGTGGTAAATCCGTGTGCCGATAATGTAGTAATTCTATTCAATAGGGTGTCAACGCCGCCGCCGGAACCAGTTGATTGGGCATTAAATGTTGCAACCACAGTACCAGTTGCTGTTGCTGTTAGCACAGTGCTGGCATTTTCTTCTACAAAGTCCGGAGAAACTGCTGTGGCAATGAATGTTTGACCACCAAATAAGTTTATATAGGCACGTTTTTCTATGGCAGTGGTTGTTATTTTAAATCCAGAACCTGCACCGCCTAGGTACGCATTACTGGTAGTTAGTGTACTACCTACAGCATAGTTGGCACCACCAAATACTAGGTCAACATCGGTGACTGCTCCTGCGCCAGACACTGTGATGGCTGCAAGAGCACACTCGCCAACACCGCTGGCCACTGTACCTTGTACGCTGGCTGTTGCACCGTTGGTAAATGTTCCAGTAATAGTAAATGATCCTGCTGAACCGCTGGTCACAGTCCATGTACCGTTGTACTGTCCTGCACTGCCACTGGATGCTGTGGTGCCTGCAATGACCACTTGAGAGCTTGTGGTGAATGTGTTTATACTTGTAGTACCATGTGTAATAGTAGCCACTGTGGCTGTGCTACTAATACTGGTTGTTGCCACTGTTTGATTAGTCAAAGGTACTCTAGAATATATACCGGCTACATAACTACTACCTCCAGTTAATCCTGATAAGTTGTTAACTGCGGTTAATACGCCTGAACGTAGTTCTGTAAATTCACCCTGGCTTGAAGAGTCAGCCGCTGTTAGTACTGATCGAACTGTGCCGGTTTCACTAGCAGGAGTGATGAATGTCAGTGCAGCCGTGCTGGTTCCTGTGACTGTAGCTGATGTTGGCCAGGCTATGGTAAATGTTCTTGGGTTAACCGCCATGTTAACCACAGTGACTTTGGCACCGTAGGGTAATGTGGCACCAAATGCATAATCTCCTACTGCAATAGTGCCGGTTAGACCAGCGGTTGCCACACTGCCTGTGGTACTTGTACCAGTAACTGCTACTAGAGTAGCAGTTGATGTGGTTGTTGCAGTGGCAGTAGTGTCAGTACCGCTGCTACTATAACTAAATTCAGTTGAAGAAATTACAGTGACATAGGCAGTTCCATCAAAACTATCTGTGACAGCATTGACTTTAACTTCATTGCCTGTGCTAAAGTTATGTGCAGAGCTGGTTGTAATGTATCCTACATTACTATATCTAAGTGCCGCGCTGATGCTGCCATTGGTAAATGTTGGTGTAGCTGTGTTTTCTAATACTAGATATTGTGAATATGTACCGACATTCAAGAAATAATTCAAACTGGCACTGGCTGCGGTAGTGGCAATACTTACAGTTACCGAGGTATTGGTGTCACTTGGTGTTCTATCTGTACCAATAATTAGAGTGCTGGCACCTGTGACAAATGGTGTATTAAAGTTCGTGAACACACTGCCCACAACGATAGCAGTGGCGGCAGTATAAGAACCTGTTAACCGGCCACTGGCCCCGCCATAGTAAATTGTACCTTGTACAGTGGCAGTTCCAGGATTACTGTTAGAAAATACAGTAAATGATCCTGAGCTTGCCTTGTTGATTAGCCATACTCCGTTGTAGGCAGTGGGAGTCACTCCCTCAATTAACACGTATGTTGAGTTGGTCAGTGTACCAGTGTGTGTTACTGTAAATGAGTTTGCAGTAGATGTTATTGAAGTTGTGGCTGTATTTCCAGTAGTTTGTATAACTGCTGTACCAATAGCGGCAGTTATTGGATAATCAATGGTTAATTCTTGCTGGTAAAAAGATTCAACTGCGATGTCGCCACTAAGAACATCACCTGCTGGTATACCGTCTGCTAGATCTAATCTGCTGTTAACACCTGCAGAGCTAAAACTGCTAAAACTTCTTGAAGTGGGGATTAGGTCGCTGTTAATTTGACCATTAGAATTTAACTGGACCAGTGAGCCTGGCACTGCATTTGTACTCACGTTTTTATCAATAACGTTGCCAAGGTGAATTTGATTGTAACTGTATACAGCCAACTGAGTGCTAATTCTAGTATCTTTTGGACCGCCAGTTTCGTTTAGTCCCAACTCAGGATCAATACTGATACTTTCAACTGTGACTCCACCTACACCTAGTCGTAGAACGTCCAGTGTATCAACAGTAATTTTGTTGGTAAATGTTACGTTACCTGTTCTGTTATAAGCAGTGATAAAATTACCAACTTTAAAGTCACCTAGTTCGTTGGTTCCTGATGTATAAACTTTACCAGTATTTTCACTTACCTGCTCATAGGCAGCAACACCTTTGCCGCCGTTCTGTGGTAGAGCATTATAGTCTGTACCTGAACCTGCGTACTCCCAAGTGTGTCCAGATGAGTTAGTAACACTGGGTCTGTGGAACCAAATTTGTTTACCTGGGAGTGTGACCACCGTGGTAAGTGCGCCACTGACCACAGTAGGTTGTATTTCAAAGTCTGCACCATACAAGTCAGTCCTTGATGCTACACCAGAAGTCATAAAATAACTGGCTGCAACACCTGCAACACTGGTAATTTGGCTTAGTGTGGTAAAATTATTTCTAGTTTCAGTTAATCCTATCGTTACTTTATTGACACAGACTACTAATTGTTTAGTGCCGCTGTTATAACTGTATACATAGGCCTTATTGGGGTAAGCGCCTGTAGTTCCTTCAACTAAATCACCTATGGTAAATGAGTATCCCGATGGGCTTCCTGCATCTAAAGTCAGTGTTTGAAATTGATTATGCGTATCAGTGACCTCATCAACATACATTTCATAATCTTGTTTTCTAAAATATTGCGTTCCCACACCCACGCTGATAATGTCTATTTCTCGTGTAAGACTGTCGTCGTAATAAATTTTAAAAGTGCTGCTACTTAGATAACCTATGTAAACTGTATCTCCGCTGAATAAGGGACTAATATCAGTGCCGCTGTTTGAGTCATAGGTAACCGTGTCACCATTTAAAAATCCATGACTGCTGATTGTAAATATGTTAGTTGCAGTGTTTACCGCAGTGGCTGCATTAAAACTTGTAGCTAGATATCCGGGCAAAGTAGTTTTATAAGTGCTGGTTAGGTCTGCCGTTGTTGTTGGATCATATATTCTTATGACAAATTCGTTTATTGGACCGTCGGGTCGAGTCCATCCAAATGCGGTGATTGTTTGAGTACTTCCTGTTGTACCAGTTGTACCAATATAACCCTTGTCAAAGGCAAATGCGTGAGGACTGTAACCGCTGGCACGTAGAGCATATAAACCAAAGTTAGTAGCTGAGTTAGTAATAGAACAATAACCGCCACTCTGTGTGTACACACCGTTCAACATGAAAATTTGGAAACATGAAACGATCTGTGCATAAGCATCATTGATCAATCGCCAGCCTGTACCCCCAAACGACAGCATGGTAAAGGCGTTGGCCACCATTGACTTACCTTGATCAGGTGCTGGTCCGCTTACTGGATTTTCTGCTTCAATTTGATTTGCTGAAGTATTTGGAGTAACTACTTTACTGCCGTCAACTAGTGCACCATTGCCCCCTAAGAATGAAATAATTGAACAGTTTTGAATATAAGGAGATTGTGTGATCAGTGGCTTAGTCGAAGGAAGATAGGTATACAGTGTTCTACTTACTGTAAGGTCTAACGGGTCGTCAAATGACACAGCATAATTCCAAGTATAGGTTGGGGTATTTCCGCTGAGTCCGTCACGGAATGTAAATTCACCAAAGTAACAACCGTTACGCACACGCAGCATGTCTTGATTGGCATTAGCAGGACGTATGACCACTGAACGTAGACTATCACCTTTAACTGTGACATTGTCTGGAATAATGATAGGATTTTGTTCTGTATAATCACCTGCTGCAACAATGACGTTTATTTTTTGTCCATTAACTAGACTACCAGATGTATAAACTAAACCAGAAGCAATTTGGCAAGCACGTTTAATTGTTAGTACAGGAGCTGTTATACCGTCATTAGTATCATCACCTTTGCTAGCAGATACATAAACTCTGTTACCACCAAACACATCAGAGTCAGAAAAGTACAGTTGCCCATCGCCGTCAGTAGACATTATTTGTCCAACAGTACCATTAGTTGTTGGCAGCGTTAGAATATAACTGCTAGCCAAACTGTCAGACGATTTAAATCCAGAATAGTTTGTGCCATTGGCGGCCAGTTCTTTTAATCGCAGTTCTTTGGCGTCTTCAATACTGGCATTTTGTTTAAGGGATATTAAAGTTGAAGTGGCTTCAATCGTTATATCACCGTCGGCCTTCATGGTGATAGTACCATCAGTGCCGGTATCTGTTAGGGCAATACTGGTATTTTTCTTGTATAAATTTGCCGTTACATCAATGATGTCGCTGGCTTCATTCTTAATGAAGATTGATCCGTCTGTGGTATTGAAGGCAAATTCTGCTACATCAATTTGTCCAGCCGTTGGAACATTTCCAGATACGCTGGACCGTCTATGTTTAATTTTTGTCGCCATCTCATCTTCCTATCTAGGTTGGGTCAAGACTTTCGTCGCCCTGGGTCAGGATATTACTATCGCCCGTTAATAAGTACCGCCATCTATCACATCTGTCCAGACTGGAACATTAGTTCCGTCTGTGGTTAAAATTCCATAACTAGCAGTAGCATTGCTACCTGGATTACTAGCGGCAGTAACTAACAATCCGCTGGTACTATTTCCATATACTACCCCCTTGGCTGTAAAACTGCTTACACCTGTGCCACCATACTGTACTTCAAGATCTGTGGTTAATGCTAGTACACCAATATTTACCGTTCCCGTACTCTTGCCAAGATTGACTGTGGTGGCGTCGCCGCCAATGTTCAAAGTTGTAGCAGTGGTGTTTAATAGATTAAATGTTGTTTGATTAGTGGTTAAATCGCCACCTTTGACCTGTAGGTCTGAATTAACCACAAGGTCATAACCAATGGTAGTAGTGCCACTGCCTGTAGAACCAATGGCTGTACTAGTACTTACTCCAGCAAAATTAATTGTAGTAGCAGTAGTGTTTAGTAAATTAAATGTTGTTTGATTGGTGGTTAGGTCGCCACCTTTAACCTGCAAGTCGGCATTAACTACAAGATCATATCCTATAGTAGTAGTACCGCTGGCAACGCTACTAATATTAGTTGATGTACTGGCGCCGCCTATATTCAAGGTAGTAGCAGTAGTGTTTAGTAAATTAAAAGTTGTTTGATTGGTGGTTAAGTCGCCGCCTTTAATTTCTACATCTTCAGTTACACTTAACCCTTTGCCAACGGTTAAATTCTTTGCAATGCCTACACCGCCAGTAATTTGTAGAGCACCACTGGTATTTGTTCCTAAGGTGTTATCAGTAGTATTTTTAACTAATAGTAACGGAGTTGATTCAATTGTTACACTTTCACTGCCATCTGTAGTAACTGCCGTGATATAAGTTTGTGTGTTTTCTTTAACTTGAAATGCCACAGCAGTATTATCAGGCACATTAATTGATAGTGTGCCATCTACTGTATGTGTATCCACAGCTCTATCATTACCTAGAGCACTATTTCCATTAACAGTTAAGTCTGTGCCCACATATAATTTCTTAGCAATGCCAACACCGCCATCAAAAGTTATAGCAGCACTTGTTGCACTGCTGGCATCTGTAGTATTCTTAAATGATACTTTTGGCAGTGTGCCAAATGTTGTAAGCTCAACGCTGTTTGAAGTATCAAATTTTAAATAGCTATTTGTACTTTCTTTAAATTCAACAGCTGATCCAATGTTGTCGGGAATATTAGATATTAATTTACCATTAAGAGTATTCTGAGCAGTGGTGTCATCGCCTAGTGTTGAATTAATATTAACTTTAAAATTATTATTAACCGTAGTGGTACCGCTGTCTTTACCAATGCTAATAACAGTAGCATCACCACCAAAATTTATAGTAGTAGCAGTAGTGTCTAATAAATTAAATGTTGTTTGATCAGTGGTTAGGTCTCCACCTTTGACCTGTAGGTCGCCGTTGATATAAACAATACCCGTAGCATCGCCAATGTTAACTGTGGTAGCTTCTCCAGCAAAATTAACAGTGGTTGCTGCGGCATTGACTAGACTAAAATTGCTATAAGTTGTACTTAATGTTCCACCATTAACTGCAATGCTACCATCAAATGTTATGGAATTGCTAGCCACTGTTTCTGGATCAGTGGTTACCTTATTAAGATATCTACTTTCTACATATTGGCTGACAGCATACTGTGTAGGTACAGTATTGTTATCTTGTGTGCCAATACTGGCTATTAAATTTGTATTATCACTAACTTCTTTTAGCTGTACACCAACATAAATGCCATTACGTTTAAATGGGCCAATTGAAGATATACCAGATAAGCTAATATTTTCAGCATCAATAGTTACTTCACCGGTTAGTGCATTAACTCTAAAGATTGAACCAACTCTAAAATTACCTACTTGATCGTTAGTAACGGTGAAACATTTTCCGTTGTTAATTTCTATGCGTTCGTTTTCTGGGATTGGTTCTCCGCCAAAGAATGGAAGTGCATTATAGGTAACCCCTGCACCAACATATTCCATGGCTGTACCGCCAGTACTAATTGTACTTACATTATGTAATCGTGCAACAGTACCCGAAGTTATTTGTTGCACTGCTGGAAATAATGTCACATCAATATTTCCGCCATATGCACTATTCAAGTAGTCAATTACACTGTCTTGTATTGTTGCTACATTATCCAGTATATCAGTTCTAATAATTGAAAGGGCGCCGTCACCTACACTATATTCTGGAAGTGTGACTGGATCAGGGATATATCCAGTTCCGTGATCTACTACATCAATAATAATCTGTAACAATTCTTGTGCGTAACTAGCTGGTCCGCTAACAGGTACCGGAGAACCTTTGCTAATGCTAATATTTTGAGCTGTGTTATTTCCAGGGGTAGTATTAATTTCAATATTTCTTACAATATTTCCAACAATAGTTTTCCAATATTTGTATGCCGCTAATGTTTCTTCTACTTGCCCTGCAATCACACTACCTTCAACATAGGCTGCTGCGGCATTGGCTGTTTGTGTATTTCCGCCGTAGGCTAAATCATAGGCCATAGCGTCAATAATATAACTAACATCTCGGCGGCAAGTAGTTGAATTATAGATAAAATTATTACTGTTGATGTATTTGATTACAGAATCTTGTATAGAACTTCTTGCATATTGTAGTGCTGTATTCTTTTCTACTAACTCTGTATCAACCCAAGCAGTACTAGGTTCTACGTCAGTGTAGACATTTGTATCGATAATGTCGATGACATTTTGTATTAAATCTTTGGCAGTATTTGCAGCTGCCAACGATCCGGGTAATCCTGTGACTTGTAGTACAGAACCTTGTAGTTGAACAATATCTATATTTTGAGCAATATCACCTATGATAATTCTCATGTGATCATAGGCAGCTAAAGTGGCTGCTTTTTCTGCAGGATCTATTTGTAATACACTAAAAGAATAATAAGCTCTACCGGCAATAGTAGTTTCTAAATTGCCGCCATAGGTAAGATCATAATATAGTGCGTCAAGAATATAACCAGTGTCACGTTGGCAATTGGCTTGGCCCGCTGGGCTTAATGCAGTCCATATTGCTGTATAGTTTATGTTGAGATATGCACTAACTTCTGCTTTAATAAATTCTTTATTCTCATCAATTAAGTTTCTAGCAAATTTATAATTGTTACTGTATCCTGTTGGATCGGGTCTTATTAATGCACCTATTTCGTCTAGGCCGTTTTCAAGAACATTAATAATAATGTCCATGTTACTTTCGACACTAGCCACTGCGGTATTATTATCGTTGATTTTTGCAGCCGCTATTGTCTTTAAGTAACGAAATGCGCCAAGTGTAGCTTCTTTCTGGGATTGTGTTACCACTGCCGCGCCTGCTCTATAGTAACTACGTGCGGCTGTAATTGATCTAAAATTAGAACCAAACATTAAATCATAACATAGCGCATCAATAATTAATCCTACATCTCTCGAACAAGTTACACTATCATAGTCTAATACGGAATAATTGTAGGCAATCCAAGCAGTAATTTCATCTTGAATAAACAATTTATTTGCTAATAAAATATCTTTAGCCTGTGAATACCCTTCTTCTCTAGTTAACGAACTAGGTATGCTAACAGCTGGTGCAGCGCCGACACCGGAATCAATAATATCGGTGACTATACCAAAATTGTCAGTTATTGCAGTTTGTGCCGATAGATTAACAGTTAGTGCTATTGCAAGATCTCTTGCTTCATTTAATCCAGCAATGGTCTGTGCTTTTTGTAGGCTTGTAACTTTTGCTGCATATGACCTTATATAAGATAGGCCGGCAGCAACACTAGAATAGTTTGATCCAAACGTCATATCTGTTAAGACGGAATTTAAAATTAATTCAACATCTCTACGACATTTTCTCTCGTTGTATACAAATGTTTGATTTGAATTTGATGTAGAACTTATGTAATAACCTGTGGGATCATCGCCAAAGAAAATTATACTACCAACTTGTGGTTTATTGCTTAAATTATCTACTGTAACTGTTATATTCTTTTGAAGATTAGCTGTGGCTGAGCCTTGTACAAGGCCTGGATCTACGCCGCCGCCGGTGAGTGTAATATTTGGTTGAAAGTCATAACCTGACCCTGGCACGTCTATGCTAATTGCAACTAGTTTTCCAGTTATTGTATCAATAACTGCTGTGCCTTCTGCTTGGACACTGCCTGGGGTAGTCGGCGGGTCAAATATAACTGTTGGTGCAATAGTATAATTACTGCCAGTGGTATCGATAGTAACTGAGCCAACGCTTGAATAATAATCTGTAGTTATTACACCGCTATCATAAGGAGTTCGATAATAGCCGTTTGCAACAAATGCATAATTACCAAAGTCACATACAGAGTTTGATATACTTAGATAACCGCCTTTGGTTGTATAATAAGCAATGTGGCAAAACACGTTGAAGCATGACACTAACTGCATATAACCAAAGTTAGTAATATGAAATCCAACAGCTCCTTGCGCTACCTGTGTAAACGCATCTGCTACCATTGACTGTATTGGTGATACAGAACTGTATCTGTCACCGTCAATTAACATACCACCACCGCCACCACGTTGATTTATACCGTAGACATCTAAGTATGCAGGATCTAACTCTTCGTCTAATAGAGGACGGGGACCAGTTACCATAACACCTGCTGTATTACGTTGTTCTGTTATAAAAGGTAACCATTCTTCACCATTGTTTAACCATGGTCCGTTAATGTTTGAACAATTTTGAATGTAGGGTGATGTATCAACAATAGCTTCGTTATCAATGTTGATACAGTATGCCGGAGCAGGTAAGCTTCTAATAACCAGTTGTGCTATGTAAACTTGGCTGTTAACTAGGAAAAGGTCTGTACCGCGTTCTACAGTCCCAGTAGCTGCTGCATAGGTAAGATTGGTACCATAGTCATTATAGGTAAATGACATCGAGTCTGGAATTGTTACAATCGTTGCATTTTCATCATCAATGTCTGCTTGTGAGCATATTACTCTTACTCTATCAGCTACTGTTAAATCGTGTTCAACATCAAGGGTAACTGTAACTAGACCATCAATTCTTTGAATGTGTGTTATGTTCCATTTTGTTGTGCCATTTAAGGGTTTTATAATTGTTCTACGTAGGTTGTCACCAATGATACTTACCTTAGGCGGTACTCTAATAGGATTGTCCTCGTAATAAGTTCCGCTTCTAACAAAAATAGTTGTGCCCTCTTGCGCTACATCACAGGCTGATTTGACTGTACGTTTTGCCTGGCGAGGACCTTCGCCCATACCATCATTTGCATCATCACCGTCTAAGGTAACATACATTACATTAGTAACTTCGGGACTAGCAACCTGTGTACCAACAGTGATAAATTCGCCGTTGACAGTTACAGATGATGTAGGATTAAATTCAATATCACCGTTTGGCTTTATTAGAACTTTCTTATCAAGTGCATTTTGTTGATTAAGGTTTTGTCTACGGATATATTTCATGATTAGATTAACACATAACTAGTTGTACAAGTAACTTGACTAGTACTTGATAATACTGCGGTCCCAGTTGCTAGGCCATCGCCAGATTGTGTAAAATCAATAGACGGAGGACTAATATAGCCTGATCCGGCCTCTGTGATGTAAACTCCAGTCACAGCTCCTCCGGTTACCAGTGCATATCCAGTAGCAGTTACACCTTCGGCAAAATCTGGGTCAGCAAAATAAATTGGATCTCCATTGACATATGAGCTGCCGGCACCGCCCATGATTACGCTTGCAACACCCTGTCCTAGAGTGTTAGCATGTATCCTATCATGTGCATCTAAAACAATTCTTTCAGTACTAAAAGTAAAAGTGTCGCCTGCATCTAAAGGTACTCGGTGCATTAATTTATTTGCAGTTCCTACGCTGTCGCCATCTTTTACTGCATATACTTCTAACCACTGTCTACCTAAAGCACTGTCAACACTGCTAGGAGTGTTATAGTTACAAAATAACATCACAGTCACAGCAGAAGATGTAGCTAGATCATCGCTGATTGGCTGTGCTGAATTTGTTAAGATTGTGCTTACTAAAGCCATTATTCTTCCTTATAATATTAAAGCAAATAAAAGTGCTTTGGTTTTACTAATTAATTCGTCATTTGTACCCTGCGTATTAACAAAGTATACACCAGTTCCTCCATTACCCGGAGTTGCTTTAGAATATAATTTTACATTAGTACTAGGTGTTGACGGAGTTGTTACTCTATTATCCAACGCTAGGTATGCATCAATATGCAATGTATCACTAGTATCTTCACTAATTGCGTTTCCTTCAAGCCTCACAGTACCAGCTACAAATCCAGTTGAGTCAATAGTTCCTTTTGTAAGATTATCTATTACAAATTCAATCTGACTAGGACTACCTGAAGTAGCAAAATCACTTACAGTTACTCTACTATCAGCATCAATAATCTCATCTGGTGGGTGAGTTGCTACATAGTAGGCAACATAATCATCAACATATTTCTTGTTTGGGACTATATCATCATTAGTGACATAGTTTTCATAATCAACGGTACCAGATACAGTAATTACGCCAGTTCCAGATCCGATTAAAGTTAAATCATTACCGCCTGTAACAATACTATTAGTAGCAACAGGTATATAATTGCCGCTGGTCTTATACTTTGCACTCCATGCATCTGTACTTTCATCATAGACCCATTGGGCAGAATCAACAGATCCTCTATCAATTTCTAATCCGCTGGTGCCCAGCGTAACCCCTGCACTACTTTCACCTTTATTAAGAACAATAACGTTGTCATTAATTTGAGTATTTGTTGTTTCAAGAGATGTAGTTGTTCCAAGGACAGTTAAACTACCTGTGATAATAACTTCACCTAATTGATTGCCGGTGTTAAAAAGAATTTTACCACCTGAATCTACAACAATTTTATAGTCAGCCGAAGAGCCAGCATAGCTGTTTGACCCACCGCTAGTAACTTTAACTATCTTTGCCATGTTTATCCTTAGTAGGGGCCAAAGCCCCTAGTCTTAATTAAGCGTTTTCAATAATTACACGACCATTTGCTGTTGAAGTAAATGACCACGGAGCAGTTGCACCTGTGGCAAACAACCAAGTTGTTTCATTGTTTGTCCACTGAGTTAATGTTGCTTTGCGAGCTGTTAATTTCATAACATAATATGTATTACCATTAGCATCTGTTGCTTTAATGTATGCTTCGCGAAGTGCTGGGGTATCGTCGGCAACTAATTTGCAAATTGCAATAGTACCGTCTGATATAACTTTATATCGACGACCAGAAACTTGACGAATAATATCAGAAATGTTAGCGCCTTCGTTACCTGTATTAGCACGGATAATGATTGCGTTTTCTTGATTAGTTGCTGAACCAATGTTACCGCTATCAGTTGTTAATACTGCTGTTGCGGCAGCACCAGTTGCGCCACCAAAAGTTACTGCGGCATCTGCTGGTGCTGTATAACCAGAACCTTTTTCTGTTACCACAATGCTTAACAATCCATAAGTTACATTTAATGTTAGGCCTGTTGCGCTCGCTGTGTTAGTTGTAGCTAGTGGTGTTGCGGCAAATGTTGTACGATCACCGGCGGCGGTTGTAGTTACAGTTGCTACTACACCTGCAGGTGCTGTACCACTACGTGTTGTAAATGTCAAACCAGTTGTAGCTCCAGCAGTTGTTGCGCCAAGATTATTAGTACCAGCAACGGCATTAGCAAACGTGTCTGTTAGTGTGAATGCGGTAGCGGTTGGTGCTGGGCTAGCAGAAACATAGTATGTTGATGGTATTAGTCCGCAAGGTTCTGTGTCAGTGCCTCCGACTAAAATTGATGTACCAACTGCAATTGGTAGTGTAGTTGTAGAAAATGTTAGGTTTGCTGTTGTACCAATAGTCACTGTTGAAAGTGTGGTAGCACCTGCTAATGTAGCCACAGTAAAAGTTGAACCGCCAGTAACACCTACTACTGTGCCAACAGGGTAAGCTGTTGTTCCGCCCACTGCGACTGCGGCTGATAATGCTTTGTAATGTGCTGTACCAGCAACACTAACACCGCCTGGGATATTCGGTGTGCTGAATGTAACTGTCGGAGTTGCTGTCCAACCTGAGCCTGCTACGATTGTACCATAGCTGGCTACACCTTCACCGCCAATACGGTCATCGGCATAGTTTTGATTGTTTGAATTATTGCCACCAACTTGGTTGCCACCGGTACCGATGTTTCGGTTACCAAAATATTTTTTGTTTAGAGGACGTCCCATTTTATTTTCTCCTTAAGAAAGATGGCGTTCTAGGCCATACGCGGTTGGATTTCCGCATAAAACTTACATAATTATAAGTCGTACAATGTATTTATGTTATAGTCTTAAGTTAAATACCAAGGTGATTCTATCTTCATTAGATGTGTTTTCTAACACCCTGTGTTCAAGAATTGCCGGAAATAGTAGTAATAGCCCACTATAAGGTTCTATACTTAACAGTTGTTCTTTATGCTTAAACTCTATGCAGCCACAATTTACGGGAGTTTTAATATAAAATACTCCTGCTTGGCTTGCTCCGCCATGAAAATGCCTTTTATGAAATGCTCCCGGAGGGCTGATATTAAACCATAGATACTCAATAGGCTGGATAGCATTTATTGTTGTCAAACACAAATTTACAAAATCGTTAGCCCAAGGTATTAATTTAGTATTTTTTAACTGCTGGCTTTGCCAGCCTAGTTGGTTTGATCTCAGTTGTTTCTTAACTACTAATTTTAACTTATAAATTTCGTCAATAAAGTTATCAGGCACTGGAAGATTGTATTGTTGGATTTGATCGAACATATGATATTTAAGTCAATAAAAAGGGCTCCGAAGAGCCCTTGCTTGTTACAACAAGTAATTGGATTACTTGAAAGAAACGTTTGCGCTATCAATACTAACTTTACCTAGGTAATCAGCTGCGTTACCTAGAGAAGAAGCTGTGTTTGACAACTCAACATAACCATAACGTGTCATGAATGATACGACTGGTTCAAATGTTGATGGATCTAGAACAACACCACTGCTCATCAATGGAATGTATGGGCAATAGAATGCTGCTGCGTCTGATTCGCTAGAACCTTTGTAACCAATAAGAACAGCAGTTGCATCAGTAGCGTAGGTGTTAACATAGATCTTCATAGCACTGTTCAATGTACCAACAAACTTAGTGTTTGTAGGAGCTTCGAATGTACCTTCTGTTGTACGAGCAAATGCGCTTGTAGTAGCAGATTGTAGAATTGTTAAAGCAAATGGACTTACAACGGCCCAGTTACCAGCACCGCGACGTGTACGTTGAGCGATCAAATTGCTTACGCGATTGATCTGAACAGCTAGAGCAGCGTGTTCATCACCAACGAATGTTGCTGTACCAGAAACGTTTTGTTGTTCGTATGCTTCTGTTGCTGAACCAGCTAGTGATGCTAGGCTAGCTAGAATCTCTTGGTCAATTTCAGCAGTAATTTCTTGTGCAAGAGCAGCCATAATTTCTGCTTCAACGTCAATGCCTTGTTGGGCTTGTGCGTCTTGAGCAGCTTCAAACGTCCAGCGAGCAGACAATTTACGTGTCTTGGCTTCAACTGTCTGTTTCAAGATTTGAATAGACATACGCTTACCAGCAGCACCTTCTAGAGTAGCTGTAGAAGCTGCTTTAGCGTTAGATGCATTGTTGTTACCAGAATAAGCTTCTGCAATCTTGAATGGGCTTAGTGCTTCTTCACCAGCTACTACGCCATCGCCGTTATCTGCATAACGAACACGTAGAGTATGGATCTGACCCACTGGACCAGTCATTGGTTGTACACCAACTAACTCGTTAGCAATAACGGTTGGCATAACGCGACGAATCACTGGAAGAATCACGCGGTTTAATGTTGCGACGTTGCCGGCAGAAGTGGCACCAGCTGTTGGGCTTTCTAGTAGATACTTGCGTGTATTGTCTAGTGTAACACCCATTACTGATTTTTTAGTGCCTGATAAGCCTTCTAATAGGGCTTCTTTAGTTTCTGTCCAGCGGCCATGTAGTAGTTCTGACATTTAAATTCTCCTTAAATTTTTAACCCGGCAAGTCTACGAATATCAACAATATTATTATTTGTTGAATCGTGCTCGCCACTACTTACGCTGTTACTTACTTTATTGCCTGTAATTTCTTTAGCCTCTACTAGTGCCTGTTTCTTCTGCGGTGCTTTGCCTTCAATTACTGCGGGAAGGTACTTGTTAAAACTATTTTCAAGTTTTACAGTTTGCACACTTTCCAACAATTCTGTCATGATGCCTTGTTGTTCTTTAGATAAAGGATTCAACAATTCATGCATAATCTTTTGGCGCTCAATACTTTCTTTAAGAGCACGAGCCTCTGTTTGTTTGCTTTCTGCGATCTGTTTTGCTTCGGCCACAGCGTGTTGAGCCTCTGCAATTTCTAGATCTTTCAAGTTTATAACTTTGAGCAATTTACTGGTTTCTGATTTCTCAGAAAGATAACTGGTTTGATATTCATTAGCAAATGCTTCGAATAACTTACGACCAAAGTCTGCTTTACGGGCAGCATCGATGTCTTCTTTTAGTTGTCTAATCTCTTTTGATAGGCTAGACTCAACTACATTTTCAACCATCTTAGCGGCACGTTGTACAAATTTTGTTTTCATTTGTGCTAATGCGTCACGGCCTTCGCGAACTAAACGAACTTTAGTTTCTGCTAGGTCGGTTTTGTCTTTATAAAATTCTGCAATTTCTTGAGCTAGAGCTTCTACTACGAATTCTTCTAGTTTACCAAACTTATGAACCATTTGCATTTGATCTTCATGTAACTCGCGAACTTCATTGGCTAGTTGACGTGTAACAAATTCCTTCATTACATTGCCAGCTTGATGCATTTTTACTGCATACTTTGCCTTAGCTTCTGCTAGTTGACGACGATCTTCTTCAAACTCTACGATTTCAGCTGATAGTGAATCTGTTAACATTCTGTCAACAGCTTCTACCATTGCGGCCTTATCGTGCTCATAGCGTTGAGCGAACTCTTCGCGTAGTTGTTGAGTAACTTGTTCACGGTTCTCGTTGATACGAGATTCCCAAGCTGACTCAATAGCCACTTTAGTCTCTTCAGAAATCACATTATTCTCAATTAACGTTTTTAATGCATCCAACATGTGATTCTCCTCTTTATTGGAGCTTGCTTATTACAGATAATAAGCTCTCTTTGAGATAACGCTGTGCCTTAGGATCACCCTGCACTTCATTCGCTATGCGAACGGCTCTATTACCACCACGACTATTCATCAGGTGTTCATATATTGCTGTAGGATAAGCCCCTGGGGCACTTGGTTGAGCTACCACATCCACTGTGATAATCTCAAAATCTGACACTTCACCGGAACCGTCCTCACGAACGTTTCCAGATCCACGACTTGATACTCCTAACTTCACGCCACTTTGAACCATGCTTTTAACAAGGTTACCCATAGGTGTAGGTAGAATTTTCAACTTTCCATAACCATTAGGACCGTCCATCCACATTTGCGTTATCATATGGCTGACGCGATCCAGGTTAATTTTTAGGTCATCTGGATGATCTACTTCGCCGAGTACTGAGTATCCACCGGCACACTGATCGTTTAGGGTTTCGACAGCCTTGCTAATTTCATGTACAGGATATATACGCTGATTTGCATTACGGATTCCTCCTTGAATGCAAATGCCACTCATATATAGACTCTTACCCTCTTTGTCATCGCTTTCTAAGAGGGTAATCTGAGCTTGATCAAAACTCAAGTTCTCACGAAGATATTTCATCTTACCTTGAACCTACAATACTTTTTCTATTATCGGCTTGCTCTGGCTTGCCTTTTTTCTCTGCGCCATGACCTGGCTCAGATTTCTTAAAAGCTGACTTTCCAGCTTTTCCGCCTGGTACATTGATGTTACCAAAGTTTTCTTCTTTAGTAGAAGGATTTAGTAGCCCACCTTGTGTACCGCCTTTCTCTGTTGAGAAACTCTTTGCAATGTTAGCACTTGTGCCACCCATGCGGTTTGGTTTTGCTACTACGGAACGTGTGTTAACACCATTGTCACCGTGCTTTGGAGCAGAAACTTTTTCAACGTATTCACGCATTAGACTTTCTTCTAAGTCATCTTCGTCTTCGTCGTCATTTTTATGAGCTTCAAAGGAGTAGCTTTCTTCTTCTGGCTCATCCATGCCCATGCCGCCCATGTCATCCATGCCGCCCATGTCGTCTCCACCCATGTCATCCATCTCATGTCCTTCGCCTTCTTCGCCGGACATTAGTTGTTCAAATTCTGCTTTTAGTTCGTCTAATGCATCTTCTAGATCCATTACGCGATCTTCAATATCACCTTCGTCGCCCATGTCGTCTTCGCTACCTTCTTCATCGTCTCCGACGTCACTCATGAAGTCATCGCTGGCATCGCCACCAATGTCGCTATCGCTGTCGTCTTCTTCGCCAAAACTTTCTTCTTGGCCGTCAGTAGGTTCAACGTATAGATTTTCTTCCATGTCTTCTTCTTCCATGTCATCAGCTAGAAGGTTTTCATAGATTTCGCGGCTTTTTTCAACTACGATATCATGAAAAATTTCTTTTGCTTTATCTTGTTGCTCATTAATTAGAGCATCGAGCATAAGCTCAAACTTAGAACGATCAGTCATATTAGGTCTCCTATATAGTATAAGGCTGTCGATTATATTTACATATAAATGTAAAAAACGGTATTATAATGGTGGAAAAGCAGAAGTTTTGCCTTAAACTTCTGTAATAATGTTAAGCGGCAGGAGCTGCTGGCTCTTGTCCGTACATTGTGTTGATAAAACTTAATTCGTCTTCTTGCTCAAGTATGTGACTTTCGGAATTTTTTCTTAACTCGTTGATCTGTCCTAGACTTAGTCTAGTTTTTCTAGTGTCGCTACGACGAATTAAAGACGTATCACGGCTTTGATCGTAGCGCAGATCCGTGGCCATGGCCTTGGTATCTGGATCAATATAAAAAAGTTCTCTTAGAATCATGATATTATTTATGCTGCCGGCGGTGGAGTAGCCGGTGCACCTGTGGGTGCTGGCATTGGTGCTCCGCCTCCAGCACCTGGCTCAGGTGGCATCATATCTTCAGGTGCACCTTCTGGTGCGCTGGCTTCAATATCTGCTTCAATACCGGCTTGACTTAGACCTGCTGAACGTAATTCTCCGGCGCTGTCAGTGTGTACAGGTATAGATTCACCTTTCTCTTCTGCCCATAGACGTTCGTTTTCTGCAACTTCTTCGTCGGTTAATCCTAAGAATCGTTTTAGTACAAAACGTTTTGACATAAAGGGCACTGCCTGTACTGTGTTAAATGTATTAATTCTATTGCCGTCCAGCTCTGCTTGGCGCTGGCTAGCAAAGTTCATTGGTGGATTAAACTTAAGATCAAACAATGATGAGTCAATGTTTACACCTTTTGAGTACAAGAACATTTTAAATTCTTGGTCAAAAATACTTGAAACTAGTGCTTGTAAACGTTCACAGTACTTGTTAAAACGTAGTTCTTGAATATATGCTGTGCCAACGCGACCATCGTTATACTGTGCTTGGCTGTCATCTGCACCTGTTGGCAGATAGCTACTTGGAATTCTTAAACCACGGAACAACTTGTTGGTAAAGTATTTTAAATCGTCAATTTCACCTAGGTTAGTACCACCTGGAAGTGTGTCAACTTTTGATCCACGACCCTCTGCTGTCTGCGGGAAGAAGTAGTCTTCGTTGATACTCAATGGGTTGTAGGCACTGTCAATAACATTGTTGCCGCCACCGCTTTGGCTAGGAATTCTGCGTTGATGAATTTCATTTTTAACTCGTTCAACAAAGCTCATGGCCAAGTGACTGGGCATATTTCCCACGTCAATATAAAAAATTCTGCGCTCTGGCGCACGTTGTATACGATAGATTAGAATCGCATCTTCTAGCAATTCTTTTTGTTTATAAGTTTTAAAAACGTTTTCAAGTAGACTATTACCAAACGGATAGTTGTTGTCTAATCCTTCTGATAGACTTAGGTGTATCACGTGTCTAGCATCAACTGCCAGCTCTTGTTCACCTGTACTAAAACGTGTTCCTGCTTGAGTAGGATATGCTCCAGTCATTCCACGTGCGGCGCCGCCGCCTGCTACATAACTAGATCCACCGTTGGTTGTTTGATGAATATTGGGTGTAATCTGTGTTACAACTAAATTCATAAAGTTTGGATTTAGGTCACGGATAACATATTGTTCGGGCTTTTTCCCGTCACTTTCGTTGACAATGATCTTAACAACTTTACCTGAATCAACATAGAACCATTTTTGATTCTCTGGATCACGGATAAAGAATCCATCACCGTATTTGAAAATATTTCTAATGATACGAAACATTCTAGTGTCAAACTTTTGTAGTTTTGTCCACTGTTGTAGGTATTCTTTTAGGATATGTATTTCACTGTTAGTGGCCTTACTGCGCCATTGTACAGTAAACGGAGTGTTGTTTTCTTTTGATAGCTGTGTACAAAATTCAGCTAAAATATCTAAGGCTGCATTAACTTCTGGATCGCTGTCCATAGTATCATACTGTAGATAACGTTCAACACGATTTGGACTGCCAGAGTAGATATCTGGTAGATATGAACTGTAGTTTGTTCGTGCTGGCCCTGCTTTACTAGCAGAGTTCATTGATGTAACATTACTGGTACTACTACCAGTAGGTACAGGCGAAAAGTATTTTTTCCATGACATAGTGTATTATTTAAGCGAATAAGTTTCCGCCCAACCCTTTAGTGGCTTTGATCTGTTTACCGCTATTTTCAGCAGTCTGTGCTGATATTGCAACCAATTGCATCATAGTCTTATTTAATTGATCTAGCTTGTCGTCCAAATCAGATATGGTTTTTTCTTTAGTAGGAGTTGTACTTTCTGATTTAGTGTTAGCACTAGACGGAGTCATACCCATTGCAGCCATTTCTAATTCCGCCTTGCCTGGGCCGTCTACATTTTTTCTTAGTCCATTCATAGACGGAGATGCTATTTTTGGTGCAATTGAACTAATACTAGTACTAAAATCTTTAGACATCTTACCAATATCAATTCCTGATTCACCTTTAACCGATCCCACACTACTGGTTAGATTTTTAAGCATGCCTTCTACATTAGAACTTTGAATTCCTGTCATTAAAGATTTCATTTGCTCTTCTGTTACCACAGATTCTTTTCCGTGCAGCATGGCCAATGTACCAGAGCCAAAGTTTTCAAATAAACTACCAGTTTCTCCTAGCGAGCCTTTCTGTCTACCTACTCCGGGATTAAATTTTCCTAATACTGTTAAATCAGTTACATTCATCTTAGTCAAATTACTTATTGTATTAGTTAATGATTCTTTGTTCTTAAATGCTTCAAGTTCTCTGGGTTTTTGATATGTTTTTCCTGTATCTTTATCAGTGATTTTCTTAGGTTGAGCAGCTATATCTTGTCCGCCCAGTATTGAATTAGTCAATGCTCCAATTGGTGCTTCTACTCTAGATCTATAACTTACACCATCTTGAACGTTATCTAAAGGATTCCCGCGAGCTTTTCCAGTCTTTGGATCTGTTTTCTCAGCATACTCTCTAATACTCTTACCCAGTGCTTCATTTAATGGTGCCACTAGATTTGCATTAATGGCTGCTCCTGCATCTTTGGCACGACTTTCAAATTTAATAATAGCATCAGTAGTAGCTGCGCCTTCTATCTTCTTACCAGCTTTATCTTTACTTTCTTGTTCATTCTTAACCTGCTTATCCATTTCTGCTTTAACTTTTTTAGCATCTTCTGCATTGGCTAAGTTTAATTTGTTACCTTCTGATCTACTAGAATTCATCTCTATAAGAGTAGCATCCATAGACTTACTATAACTCATAGTACTTTCAGCACCGGTTTTAAATGCGCCTATACCTAATTGTTGAGCTTCTAAATATCCTTTACTGTTCTGCTGTGCTATAATTGCTGCTTCAGCATCTTTCATTAATCTATCAGCACGGATTTTATCTTCTTCTGTTTTAGCACTTTTACTAGCGTTGACAGCGTCTTGTAATTGTTTGCCAGCAGGACCAAGTGCTGCCATCTGTTCGCTGGCTTCTTTGCTTCGAACACCGCCTGTGGCCATTTCTTTGACTACACCTTCAACTGCTGGTCCCAGTGAGTGTGCGCTGGCCTGCATTTGTGCAATGGATGCTGCCCTAGCTGCTTTTTCTTTCTCATTAAGTCCCATTAATGATAGTTTTTCCATGGCTTGATATTGTGCATCAGTGGCCCTAGCTTTCATTGCTTCTTCTTGTTCTTGTCTACTCTTACCAGTTATCTTGGCCACTGCATCCATCTGTGTGGCTAGATCTTCTGCGGCGTGTACTGCAACTTTGTTTGCATCTGCGTTGCTGCGATCCACTAATCGTTGTGTGGCCATAGTGCCTATTAACACAGTATTAAGTTCTTCAGTAGAATAACCCATGGATCTCATCTTATCTGCTACATCGGTATCCATAAAATCTTTAGAAAACTTATTAAATGATTTAGCACTTTCAGTAACTGTTCCACCAAGTCCCACTAGATTATCTTTATTCTTAGATATAAAATTAGTATATTCATCAAAACTCATACGAGTTTGTGCTGCTCCTGCTCTAAATCCTATAGCATCATTGCCAAAGCTAGCCCCAAACTTGCTAACTTCTCGAAATTTTTCTACACTTTCTTGTCCATATTTTCCAAGATCGCCTATGACCGTAGCTGCTGCATGACCAGCAGTGCCGCCCATAGTATCAAATACATTTGCTAGGCCTTTACTGGCATCAGCAACAGTGTAACTTTGATCAGAAATCTTTTTAAATCCGTCATATATTTCGCCAGCACCAGTTTTAAGAATATTTCCTAATTTTTCTAAGGCAGGATTAGTTTCTTTTTCTACTGTATTATTGAGGCCACCTCCTCCACCACCTCCTCCACCACCTCCTCCACCACCACCTCCACCTCCACCCATACTAGCAAAATAGCCCTGGCGGTTAGCTGTTCGCAGTACGTCTAATAGATCCTGTTGAGTTAATGACATAATTTTTTACCAAAAAAGTGGGTATATAAATACACGTATTATATTTATCCGAGGTAAAAATATGAATAATCCGCTACAGAAATATTTTCGTCAACCAAAAATTTATATCACGCTACCCAGTCAAGGCATGTACTATAGCGGAGATGCAGTGGACAATGCCATAGGACAACTGCCCGTTATGTCAATGACCGGCATGGACGAACTATTGTTGAAAACACCTGATGCTCTAATGAATGGAGAAGCTACTATTAGAGTCATACAAAGTTGTGTCCCAAACATTAAAAATGCTTGGGAAATTTGTAATTTAGACTTAGACATGCTACTAGTGGCTATACGTATTGCTACCTATGGTAGCAACATGGGCATTGAGCATAATTGTCCTAACTGCGGAACTGAGAATGAGTATAATGTTGATTTAATGTCATTGATTGATCATTTTAGCAAATGTAAGTATGACAACAAGGTTACTATTGATGAGTTAACTATATCAATTAGACCGTTGGATTATAAAACAATGACTGAGTTTAATTTAAAGAATTTTGAACTTCAAAGACAACTTCGACAAAGTTTAAATTTAGAAGATGAAGATGCTAAGTCTAAAATAATTGCAGAGCTCTATGAAAAATTAGCCATAATTCAAAATGAATCATACATTGCCAGCATTGAAAGTGTACAAGCACCACAGACTGTAGTTGACGAACGGGCGTTTATTGCAGAATGGATTATTAATTCAGAAAAAAGTATGTTTGATGCTATTAAACAACAGATAGAAAAAAATAATCAAACATGGCGTGTGCCCGACATGCAGGTAAAATGCGAATCTTGCGAGCATGACAGCGCAGTGGCTATTCAGATGGATCAATCAAATTTTTTCGTAGACGCTTGATCGAACTGCCCAACTCTGACATAGAACCATATCTAGTCAGCATCGACTCAAGCGCAAAAAGTTTTAAAGAAAATTTATTTAGACTCAGTTGGTATATGAGAGGGGGAGTCACAATTAATGACTTACTCTACATATATTCTTATGAAGATAGAGAAATACTGAGTAAAATTGTTAAAGAAAATATAGAAATTACAGAAAAAACTCAGATGCCCTTAGTTTAAGTAAACGGCATTGGCGCACGTTTAGTTAACTCATTGGGATCACCTTTGTAACTTGGTGCTACATTAGGTGTTGGAATAGTAGTATCTGGTCTTTCTGCTTGTCCTGCTTGTCCAGAATTTGATTTCTTATCATCTGGAGTTAGTTTATCTTTATTTGGTTGATCAACTACATTGGGTTTTGATTTAGCTAGGCCGACAAACTCTCCAAGTTTTGCAGTAAATGGTTCCATGAATTTAAATTGATCTCCAAGAATAGGATCTACACACCAGGCCACTGCAAAAGAAACTATTTTTTGACCACTGTCAGTTTTTAACCAATCTTGAAATTTAATCATAGCATATTCTGATGCTAGAAATAAAGCAAAACTAGTGCCTAGAGATGCTGCACTACCAAATGCTCCAGCTAGTGTTACTACCCATTTGCCTATCTTCATCATCTGTAGGAGTCTCACAAATCCTTGAGATAGTAATATTTCCACAGCCAGTGATTCAAGTGCCAGACGAGACGCAATATTATAATCATCCTCGCTCATATAATCTTCGTCGTCTGGAGGTAATCCTCGCATAATTGCCAATGCAGACTTCTTGTCATAGTACGATTCAATTAACCCGGCAAATCCTATTAGGGTCCATAGGCGCATAAGCCTACCACTATTACGCCAGAATGCACTTTTAGATTTAATTATAGGAGCATATCGACCTTTGGCCAAAAATCTATCTACTCTTTTAAGTAAAATACGTCCACTTTGTACACCTTTAGCAACCGCACTTTTTTGAGCTACTCTTATCTGAGACGAAGGGCCACGTAGACTAGGATTACTAGGCGACCATTGTACAAAATTAATTGGGGCAGCTTCTGAGATAAGTTCTTTAATTTTCATAGGAATATTGAATTATAGTTTATTTATTAAAAGTGAGCTTACGCTCACTTGCATTTCGCTAGGCTCAATGCATTTATCTAGAAGTAATTGTGCGAAGCACTTAAGATATTATCTAGATTGTTCAGTCACACTTTGCCCTGACCGGGCAAAGAAATGGACATTATCTGAGTTGCACTTATGTCACTTAGCGTTAAAGCATTACAGAGGCGGTCGTCCGGTACCTCGAGCTTAGTCTTTATTACGACGGCGGTCTACAGGCATACGCTAACATGCCAGCAAACGTGGGTTTTTCTCCCTCTTTTCGCCTATTATTTCTAAAACAATCAAACAGCAAGGGCTTTGCTATCATCATCCTTTCGGGTAGTGATTGAGTACTCTGGCGGCTAGAGATTTCCGTCCCTCTTATTATCGAGTTGGCGTGGGCACACGACTTTAGCTTGTGCTTGCTTATACCGCTTAGGAGCCTATGATTTTAATATGTGTGAGCCATGTATACGGACTGAAATTTGTCCGTTGTAATAATCTTTTGATTCTAGAACTTTGTGTGTAAATTGTTCTCTGGCCTCTATGTAAGAACATTCTGATTTACTTTTACAGTAAAACATTATCTCTCGTTTGAAATTTTCTTTGCCTAGTGTGTCTACGTCTTTGCTTAATTCTAGATTTGACCCGTAGTAGTCGCGCCAATCTGAATCAATCTTAGATCTAATCTTCTTTTTCTTTTTAGTACCGTTTTTTAATTTTACTGTTTTATATGTTGTTTTTGCAAATTTGGCTAACTTCTTGCCTATATATTTTCTGCCTGTGATATTATTTGTAATTAGATACACAAATCCAACACAATCTTCGGGCAGTGTTTCAACGATTTCATTTTGGAAGTACCATGTCATGGCACTTAGTTATCATCGCTGCCCTCTGCCTGTTGTCTCTTTTGAGCCTGTCTTCTTGCCTCTCGTTCTGCTAGTTCTGCCTCTTTAATTCTTGCCCACTCGCGCACAATAACACGCTGATCTGAGCATAGTTCTCTAATCCTGCTGAGACTCTGTCGTAGTTGTATAGAACTACGTTTAGTCCGTTCTACTTCCCACTTTTGATTGGCTTCAAAATACTTTCGAAACGCACTCATGATGTCGTCGTGCTTACTGCTCATTTAATATTTCAAGATCATTATCGTAACTGGTAAATCCATTTTCTTTAATTACTTTAAGAACATTGTTTACCCTACCAATTAATTCGTCTTTGTGACTGATTAGATAGATATTCTTGTTGCGTTCACGTGCCATCTTCTTTAAGACTGCCAGCGCACTTTCAACACCGCTGGCGTCCAAGCCGTTGTCAATAAGTTCGTCAATGAACAGCAGGTTAATATTCTGATACAGGCTTTCCCATACATCACGG
>Ga0114968_10000109_pt1 | contig 62466 bp, 60 predicted proteins | sample M_130807_EF_Meta_FD_87020 | JGI IMG/M metagenome (GOLD analysis project Ga0114968, IMG submission 87020) | Freshwater microbial communities from Lake Montjoie, Canada to study carbon cycling - M_130807_EF_MetaG | ecosystem: Environmental > Aquatic > Freshwater > Lake | place: Lake Montjoie... | reverse complement strand
TCTGCGGAGTATAAAAAGTAGGCATAGGCACGCTCTCTACCTCTACCAACACGGCCCCGGATTTGGTGCAATTGTGAAAGGCCAAAGCGATCTGCGCGCTCGACAATTAAGGTATTTGCGTTTTGAATATCTAGCCCGCTTTCGACAATCGTTGTGCAGACCAGCACATCAAAATCCTTATTCCAAAAAGCGAGAATCACATCTTCTAGCTCTCCTTCAGACATTTGACCATGAGCAACTCGTATGCGGGCCTCTGGAACTAGTTCTTTTAAATGCAATGCCTTGCGATCAATGCTTTCAACACGGTTGTGTAGATAAAAAATTTGGCCATCACGCAATAGTTCACGGTGAATTGCTGCAGCAATCTGAGCATCTTCTGCTGGGCCAACGTAGGTCAGAATCGGGTGGCGCTCTTCGGGTGGAGTCGTGATCGTGGACATTTCGCGAATTCCAGTAACAGCCATCTCAAGTGTGCGCGGAATAGGCGTTGCAGACATGGCCAAAACATCGACAGTTGTGCGTAACTTCTTTAATGATTCTTTTTGCTCAACTCCAAAACGTTGTTCTTCATCGACAACTACTAAACCTAAATCTTTGAACTGGACATCATTGGAAAGAATGCGATGCGTGCCAATGACAACATCAATTGATCCGGCTGCTAAATTGCTTAATATCTCTTTACTTTCTTTTGCCGAATTAAATCTTGATAAGCCAGCAACTTTTAAAGGAAAGCCGGCATATCTTTCTGCGAAGGTCTTTGAGTGCTGCTGTACCAATAAAGTAGTTGGCACCAATACTGCAACCTGCTTGCCATCTTGAACAGCTTTAAAAGCGGCGCGAATTGCGATTTCAGTTTTTCCATAACCAACATCTCCGCAAATAATGCGATCCATGGGGTATGGGCGCTCCATGTCTTCTTTGACATCATTGATTGTTGATAGTTGATCAGGAGTTTCAATGTATGAAAAGGAATCTTCAAGTTCGCGTTGCCACGGCGTATCAGGTGAAAATGCAAAACCTGGAGAACTTGTACGGGCTGCATACAATCTAATCAGTTCACCGGCAATCTGACGCACCGCCTTGCGAGCCCGCCCCTTGGCCTTTTGCCATTCACCACTTCCAATTCGGTGAACTGTGGGTGCTTCCCCTCCAACATACTTCGATACTTGTTCTAGTGCATCGGTGGGAACAAAGATACGGTCTCCTGGTTGACCGCGCTTTGCTGATGCATACTCGATAATTAAATACTCTCTTGTAACTCCGGCTACAGTGCGCTGGAGTAATTCAACATAGCGACCGATTCCATGTTGTTCATGTACAACATAATCTCCACTTTTTAGCTCCAAAGGATCAATAGCTTGCTTGCGCTTTGATGGCATTCTTCCGGAATCTTTAACACTGCCTTTGCTACCGGTTAAATCCCGCTCTGTCATGAAGAAAATTTGTTCAGCGGTGCTTTCGAAGCCATGAGCAAGGATTGAAGTTGTTAAGTAAATACTGCCTTTAGTCGGTGTTGTAGAAAGTTTTTCAACAATGTGTACCGGCAAATCAGCACCTCTGAAAATGCCCGCGTACCGCTCTAACATTCCATGACCGTGGGTTGCAAAGACAACGGTGCGATGTTCATCCAAGCAGGTGCGCAGAACTTCGATAGTTCGCTCAATATCTCCACGCATTGGATCTATAGGTGCGTAATCTAAAAACAGCACATCTTCCTCTAGATCACTGCCGAAGGTGCTGAGCTCTGCCGAAGTTAAGCCACATCGAAGTATTTCGTCTTGTAACTCATCCCAAGAAACGTATGTCCCCGCGCCATCATGAAGCGGAGCGATTGCACCAAGTGCGGCATTGGACCACGATGCATTCAAAAACTCTTCGTTAGTTGCAAGGAGATCTGCTGCACGTGACCGAATTCTTTGTTCATCAATAAAGATGATTTGAGTATTAGCCGGCATACGAGACAACAAGGTCTCGGTTTCGTCAACGAGCAATGGGATAAGGGATTCCATGCCCTCAAAAGCAATTGCCTCGCTGATTTTTTCAAGCATTTCAGCAGCAGCTGGATACTGGTCTTTAACTTCAATTGCACGGTGCTTAATTTCAGGTGTCAGCAAAAGTTCTCGGCATGGATAAATATCTACGCCACCAATGACAGGTTTAAAGGTTCTCTGGTCTGAGACTTCAAAGTAACTTAAATCTTCAATCTCATCACCAAAAAAGTCAATGCGAATTGGGTAATCACTTAGGGGTAAGAAAAGATCAACAATCCCACCACGGACAGCAAACTCTCCCCGACGTTCGACAAGATCTGTTCTGGAATATGCAAGTGATGATAGGTGTCGCACCAGTTGATCTAGCGATTGTTCTTTGCCGATCTCTAAGTTCATGAGCGACTCTGCTGCAAGTGCGCTGATGATTCGATGGATTGCGCCCCGTACAGGTGTGATGACAACTGGGTTTGTCGCATGATCATCTTTTAAGGAGTATAAAGTTTGAATTCTTTTAGCAACGGTGTCACTACGAGGACTTAAACGCTCATGTGGCAATGTTTCCCAAGCTGGAAACTCCAAGACATTTTCATAAATTTCGCGAAGTTCCTGTGCAAGATCTTCGCTACTACGACTTGAACTTGTTACAACTAGAAGTGGATGATCGGATGCACGTTGTGCAAGTAAAAATGGATACATCGATTGTGGGGCCACAATGTGAGATGCGTTAGAAGAAGCTGGCAGTAGCGTCATTACTCCGCGCACACTTGCCTCCAATGCCTGATGGCCCCATTTCCTTTTGGATGGGGGTCCAAATGGCGGGGCTAGATATGACGAAGTGTAATTTGTTTTGCCTGTGCGCTGATACCTGAGAGGATTGGGCCATGAGCCAGAGCCGAGTTGCCGAAGATGATGCATCTTTACGCAGCGATGTGCGCCAGCTCGGTGACCTTTTGGGGCAGACCCTTGTGCGACAAGAGGGTTCAGAACTTTTCGATTTAGTGGAGCAGGTTCGAAAGAGTGTTCGAGAAGGTTCTGGCGAAGAAATCCTGGCCAATCTTTCAGTTGAAGATTCGGTTCAGTTGGTTCGCGCCTTTAGTACCTATTTTCATTTAGCTAATGTTGCCGAACAGGTACACCGTGCGCGAGTTCTGGCAGATGCCCGCGCTACTGGCGGATCATGGATGGCCCGCGCAGTTGATCGTATTGAGGCTGCGTTAAAGGCGCAGACTCCGGGACATGAATTAAGTACCGAAGAAATTACGCAATGGGTAAGCACGATGTCTGTGCGACCTGTTTTTACCGCACACCCAACCGAAGCTGCGCGACGTTCAGTATTAAATAAGTTGGGACGTATTGCACAGTTGCTAGATGATCCGCGCAATCCTTCGCAACAAGATCGTTTGGCCGAAACAATTGATTTGCTGTGGCAAACAGATGAACTTCGCTTAGGCCGACCTGAACCTTTAGATGAAGCTCTCAACGCTTTGTACTACCTAGATGATTTGTTTACCGAAACAGTTCCTGAGGTCTTAAATGACTTTGCGAAGGAAATGAAACGAATCGATGTTGAAGTGCCAATTACTGCTCGTCCATTGTCCTTTGGTAACTGGATCGGTGGAGACCGCGATGGGAATCCAAATATCACCGCTCAAGTCACAACCGATGCCATAGTGTTACAGGTTGGGCATGCTATTCGCGTAACAATTGCAGCGATGAATGCATTGCGCCAAATGCTTTCAGTTTCGACAAAAATTGTTGGTGCAACAGCTGAACTTTCAGCATCGGTTGAAAAAGATCTTGCCAACATTCCTGAATTTGAACCACGCTTCTTACGTCTAAACGCCGAAGAGCCGTATCGTCTAAAGGCAACTGCGATTGTGCACCGATTAGCGCTAACTCGTGATCGCCATGCAATTGGGGCAGCGCATATACCAAACCGTGATTATGCAAATACCAGTGAATTATTGGCCGATCTAGTTTTGATGCGGGACTCATTGCTAGCCCATCGTGGTGAACTTATTGCTACGGGCTTACTTGAGCGCACTATTAGAACTGTCGCTGCCTTTGGAATCAACCACGCCACTATGGATGTTCGTGAACATTCCGATGCTCATCACCATGTATTGCAGCAAATAATCGGTGTTGAGGGATACCTTGCTAAATCGCATGACGAGAAATTTGAACTGCTTGCTAAGTTTTTGGCTGATACAACCGTGTTCAATGCATCAGACCTTGATGCTGCAGGCAAGAAAACGGTTGACACCTTTGTCGCGATAAACAATTTGGTAGATCGATTTGGTCCAGAAGCAATTGAAACTTACATAGTTTCAATGACTAAAGGTGCAGATGATTTATTAGCTGCTGTTGTGATCGCGCAAAATACTGGGCTTGTTTCACTGAAAGAGAAGAAAGCTGTAATTGGTTTTGCTCCATTACTAGAAACGGTGGCCGAATTACGTGCTGCTGGTGAAATTCTTGAAAAATTGTTAAGTAATCCTGCCTATCGCCAAATTGTCACTCTGCGCGGGAATGTGCAAGAAATCATGCTGGGTTATTCAGATTCAAATAAAGATGCAGGGATTGCAACTAGCCAGTGGGAAATTCATCGCGCACAGCGATCATTGCGTGATGTTGCTATCAAGCACGGAGTAAAACTGTGTTTGTTCCATGGTCGCGGTGGTTCAGTTGGTCGCGGTGGTGGTCCAACCTATGACGCTCTTAACGCACTTCCATGGGGATCTGTCGATGGTCGCATCAAGATGACTGAGCAAGGTGAAGTAATTAGCGATAAATATTCATTGCCGGCTCTTGCTAGAGAGAATGTAGAACTAACTTTGGCTGCATCACTAGAGGCAACAGTTTTAAACCGTAGCCCGAGACAAAGTGAACAGGAACGAAAAGCTTGGGGGGATTGCATGCAACTTGTTAGCGATGCATCCTTTAAGCAGTACCGATCTTTAATTGATCAACCAGATCTGCCAGCATATTTCTACTCCTCCACACCTGTGGAACAGCTTGGAGATTTATTCTTAGGATCCCGACCTTCTCGCCGACCAGATGCTGCGGGTGGTCTTGATTCCCTACGTGCGATCCCTTGGGTGTTTGGTTGGACTCAATCTCGGCAAATTGTGCCTGGTTGGTTTGGAGTAGGCACTGGGCTAAAAGCAGCCCGTGAAGCTGGACATTCAGATTTATTGACTCACATGCTTAATGAGTGGCATTTCTTTACAACATTTATTAGCAATGTAGAAATGACATTAGCCAAAACTGATTTAGCGCTTGCAAAAAAGTATGTGGAAACACTTGTTCCCGCTGGCCTTCATCACTTCTTGGATGAGATCCAGGCTGAATTTGATTTAACTGTTTCGGAAATCTTGAGGTTAACTGCAAAGAAGACATTGCTGGGCGATCAGGAAATATTGGCTCGCACTTTGCAGGTGCGGGATGCCTATCTTTCACCTATTCACTTGTTGCAAATCAACTTGTTAAAGCGGGTTCGCGATGCCGGTGATTCAGCCGATCCACTTTTGCGCCGCGCGCTTCTGCTAACTATTAACGGTGTTGCTGCAGGTCTACGCAATACTGGTTGATCTAGCTTTTCTAGTTTAATTAACTATTGAAGGCTGATTGAGTTGCTTCTAAACCTTTAGTTATCAAGGATTCGACGACATCTGCCCCACGATCAATGAATTCGCCAAGATCTTTTTGCTCAACTTTTGAAAAAGCCTTCAGCACAAAATCTGCTGGATCTTGTTGGCCCATAGGCCGACCAATGCCTAGGCGAACACGAAAATATTCAGGTCCGTCAAATGCTGAAGTAATTGATTTCAAACCATTATGTCCATTGTCACCACCTGCAAATTTGGTTCTAATCGCGGCAAATGGAATATCTAATTCGTCATGCAAAGCAATAATGTTTGCTGGCTCAACTGAGTAAAAATTAGCAAGGGCTTTGACAGGTCCACCTGTCTCGTTCATGTAGCTCTTTGACTTTGCAAGAATTACCGAATGCGTACCAGCGTCTAATTTGTAAGCAGCTATATCGGTGCGAGATTTGTGTGATGAAAACTTTATTGAGTGGCGTCGAGCTAATTCATCGATTACCATCTGGCCGATGTTATGACGTGTAGCTGCGTATTGATCACCTGGATTACCCAGGCCCACTACTAACCACGTCATAACAACAAAGCCTAAGGGTTAAGCGTCTTTCTTGTCGGCATCTGCAGCAGGTGCAGCATCTGTGGTTGCTGCTGGTGCTGCTACTTCTTCTACAGCCGCTGTTGACTTCTCAGATAAGTGAACAACGATCATCTTTGGATCAGATTCGAGTTCAACACCTGCAGGCAGAACTACATCTGCAGCGTACTTTGATGAACCTGAAGCAAGTCCTTGAATATCTACTTCTAAGAAGTTTGGAATAGTTGCAGCATCGACTCGAACATCGATTGTGTTGTTTACATGCTCAAGGATTCCATCACGATCATGCTCACCAACTGTATGAACAGGAACTGAAACAACAACCTTTTCTCCACGACGGACCAAAACCAGGTCAACGTGCTCAAGAATCTGCTTGAGGAAATCGCGAACGATTACCTTTGGAAGTGTTAGCTCATTCTTTCCATCAATTGTGATGTCCAAGAGAACGTTTGACTGCTTAAGAGCAACGCCAAGTTCTTTTGCTGGAAGAGTGATGTGAAGAGGCTTTTCACCGTGACCATAGATAACTGCAGGAACTAAACCATCGCGACGTGCACGACGTGATGCGCCCTTACCAAATTCTGTACGAGTGGTTCCGACGATCTTTACTTCTGCCATTTTTAAACCCTTTACTCCTAGTTGTCCTGGTTCTTCGGTGCGTACACAAAGTTCCAGCAGGAGAAAAATCCCTTACCCGTCGATCACGGAAAGCTATTCGCTACCCTCGCCGGAACAGGGGGAACAGTATCTTTCAGGCCCGTAATGAAGCAAATTCAGGCTTAGGAATGACCGTCAAACAGGCTTGTAACCGATCCATCTTCAAAGACCTCACGGATTGCGCGGCCCAGTAATGGAGCAATTGAAAGAACTGTCAGATTGTCGAATTTTTGATCCTCGGAAATCGGCAAAGTATTTGTGATGACAACTTCTGAGGCACGGCTATTTTTCAAGCGATCAACAGCTGGTCCGCTAAAGACGGCGTGGGTTGCAGCGATGATGACATCTGCAGCGCCTGCTTCAAATAACGCATCTACCGCCTTTGTAATTGTTCCAGCTGTATCGATCATGTCATCAATAACGACACATGTTTGACCGACTACATCTCCAACAACGCGACCAGTAATTGACTCATTAGGAATGCGTGGATCACGGGTTTTATGGATAAATGCGATTGGGCAGCCACCCAATAAATCTGACCAGCGCTCAGCAACGCGAACTCGACCTGAGTCAGGAGAAACAATTGTTAAGCGTGTGCGATCTACTTTGCTGCCAACATAGTTTGCAAGCATGGGAAGTGCGAACAAATGATCAACTGGGCCATCAAAGAAACCTTGAATTTGTGAGGTGTGAAGATCTACCGCCATCAAGCGATCTGCGCCAGCAGTTTTGAATAGATCTGCCATTAAACGCGCTGTGATCGGCTCACGGCCACGGCTTTTTTTGTCCTGACGGGCGTAACCATAAAAAGGTGTGACAACTGTAATGCGCTTTGCAGATGCACGCTTTAGCGCATCGACCATGATCAGTTGTTCCATTATTTGTTTATTGACTGGGTTTGTGTGACTTTGAATTACAAAAGCATCACAACCACGAACAGATTCTTCGAAGCGAACAAATATTTCACCGTTTGCAAAATCATAAGCAGATGTTGGAGTTAATGGAATTCCGAGTTCGGTAGCAACCTCTTCGGCTAGTTCGGGAAATCCTCGGCCTGCAAATAGGCGTAATCTCTTTTCAGAAGATAAACGGATTTCGCTCATGTATCTAGCCTTTCTTGGAGCTTTCTTCGGCGGCTTTTGCTGATGGCGTATTAGGGCGCTTGCGCAGAACCCAATCTAATACATTTCTTTGCTTTGCTCGGCCAACACCAATCGCACCGGCCGGAACATCTTCGGTGATGACAGAGCCAGCGGCTGTGTATGCCCCGTCACCAATTGAAACTGGTGCTACCAACATTGTGTCGCTACCAATTCGGACCTGATCACCCACTGTTGTGTGATGTTTTTCAATGCCATCGTAGTTAACAAAGATTGTCGCAGCGCCAATATTGCTACCTTCGCCAATTGTTGCATCGCCAACATATGACAAATGCGGAATCTTTGACCCGGTACCGACAACCGCGTTTTTCATCTCGACAAAAGCGCCTGCTTTGGATGAATCACCTAGCTGAGTACCTTCACGCAAATAAGTAAATGGGCCCACTGTGGCACCCTCGCCAATAACAGTACGGGTGGCAATTGATTCAACTACCTGTGCGCCCTCTTTTACAACACAATCAGTCAGGGTAGTGCGTGGGCCAATAACTGCCCCTGTTGCAACCTTTGTCACACCCAACAAAGCAGTCCCTGGATGCAATGTGACATCTTGAGAAAGCTCAACAGTTGAATCAATCCACGTTGTAGTTGGATCAACAATTGTGACACCGGAACGCATCCAGCCCTCATTGATTCGATCTCGCAGCATTGCAGCGCTCTCGGCTAGTTGGATTCGATCATTGACTCCAAGTGTTTCGGTAAAGTCATCGATCATGATTGCAGCGATAGATTCGCCAGCAGATTTTAAAATTCCAATAACATCTGTTAAATATAGTTCGCCTTGGGCATTTGCATTAGTTAAGTGACCAATAGAGGCTGCAAGTTTTTCACCATCAAAAGCGTAGACACCACTGTTTATTTCAAATATAAATTTTTCAGCTTCGGTTGCATCTTTTTCTTCAACGATCCGCAATAACTCATCGCTGTCATCGCGGATGATGCGTCCGTAACCTGTTGGATCTGGATGCTCAGCCGTCAAAACTGATGCTGCAAACTTTCCAGCCGCATGAGCTGCAACAAACTGCGCCAGTGAATCACCTGTAAGAAGCGGTGTATCTCCTGCTAAAACTAAGACCGTACCCTTGGGAGTGTTACCTGCGAGCGCTAGCTGCGCTGCATGTCCTGTGCCACCGCGGTGTTCCTGAAAAACGGTTGTAGCTTTTGGTGCAATTTCTGCGATGTGTGCCTCGACAGCTTGGCGACCTGAGCCAACGACGATTCGAAGTTCAGTTGGTTCTAAGTGATTGATAGCGTGAAGAACATGTCCGAGAAGAGAACGACCTGCAACGCTATGTAAGACCTTTGGAGTTGTCGACTTCATGCGCGTGCCTTCGCCTGCGGCTAGGACAATCACAGTTTGTACGGTCACAAGTGAAGTCTATCGGGATGCTTTGTTAAGAATGGTGGCTCCGCCACCAGGTATCGATCCTGGACCCTGGGCTTCAAAGGCCCATGTGCTAGCCACTACACAATGGCGGAACGCATATTCTCCCTCATAAATGGTGGTGCTTATGACCACCGACAATAGATTTAGGAGATTACTTTCGCTCCAGCAACAGGGCCATATGCTCGAACAACGCTGCCAACGACCCCGCTTGAAGTTAGCGCCACCGTTAAATCAAGGCCCGCTTCCTCGTCAGCTACCAAAAAAGCAACAGTTGGACCAGATCCCGAAACGATCGCACCAAGTGCCCCGTATTCCTGTCCAACATCTAACACTAAACGCAAAGCTGGCCGCAATGAACATGCTGCTGCTTGTAGATCATTGACAAGGGATTTACCAACCGCGGCTGCATCAGCAGCCAATAGCGCCTGCATTAAGGCTTCATTTGTTTGTGGCTCGATGATTTCAAGTTCTGCGCGCAGTCGATCACATTCGGCATAAACAGCTGGTGTTGATAATCCATGCGTTGAAAGAGCAAGTACCCAATGATAAGTACCACGTGAAAGAGCTGCAGTTAATTGATCTCCGTGACCAGTTCCAATTGCTGTTCCGCCACTTAACATAAATGGAACATCACTACCTAGTTGAGTTGCAATCTCTCCCATTTCTTCACGAGTCATTCCGAGTGAATAGAGATAATCGATTCCAACAATTGTCGCTGCCGCATCTGCGCTGCCGCCAGCCATGCCACCTGCAACGGGAATAGATTTTTTTATCTCTATGTGTGCATCAACTATTAAGTCATACTCTTTTGAAATCAGTGCTACGGCTTTGGCAGCTAAATTATTTGCATCGGCTGGGACACCATGGGTTTGCTCACCAGAAATTGAAATTGTTAAACCTGCACCAGGTTGGGCCAATTTAATTGTTACATCATCAAAAATAGATATTGCTTGAAAAACAGATACAAGATTGTGATAACCATCGGACTCTTTGGGTCCTACCGATAATTGCAGGTTGACCTTTGCAGGTACGCGCACGGTCACACTCTTTACTGGCATGCGGTGACCCTATAACTGCAATTAGAAAATGTCAGGTGCAACGGCTGCAATCTTGCAAAAAGATTGGATTTGTAATGCTTCGCCCCGAAGTGTGGGATCTATACCAGCTTTGATCAAAATAGATTCGGCTGCCGATGATGAACCATAAAGGCCAGAAAGAGCTGATCGCAGCATCTTTCGGCGCTGGGCAAAAGCAGCATCAATAATTGTAAATACTTTGGCGCGAGACTCTTCGCTTCCAGCGGTTTCACGACGAGTAAAACCCACCAACTTCGAATCAACATTTGGTGCCGGCCAAAAAATAGATCTAGAGACGGTGCCGACATTTTTAACATCGGCCCACCAAGCCGCTTTCACACTTGGAATTCCGTACTCTTTACCACCAGGCTTTGCAGCCAATCGATCCGCGACTTCAGCTTGAACCATGACTACCCCTGTGCGAATTGATGGGAATTTTTCCAGTAAATGGAGTAGCACTGGGACCGAGACGTTATATGGCAGGTTTGCAACTAATACAGTTGGCGCGACGGGCAATTCATGAACAGCTAGAGCATCTTTATTGATTACCATTAGATTTTCTGGATGTTCAAAATGTTCGGCAACTGTAATCGGTAATTGTTGTGCAAGTCTTGAATCAATTTCAACAGCAACAACAGATTTAGCTATTTCTAGCATGGCCAAGGTCAGTGATCCCAACCCTGGTCCGATCTCTAAGGCAATGTCATCACGTGTTACACCAGCGGTACGGACTATTTTTGTACACACATTTGAGTCAATGACAAAGTTTTGCCCAAGTGATTTAGAGGGTTTCAAATCGAGCTTTGCTGCAAGTTCGCGGATTTGTGCCGCACCTAGCAATGTCATGGGGCGAATGATCCAAAGATTCGTTCTGCATTGTTACTTAGGCCCGTCGCAAGTTCTGCTAAATCCTGATTTCGCTCGCTTGCCATTGCTCGGACAATGGTGGCAATCTGCGCTGGCGTATTGCCTGCTCCGCGATGTGGCGCAGGTGCCAAAAATGGAGAATCTGTTTCTACGAGCAATTGATCAAGCGGTACAAGCTTTACCGCAGCACGTAGATCGGGGGCATTTTTAAAAGTTAAGGTTCCGGCAAAGGAAAGAATGTATCCACGTTCGATACAGGTCTTGGCCATGGCAACATCTCCTGAAAAACAGTGAAACACAGTCTTTTCCGGTGCTCCTACTTCGTGCAGCACAGATAAAACATCATCATGAGAATCTCGGTCGTGGATTACCAGTGCTTTGTTAGTTTTCTTGGCTAGTTCAATATGCCACTTAAAGGAGTCTTGTTGACGTTTGCGAAGTTCAGGTGGTGTTCGGAAATAATCCAGGCCGGTTTCTCCAATAGCCCGAACTCGTGGGTGCTGCGCCAATTCTTCAATCACTTTAAAATCTGCTTCTAAGTCCGCAACAACCGGTGCTTCATTGGGATGTAACGCGACAGCTGCCAATACCGATGTATTCCATTTTTCCGCAGCTTGTACACACCATTTAGATTGTTCTGCTGAATAACCGACCTGCACGATGCGATCTACATTGACCGATTTGGCTTCGGCAATTACATCGGCAACCTCTTGTGAATCAAATGCTGCGTCAGTGACGATTTCCATGTGTGCATGTGCATCAACAGTTGCGACTGGTAATGGTTCTGGCAATGGTGCGCGCGGACGATCTATATCGCGGTTGTGGCGATCTGCCATGTGAATTTAAGCAGGGGTTTCTAAACGTGGGAACAAAACTGGAGTTTTAGTAACAGTTGCACCCGCTGGCAACTGTCCCCAGGTGGCGACACCTGAAATCTTTTGTGCACCAAGGTCGCCCAATGTGCTTTGCGCTCCAAGGCTTTGCCACAAAATTTCACAAGTTTGCGGCATAACGGGATGAAGCAAAATTGCCAGAGCACGCAATGATTCGGCGGTGTTATACAAAACTTCCTCTAGCGCTGCCTGGTTTGCTGAATCTTTGGCCAGAATCCAAGGCTCTTTTATTGTTACATAACCATTTACTTGCTTACAAAAATCCATGATTGCATTGATTCCGCCTTGGAAATCCAATGCGCACATAGCAGCGTCAGCTTTCTTAACTGTTTCAATTAGTGCTGCTTCAAGGTCTGCATCGTGGCTGATGGCTGGAAGTACTCCAGCACAGTACTTTTCAACCATTGCGGCGCTTCTAGATGCCAGGTTTCCAAAGTCATTTGCTAGCTCAGAGGTGTACCGCGCACTCATATCTTCCCAAGAAAAAGAGCCATCGGTGCCAAATGGAATTGCGCGTAAGAAGTAATAGCGGAAAGCGTCAATCCCAAAGTGATCTGTGATGTCTTTTGGAGCAATTCCTGTCAGCTTGCTCTTACTCATTTTTTCGCCACCAACTAGTAACCAGCCATGTGCAAAGACTTTCTTTGGTACTGCAAGACCAGCAGCCATCAGCATGGCTGGCCAAATAACTGCGTGAAATCTCAAAATGTCTTTACCAACAAGATGAACATCAGCTGGCCACGTTTGTGCAAACTTTTTGCCACCTTCAGAATCAGGTGCATCCGTTAAGCCGACTGCTGTTGCATAGTTAAGTAGCGCATCAAACCAAACATAAACGACTTGATCTGTATCCCATGGAACTGGAATACCCCAGTCAAATGTTGATCTAGAAATTGAAAGATCTGAAACTCCGCCTTCGAGGAAAGAAACAACTTCGTTGCGCGCACTTTCTGGCTGACACGCATCGGGGTTATTCTTATAGTGTTCCAGCAATGGCTGAACAAATGCAGATAACTTAAAAAACCAATTGTTTTCATTTACTAATTCGATTGGCTTACTATGAATCGGACAGCATTTCGCGCCATCAATATCGATTAAATCGCCAGGTAGTTTGAACTCTTCACAACCAACGCAATACGGACCTTCGTACTTGCCTGCGTAGATGTGTCCAGCATCCTTTAAAGATTGCAAAAATTTTTGCACACGCTCTGTGTGTCGCTTTTCTGTTGTTCGAATGAAATCATCGTTAGCAATGTTCAAATGCTCCCAATTAGGTTTCCAAGCATCTGCAACTAACTTGTCGACCCAATCCTGTGGGGCCACATTATTTAATTCTGCAGTGCGCATAACTTTCTGTCCGTGTTCATCAGTACCTGTGAGAAACCAGACTGATTCACCTTTTTGGCGGTGCCAACGGGTCAAAACATCGCCGGCAACGGTTGTGTAGGCATGCCCAATGTGAGGGGCATCGTTGACGTAATAAATCGGCGTCGTTAAGTAGAATGACTTAGTCACTGGCTCATCTTATTGGCATCAACGACTGCGGCATAAACAAGGCGCTTTGCGATGCCGAATTCGTCAGCAACGGTTGCAATTGCAGTTTTTCGATCCATTCCAGCGGTTTCAAAGTCGCGAACTCTGGCGACCATATCCGCAGCGGTCAATGCTGCCGAATCTGTTATGGCCCCGGCTATGACAAGAGTTATCTCGCCAAGGATTTCATTGGCATCTGCCCAAGCCGATAGTTCGCTCAATGTTCCTCTAATGGTTTCTTCATACCGTTTTGTCATTTCGCGGCAGATTGCACCGCGTCGATCTGCGCCAAAAACATTAACCGCATCTGAAAGTGAATCTGCTAGCCGATGGGGAGCTTCGAAGAAAACCATGGTGCGCTCTTCAAATCTAAGTTTTTCAAAAGTAGCCAATCGCGCGCCAGCTGTGCGGGGCGGAAAACCTTCAAAAGAGAATCGATCAGTTGGCAGCCCAGATAATGCAACTGACATTGTGACTGCACTTGGCCCAGGCACAACACTGACTTCAATTCCTTGTGCGATTGCATCTCGCATTAATCTAAAGCCTGGGTCGCTAATTGTTGGCATTCCAGCATCTGAAACCACAAGCACTATCGCACCACTTTTTAGTTCGGCAATTAATTCTCGGGTGCGATCTTCTTCATTGCCTTCGAAAAAAGATAAGACTTTGGCTGTAAATGTAACTCCGATGTCAGTGCATAATCTATGAAAACGGCGAGAGTCTTCAGCTGCAATTATTGAAGCCTTTTCAATTGCTTCTTTTAATCGGGCGCTAGCATCACCGGGATTACCTAGTGGGGTTGCTGCCAGGATGAGCGTCATGGGCTAATCCTCTCAGTATTTTTGGGCAAAGGCCCATACGCTTGACCCATGGCCGCTATTGCTCCGATTTTTATTGCAATCGCATCTTTCATACTGCGCATAATTAATCTAGGAATACCCAAGGGTTTTGTATTTGATGAGGTTTATTACGTCGATGGAGCCCGAGATCTCTTGAAGTACGGTGTTGAAGTCGATGGAGCTAATCCTGAGTTTATCGTCCATCCCCCAGTAGGAAAATGGTTAATTGCATCTGGAGTTAAGATCTTTGGTGATAACGAATTTGGCTGGCGCTTTGCTTCTGCAGTGTTTGGAACATTATTAATTTTACTCGTAGCTCGATTAATACATGTTCTCTTTTACTCACCGTTGCTGACAGCCCTAGGTGCTGCTTTGATGTCGCTGGACGGATTGCTACTTGTTCATTCACGAACAGCCTTACTTGATCTGTTCTTAACTTTTTTCACGGTCTTGGGCGTCTACTTATGGCACAGAAATAGACATATCTGGGCAGGTATTGCATTTGGATTAGCATTGGGCTGCAAATGGAGCGCTGTTTACTTCATTGTCATAATTGCATTGATATCGGTTTACAGGATTTTAGTTGCAGCTGATGTAAGAAAAACTTTAAGCCCAATTTCAGCCAAGTTTGCACAATATGGAGTGCTACCAATTCTTATCTACACGCTGACCTGGTCTGGTTGGTTTATCTCAAACCGAGGTTGGAGCCGTCAATGGTCAAGCAATCCGCTGGTGTCCTGGTTTCACTATCACTCAGAAATTTTGAACTTTCATACCGGATTAACTGAAAAACATCCTTACCAAGCAAATCCATGGAGCTGGCTAGTGATGGGGCGACCAACATCCTTTTTCTACGCCTCGCCTCAAGGATGTGATGCGAAAAATTGTGCCCAAGAAGTTTTGGCACTTGGGACTCCAATTTTGTGGTGGATTGCAACAATTGCATTTGCTGTTGTTATTGGTTTTTGGATTAAATCATTAATCGCGCACCAAGCTGATTCTGCTGCGACTATTGTTGTTATTGGGCTTGCAGCCGGATACTTGCCCTGGTTTGCGATGCAGCAAAGAACTGTATTTGCTTTCTATGCGATCATCATTGAGCCCTTTTTAATTCTGGCTGTGGTGTATTGCGCGAAGTTACTGCTAGATAGTGGCCTAAAACCTATGGTTTCACAATCAATTATTGGTGTTTTATTTGTTCTTATTATTATGTGTTTTTTCTTCTTTATCCCACTGTTTACGGGACAGGTCATTTCTTACGAAGATTGGCGTCTGCGTATGTGGTTTGACTCGTGGATCTGATTATTCGTTAGCAGCGCGGGCTTGATTTAATCGTTCAACTGCTTCATCAGCTAATTGCTGATCAAAGATTTCATCGCGTGAAGGTGAAGCTGCCGCTAGTGCTTCACGCTCTAGACGCTCTTGTTCTTCACTCCATTGACCAGGGATCGTTAGATCAATAACTCTTTTGGGCGTAATCGCTTTTGGAGCATTTACATACGTTGGGACAGGAACTTCTGTTGGCTCCCAAGCATTTCGAACTGTTGCAGTGCCTTTCGGCAAAATAACTACACCCTTTAACTCGCGTTCTGATAACGGAATCCAATGTTCAGTAGATGCTTTTGGTTGAACAACTTCAGCCAAGTTTGTTGCAGAAACTCCAGAACTACGTCGATGCAATTGAGTCACTCGACGCTTATGTAATTGATCAGCAATCACATGTCGTCTGACATTAGCTATGTAAATTAATATTGCTGATGCAGGAACTAATGCATAGATAAAGGGCATTGTTTTCATAACTCCACCTATAAAGGTTGTGACGAGTGAAAATAAAATCAATACAAAGGTAATTCTACGGCGCAAAAGTGTTTGTCGAACTTTGGCTTCGCGATCCAAATCAATATGAATCGCTCCACTAGGTCCTGTTGCTTGTGGAGAATTATTTGCAACTACGCGAAGTGCGCTTTTAAAACGTTCAACTGATTTCCCAGAAAATTCATTGCGGTCATGGATCCAACGGGGTGCAAAGTAAGCGACCCACATACCAATGATCGCAATATAAATAAGTCCCGAAGTCATGATGGATAAATCTAAAGGAAGGGATGATGCTTTTATGGGATTTCAGTGCTACTTAATCTTAGAATTTTCTTTAACGAAACAGATGTGATCCCGCCATTGGCCATCAATATGCAGGTATCTAGGACGGTCGCCTTCAAAAACATAACCAGCCTTTTCTGCTACGCGCCGACTTGATGCATTTTCAGGCCGTAGATTTATCTCAACTCGATGCAGTTTTAGTACATCAAAGGCGTACTGCGTGAGCATTTCTACCGCCTTGGTTGTGTACCCGCGATTGGCAAAATTTCGGTCGATCCAATACCCAATATGGCCCCCACGCATTGCCCCATAGATCACACCGCCTAACGAAATCTGGCCAATTAGATTTGACCCATTCCAGATCGCAAAGGAAAAGGATCGTCCATTGCGAGCTTCATGGTTGAGAATTTTTACCATTTCAAAAAACGAGGGCAGCTCTTTGTAACTTTCCTCACTTATGGACGGGATTGTGGCTTCCCATGGCGAAAGCCAGTCACGATTTTCTGCTCGTACTTGATTCCACAATTTGCGGTCTCGAAATCGTAATGGGCGTAGGTAAATGTCCTGATCGCCCAAAGTTACAGGCCAATTGTTACTCATTCAATTAAATATATCGACGCTCTAGAACTACAACTGTCACCTGATCGCCAGATTTAATCGCCGTTTCAGTTTCAGAAACTGCTATAAAAGCGTTGGCATCTGACAACGTGGATTGCTCATCTTGATTAGCTAAAGGCATAACAGATTTTCCATCGTCGGCCAGAATTGCTCGAATATAAGAGCGCATCCCAGTTGTGGATTCGATTGGCTTTTCAAGTGCTGCCTTAACTGACGGACGATGAATCGTCGCAGCTCCCAACATTGTTCTAATCATGGGGCGAATAAAGAGTTCAAATGAAATGTATGCAGCGATTGGATCACCTGGCAATGTAACTACTGGAGTGTTATCGGGGCCGATGGTGCCAAAGTTATGGCGTCCACTTGCTTCGATAGCCAAATCTACAGTAGTGATATCCCCAAGTTTTGAAAGTGTTCGAGTAATTAAATCAAATGAATCATCATGGCGTTCGCCACTAACAATTATCAGATCTGCACGAACAAGTTGATCTTCAATTACTTTTTGTAACTGCTCTTCATCATCTGGAATAGAGTGAACTCGATATGCAACCGCTCCTACTTCGCGAACAGCTGTTGTTAATAGCCACGAATTAGTTTCATACTCATCGCTTGCATTCTTAAGTGGCTGGCCTGGTTCAACTAAATCTGGGCCGGCAGAAAGCACGACTACGCGCGGGTGCGGCCGAGTTGGGAGATGATCACGGCCAATGGATGCAGCCAATCCAATTTGAGTTGAGCGAATTCGAACCCCAGCGCGCAGAACAAGGCGGTCACCAGCATAAATATCTTCAGCAAGGGTTGCACCATGCGCATCCAGCAATGACATCTCAAATGGCTCTAAGGGTTTGCAAATGGAGAGTAAAGAGGTGAGAAACTCATCTACCCGCGTGTGTTCTGACATAATCACACCCTACTTGTTGAACAGTTTGATCTTTGGGATTTAGCGGGAGATTTAAATGACAGATCAAAAAACTTCACTGCGAGAAAGAGCCCGACGTGAGCGTTCTCAGAAATTCATAGCATGTAACTTCAATGTGATCCTAAAAGCGCCTGAAATTGTCTCTGCTACAACTATCGCCTCGTATGTGTCGTATGAGTTTGAGCCCAGCACGGTCGAAATCAATGAAGCATTTTTGCGAGCTGGTAAAAATGTTGTCTTACCCCGAATAGCTGGTGATCAATTGGAATGGGTTTACTGGGATGGTAATCCAGGTAAGTTGGAAAAAAAGAAAAAGATTTTTGAACCTGTTGGTCCAGCCTTAACAAATCTTTCAGAAATAAATGTTGTCATTGTTCCAGCACTTCGAATAGATCAATCTGGGTATCGCTTGGGTCAAGGCGGCGGGTTTTATGATCGAGCATTGCCTCACCTAGCAGCTTGGAAAATAGGTTTGGTCTATGCGGGTGAATTAAACAGCGAAAAGTTGCCACATGAACCACATGACATTGCTCTAGACGCTGCTGCATCACCATCAATTGTGGTGCGATTTAAACCTTAACTATTTGGCAGATTGCGTGCCATAACTACGCGCTGAATCTGATTAGTACCTTCGTAAATCTGAGTTAACTTTGTATCACGCATCATGCGTTCAACTGGATAATCAGTCACATATCCATATCCGCCCAGAACTTGTATAGCATCTTCTGTTACCTTCATTGCAATATCACTGGCAAAACACTTACTTGCTGCCGAGAAAAAGCGTAGGTCTTTTTCAACATTTTCACTTTTTATCGCCGCTGAATATGTCAGCAATCGTGCTGCTTCAATATTCATTGCCATATCGGCCAACATGAATTGAATTGCTTGGAAATCGAAGATCGGCTTGCCGAATTGCTGACGCTCGTGTGCATACTTTGTAGCAACATCAAAAGCACCTTGTGCAAGACCTAAAGCTTGCGCAGCAATTGTGATTCGTGTGTGATCAAGAGTCTGCATGGCTAACGCAAAGCCTTGACCTACTTCGCTGATTCGACGATCATCACTAAGTTGAACATTGTCGAAATACACTTCGCGAGTCGGCGATCCTCGCATTCCCATTTTCTTTTCTGGCGAACCAAAAGAAACGCCGGGATCTGATTTCTCAACAATAAAAGCTGTTATTCCTTTTGTTCCTAGGGATGTATCACCTTGCGCAATGACTGAATACACTTCAGATTCGCCAGCGTTTGTAATCCACTTCTTACTTCCATTTAGTACCCAGCCATCACCTGATCGCTCAACCTTGGTGCGCATTGCAGATGCATCAGAACCAGCCTCAGACTCTGATAAACAATATGAAAATCCTTCGCCTTTTACTAGGCGTGGTAGCCAACGCTTTTTCTGTTCTTCATTTCCACCCAAAATCAATGGCATTGAACCTAATTTGTTGACTGCCGGAATGAGCGATGAAGATCCGCAGACTCGTGCAACTTCTTCAATAATCAAGACTGTTGCAAGCGCATCAGCTCCATCCCCACCAAACTCAGTTGGAACATGTGCAGCAAACAATCCATTTTTTACTAACACCTCTTTTGCCTCTGATGGAAAGCGGTGTTCTTCATCGACAGCTTGCGCGTAAGGTGCGATCTCTTTTTCAGCGAGTGATCGAACACTTGCACGTAGCTCTTTGTACTCTGAAGGTAAATCAAACATGTTTTCCATTAGGACTCATCCTTGTTTCGTTGTGCCAACTGCTGTAGATACTGATTGTAGTTTGCCAAATCATCGGGTTGACCCATGGCCGCTTGGCGCGACGAATTGCGATCAATTCGCTTGGCTTCCCGGGTGTCTTCGCGTCGCCAATTTATAAAAGTTGCCACTAAAGCGATCAAGATCGGAATTTCGCCCATTGCCCAACCAATAGAGCCCCCAAGTTTTTGATCTACCAGCAGATCTCCAATCCAAGGTGTTCGAAGAGATCCAAAATAACCCTTATCGATCAAGGTTGTCGTAGACATCAATGCAACGGAGAAAAATGCATGAATACTCATTGCTGCGAAAAGTACAACAATCTTAACTAAATGCGGAATCTTGCGCGGATTAGGGTCAATCCCAATAACCACAAGAAAGAACAAAAATCCTGCTGCGATGAAGTGGAAACTCATCACTAGATGTCCTAGATGACTTTGCATCATGCTTGAAAACAAATCGGTAAAGTACAAAGCAAACAATGAACCATCGAAGATTAATAATGCGACAACAGGATTAGTTGCGATAGTTCCGATTTTGGAATGAAGTGCTGCCAACAAAGATCCACGTACTCCGCGTTCTGATGGTGTGCGACCTTGCGGAAGTGTTCGTAGTGCCAACGTCAAAGGTGCACCTAGTACTAAACCTATCGGCGCAAGCATCGCCAACAGCATGTGTGCAAGCATGTGATAAGAAAAAGAAAATTGTGCATACACACCTAAGCCACCACTTGTTGCAAAATCAATCACAGAAATTCCAAGTGCGAAAGAGATTGTGCGACCTACTGGCCACTTATCTCCGCGCTTAGTCAGAACAACTACACCTTTTATGTACAACGCAACCAAAAGGACTAGGACACCGATAACTAGTGCGTCCGGTTCATAACTAAACAAAACACGAGACAAAGTTGGTTCTGGCGGTGTTGGAATTCCTACAATCGCAACTCCGGGATCAAACTTTTGAACACCGGGACGATCTGGCGATTGATTTGAAGAAAGCCAAGCACCCATTGCCACGGTGACGAACATAATTATGGCCTCGGTAGTTAAAAGCTTTGCAAACCCAAACCAATTAATTGATTCTCTTCCTTCAAGATTTTTTCGATGCAGGTAACCAATAAATATGAGTGCGATTGTTGCAAAGGCCTTAGCAAGTACTAAAAAGGCGTACTTTGAACTCCATGCATCAACAAAATTAAGTCTTGCCCAGGCATTTACGATCCCGCTGATCACGACGGCTATTGCAGACCACAGAGCCAACTGACTAAAACGTGGCACCGCGATGATGCGATCGCTGCTTGAAAGCATTGCAATGGCGAAAATTCCACCAACCCACAAAGTAAGAGCAATTACATGGATTACTAAGGAGCCAATAACTAATGTGTGTGAGCCGCCAGAGGCAGCATGACTTTGAAAGACCGGGGCAATCAATCCAATGATTGAAAATCCAAATAAGGCAATTAGCGTCAATATTTTTTTAACAGTAAAGGCAAAGACAAATAGTGAAAACGCCACAAAGGCTTGAAAAGCTAGGTACTGCCCTAAAGTTATTTGAGTAATGAACGATCTGATCACTGTTGTATCGAGTGCCCCAGATAAAGGTGTGTCCAAAATTTGTGCGAGTGTGACAATAATCGAACCAACAACACCGACAAACCAAATGGCTGCCGAAGTTTTCAAATAAGTGCGAAGTTTTTCACCCGAAGTAGAGATCTTACCCTCGTGGTCTAAGAGTAAAAAGGCCATTGAGAGCAACGCACCTATGGCAGCGATCCCACCAATTAAATTGATGTATTTAAAAGCTACGCTTAAAAAATTCATCGATCTTTAAATAATTTACGTGCATACAGTGAGAGAGCAACAGTAACTAGTGCGGCAATAACCAGTAAGAAAATAATGAATAAATTAGTACCCCAACTACTGCTAGCTGGTGTTTGAGACTGGGATGGTTCAGGTGTTGGGTTCGCGGTGGCAATAACACTTGGTGCCAGATATTTAAAAGTAAAACTTCCTTCTAAGGCGGCATCACCTTCGGATGACAATGAGTACACAACTGTGTACGTTCCTGATTCGACAAGCGCTCTAATCCCTACTGTCGCACTCATTTGATCAATGAAGATAGTTCCATCATCAACTCGAACGCCCTTTGGATCGGTCACGGTAATTGAATGGGCATCCGGAGCATCTGCCAACAAAGCAATTTGACCAGTAACTGTCACATTTGTGGGTGATACCGAAAGAGTTGAGCCACTAATTGGATTGGTGCTCACCAAAGTATTTGCCGAAGCACTTGTAGCCCCAACAAATGCAAGAAGCAGAATCGCAAAAAAGCGTATGCGGCCCACGATTTCCTTTCAGGAGGGCTTGGAAAGCACCTCAATTCGCGCCTATCGTCTCACCTCTTTACACTTAATGCCTAGCCACACATTAGATAGGAGCATGGGTTGCCTACATATCAATATGCCTGCACCGCATGCGGCCACGAGTTTGAGGCGATCCAATCTTTTTCAGATGACTCATTGACCCAGTGCCCGCAGTGCCGGGGTGAAATCCGCAAGGTGTACTCAGCGGTTGGGGTTGTCTTTAAGGGTTCTGGGTTCTACAAAACTGATTCAGCGACAACAAGTTCAGTCAACAAGAGTTCGACTGTTGAAACCCCGAAACCAGCACCAGCACCTAAGGCTGATTAATCCTCATGATGCGGTGGTTTATCTGACTTAATTTCTTCTTCTCGCCGAGCTTGCTCTGCGGCCGCTTCAGGATCGATCTCATCTGAAGTCACATTAGGAAAGAGATCGCTCATAGGTTTAATTCTACATCGATAAAGGAATGAGAAATCATGTTTGAGAAACTAGGACACTTCTTAGTTAAGCGTCGTAAAAGTGCCGTAGTACTTTTCATCGTAGGAATTCTTGTGGCAGGTGCGGTTGGGTCTATGGCATTTAGTCGCCTTGATACTGCTGGTTATTCAGATCCCAACAGCGATTCATACAAGGTTTATGAGTACTTGAAGGACGAATTAAAGCTTTCAGATCCAGCAGTTGTAATTGTGGTTGATTCTGGTTCAACTGATGTGACAGATCCCCTAGTTACACAAAAAGGTCTTGCACTAGAAAAGAAAATTGGGAAAGAAGCAGGAGTGTCGAAGACTGTTTCGTACTGGTCAAGTGGTGGCGAGGCAATTTTTAAATCAAGCGACGGCAAGGCTGCCTACATTTTGGTGTACGGCAATGAGGATCCATTTACGCCACAAGGGCAAGAACTTGGTGCGTTTTTTCAAAAAAACTATGACGGGGTTTATGACGGACTAACTTTATATGCCGGTGGAGTTGGAGTAATTAGCAGCGCTATCTCGAAAAAGATTGCTGATGATCTCAAAATTGCTGAATTAATCTCCATTCCCCTTACTTTTATTTTGCTCGCATTTGTATTTGGAGCTTTAGCAGCATCGGCAATGCCACTGATAGTTGGAGTGGCAGCAATTCTTGGTGCGTTCTTTATTTTGTACTTATTTACATTATTTACGAATGTAAGTATTTACGCACTCAATCTAACGACAGGTATGGGTCTTGGCCTAGGTATCGATTACGCATTATTGATGGTCAATAGATTTAGAGAAGAGTTGCACCGAGGTAAAAACGTTGAAGATTCCATTGTTTCCACAATGGGTAGCGCTGGTAAAACAGTGTTTTACTCTGGAATGACAGTGCTTGTTACTTTGCTCTCTCTTACATTCTTCCCATTGCCATTCTTAAAATCTTTTGGATATGCAGGTGTTTCAGTTGTTGCACTTGCCGTTGTAGGTGCAATTTTGGGATTACCACCGATTCTGGCCCTAATGGGCACAAAGATTGATAAAGGTGTTGTTCGCAGATCTGCAATCACACCAAAAGAAGACGGCAGATGGGCGCAAACTGCGCGTTTGGTCATGAAGCGTCCAGTTGCCGCAGTTGTTCTATCGTTGACAATTCTTGCAATTATGGCTGCGCCGATTACAAACATTAAGTTTTCCCAAGGTGACTCCAGAATGTTGCCAGCAGATAACAAGGCTGCTGTTGCAACAGCGCTACAGGCAGAACGATTCCCGGGGCAAACTGGAAACCCAATTGAAATCATCATTAGGAACGGTTCAGATAATCTTGATGAAATCAACTTATATGCAGCAAAAGTAAAACAAGTTGCTGGAATTGTTGATGTAGTGCCTCCACTAACTATTGGTAAAGACGTTCGATTAATCGCATACCAAGAAATGTTGCCCCGCACACCTGAATCACAAGCTTTAATCCACGACCTACGAAAAATAGATTCTCCCGTTGGAACATTGATTGGTGGAGTCGGCGCCGACTACACAGATTCACAAGATGGAATTGCCAGAACTTTGCCATGGGCACTTGGCTGGATCATTTTCAGTGTTTTGGTTTTAATCTTCGTCTTTACCGGTTCAATTATCTTGCCTATTAAAGCGGTGCTGCTCAACTTCTTATCGTTGGGCGCTACAATGGGAGTTCTGACTTGGGTCTTTATTGACGGCAATCTTCAATGGCTGGTTGGTTCATTTACTCTCACTGGCACAATCGATACATCCATTGTCATTCTGATTGCGGTTATGGTCTTTGGCCTGTCGATGGATTATGAACTCTTCTTGCTTTCACGAATCCGCGAGGAACATCTTGCTGGAAAATCAAATGTGGAATCAGTTGCAGTAGGGCTTCAAAGATCTGCGCGAATCATCACTGCTGCTGCGCTGATTTTAGCTGTGGTCTTTGCTGCATTTGTGACCAGTGGGGTTACTTCGATTAAAACCATGGGATTTGGCGTTGCCCTTGCGGTTCTATTAGATGCAACCATCGTTCGAGGACTTTTGGTACCTGCACTGATGCGGTTGTTAGGTGAACGCAACTGGTGGGCACCACAATGGATGCGACGATTTACGCTGCATCACTAAGTATTTTGAGCTGCTAACTTCGCGTACCCTAAGCACATGGATTTAATCGCTTCGCTGCAATGTGCAGATCAGCCAGGCATCGTTCATGCCATGACTTCTGCTGTGTTGGCTTGCCAGGGAAACATTATTGAGAATCAGCAATTTACTGACCCTGTAACAAATACATTTGTTATGCGCACTCGCTTTGAAACTGCCGATGGTCTAGAGGGCGCTACTAGAACTTTGAATGAAGAACTTTTAAAATTTATGCCTGCCCTGCAAATTCGCCCTACGGAACAGAAGCCCCGTGCGCTAGTCATGGTTACCAAAGAAAGCCATTGTTTAAGGGATCTTTTGTATCTGCAAGAACTTGGCGAATTAAACATCGAGATTCCACTTGTAATATCTAATCAAGAAGAGTTGCGAAGCTTGGTTGAATCACATGGAATCAAGTTCTTACACCTTCCAGTTACTCCGGATACAAAAGCAGCTCAAGAAGCTGAGATTTTGAAGCAAGTTAGTCAGTTAAAGATTGATTTTGTTGTACTTGCTAGATACATGCAGATCATGTCATCAGATTTCTGCGATAAATTGCCTGGAAAAATCATTAACATTCATCACTCATTCTTGCCTGGATTTAAGGGTGCAAAGCCTTATCACCAGGCACACGAGCGTGGAGTAAAAATCATTGGAGCAAGCGCACACTTTGTTACTAGTGACCTTGATGAAGGACCAATTATTGAACAAGATGTCGCCCACGTTACCCATAATGCAACGGCTGAAGAGTTAATTGCCATCGGTCGAGATATTGAACGTAGAGTCTTGGCCAAGGCTGTAAAACTTTATGCCGATGACAAAGTTTTTATTGTTGGTAAAAGAACAGTCGTTTTTGCCTAAACCCTGAACTTTTACTAATTGGTCATGATTGTTTGACAACAATGTGCAATCATTGGTCGATTCAAACAAATTTTATGATTGAAGTTCTGAGTGTCCCCGGCGGGAGTTGAACCTGCGACCTACCGCTTAGGAGGCGGTTGCTCTATCCACTGAGCTACGGGGACTAATCACACCAACGGTGCTTGGCAAAGGTTAGCGGTAGGGATAACCTTCCCTCGAATCCATCGGGGATTCCTTTCATATCTCACACAAGTATGAAGTTAAGAATAAATCGAAAGGCCAACCATGAGAGCGCTCGTTATAGGCGCAGGCGGAGTTGGCAGTGCAATCGCAAATATCGCATCTCGTAAGTCATTTATTACTGAGTTAGTTATCGCTGATTACGATGCTTCAAAAGCGCACGCTGTCTCCCAGAAAATCCAAGACCCACGTTTTACATCAGTGGAGGTGGATGCCGGCGATCTGGTGGCGCTCGAAGGGCTAATTCGAAAAGTCGCTCCTGACGTTGTTATCAACGCAGTTGACCCTCGCTTTGTTATGAATATTTTTACTGCAGCCCAAAATGTTGGGGTTAACTACATGGACATGGCAATGTCACTTTCTAAAGCACACCCAACGGACCCATTTACAAAAACTGGCGTGATGTTAGGTGATGATCAATTTGCTCAAGCATCTGCTTGGGAGACGAGCGGTAATTACGCACTCATTGGTATCGGCATCGAACCAGGTATGAGCGATATTTTTGCACGGTATGCACAAGATTATTTGTTCAGTGAAATTGATACCATCACAATTCTAGATGGCTCAAATTTAACTGTTGATGGTTACGATTTCGCTCCTTCATTTTCAATCTGGACAACAATCGAAGAGTGTCTGAACGCACCTCTTCTGTGGGATAACGGCAAATGGCATACCTCTGAACCTTTTTCGGGTGCAGTGGTGTTTGATTTTCCCGAAGGTATTGGCCCAGTTGAATGTGTGGATGTGGAGCATGAAGAAGTTGTTTTGATTCCAAAAAAGGTTAAGGCAAATCATGTTTCCTTTAAGTATGGATTAGGTGCTGATTTTATAAATACTTTGAAAACTATTCACGCACTTGGATTATCCAAAAAGGAAAAGGTTAATTACCGAGGAATGGAAATTGCACCTCGAGATTTCTTGGCATCGTTATTGCCTGATCCAGCAACAATTGGTCCACTAATGCACGGTAAAACATGTGCCGGTGCCTATGTGAAGGGTCTAGATAAAGAGGGTAAGCCATATGCTTGTTACATCTATAACGTAGTAGACAATGAATGGTCTATGAAAAATTATGGTGATCAAGCAGTTGTTTGGCAGACAGCGATAAACCCAGTTATTGCAATGGAGTTAATTGCTAATGGAACCTGGAAGCCTGCTGGTGTTGTTGGTCCTGAATGGCTTGAACCAAAGCCGTTCTTGGATTTGATTGATTCGTACGGCAGCAGCTGGCATATTCGAGATGAAGATCCTTCAGGGTTTGGAGCATAAATGGCATCGTGGGCATTAGTTACGGGAGCAACAGCTGGCATCGGAGAAAGCTTTACCCGCTTGTTGGCAGAAAACAATTACAACGTAGTGTTAGTCGCGCGCGATATGCCGCGGCTAGAACAGCGTGCGCGCGAGCTTGAATCCAAATACAGTATTCAAACCCACATCATTCAGGCAGACCTGGCAACTGATGCTGGATGCAGTTCGGTAGAAAAGTACATTTCGACCAATCAGATAGATGTATTGATCAACAACGCTGGTTTTGGGATTAACAAAGCTTTTACTATGTCATTGCTAGAGGCTGAACAACAGTTGCTAGATGTTTTAGTGCGCACACCAATGCGTTTGATGCATGTAGCGCTGCCTCTCATGAAAGAGCGCAACAAAGGTGTTGTAATCAATGTCTCATCTGTTGCCAGCTTCATCGCAGGTGGCACCTATAGCGCATCAAAGTCCTATTTAACGGTTTTGTCTGAGTCACTTCATACAGAGCTTGCAGGGACCCATGTAAAGATCAGTGCCCTATGTCCTGGCTTTACCCGTACCGAATTTCACCAAAGAGGCCGTATGTCCATGAAGGGGTTGCCAGGGTTTATGTGGCTTAACTCTGATGATCTAGTGGCAAAGGCATGGAGTGATGCCCTTAAGGGTGAAGCGATTTCGATTCCTGGTTGGCAATATCAGTTTTTGGTTTTCGTCATCAAAAGATTGCCACGAAAAATTGTCAGAAAAGTTGGGATGAATTTACGAAAAAAACAACGTAAATAATGGTCATACCTTCGAACACTCGGCGGGTTTTCAGCCTTCTTTAAGCACCAGATCGCTAGTATTAGCGACATAACTACGAAAGGTTCTTTAATGTTTCGCAAAATTGCCTCGATCTCAGTCGCACTCATTGTCGCCGGTGGCGTCATGGTGGCTGTCCCAGCACAAGCTGCAACCAAGATTTCAAATGGTGTTTCTTGTACAAAATCTGGTGCGACCTCAAAGACAAGTGGTGGAACATACAAGTGCGCAAAGAACCCTCTTGTAAAAAATGCAAAGTTGACTTGGCTATCAATAGATTGCATTACTGCAGCTAATGATGCGGTGAAAGCAGAAAAATCTGCAATTACAACTACAGCGGACTTTAAAGCTCAACTTCCTGTGATTGAACTTGGCATTACAACTGAAACGGCAAATCGCGCCGAAATTCAAAAGAAGTTAGATGATGCAAATCTTCGACTTACTGCAGCAGACACACTGCTGAAAGCGGCCAAGACCGATGCGGATAAAAAACTTTTGACTACCGCTGTTTCCTCATGGACTTCTGCGACTCGTGCCTATGCCAGCAAGATTCGCAATATTGACCTAACAATTAAAAAGCTTCAAGCAGCAAAACTTGCAGCCACCACTCGACCAGCACAATTACTGGCAAATGTTGCAGATGCTCGAGAGAGCGCCAAGTTAATCTGTACAAAAGGCTTCTAAACTCTAAGTTTCAAGAAAAACCCGCTGCCAGGTAGGTAGCGGGTTTTTTGTTATCTATGGATTCCCCTATTACCTATTGAGTTTGGTGTTCTTATTCTCAATCTATGCGCGGCGTTAGATATTCAGGGTTTTTGTTTCTGGGTATATATCTGGCACTTCATCTATTGACGACATCTGTGTGGACAGAACTTGTGGCTTATGGCCTGATACCGGTTGCAGCCGTTGTCACGATTGCGTTAGCTCCACACATCAGTGACGCAATCACCAAACCATTGACAGTTGTTGCGATAGCACTATGGGCGATTGGATCAATAATTGCCACTGCTGCAACCTATTTCACAATGTCTTTGATGACAAACAATGTCACTAACATTTTTTACTTGATCTTTTATCCACTGGCAATGATTGCTTTTCCACGTTTGCTCGCTGCCAACCGCAAGCTAACATTAATCGAGCTGGTGGATTCATCAATATTTGGGCTGGGCCTAACCGCTTTGGGATCTGCTCTAGTGATTAAGCCAGTCCTGCCGATCTTTGATGGCAATATCTCTGAAAGCTTTTTTGCTCTTGTATATCCCATCGCCGACCTAGTTTTAGTCTGCGTGGTAATTGCGACAATTACCGCCCAGGGGTATTCACCACGCGGGATTGCTCTTGGATCTGGGACAGCAATTTTTGCAATGACAGATTTTTTATATCTGTGGCAGCAGTTAAGGGGAAGCTACAACTTTGGCTCGTTGCTAGATATCGGTTGGGTAATTGGGATTTTATTAATAGCAGAAAGTTTCTGGCAGCCTGGTATCGATAGCAATGCACGAGAAGGAATTAATCCTGTACTAATTTCTATTTCGGTTTTATTGAGTGCAACATTGTTAACCCTAATTGCAATTAGACCAGATTACTTTCCACGGTTTGTGTTGATCCCTGCAATTTCTACTTTGACACTTGCTTTTGCACGAATGGCATTGGCTTTGTCTCAAGCCAAAAACATTGGTCAAGAAAGATTATTGGCAAGGACCGATGAATTGACAGGATTACCTAATCGGCGGAGATTGGTTACGGAGATAGAAAGTTTTATTGAAAAAGAGGGTGCGTTATTGCTATTGGATTTGGATGGTTTCAAGCCCATAAATGATGTCCACGGTCATGAAACAGGCGACAAAATTTTGCAACAAGTAGCTCTTCGATTTGAAAGAGCATTACCTCATGGTGCTTTACTTGCCCGGCTGGGTGGCGATGAGTTTGGTGTCTTATACGAAGGCGGCCAAGATAGCGCTGTTGAAGTTGCATTGGCCTTGCGAGCAACACTGTCGTATCCATTTCACATCAATAATCAAGAGATACAACTAGATGTAAGTATCGGAGTCGCAAAAAATACCGGTGAGAAAGATTTACTAGTTCGGGCAGATAATGCGATGTATAAAGCTAAGCGTGAGGGCCTAGGGGTTTGTCGGCTTTAATCTCTTGCAATCGGGCCAATGATTCAAGTCGCTCAAGGGCATGATCTATAACCCGCTCTGGATAACCCTTGCTGTAGCCATCTAGGAACAGCCACGGTTCATGAATTTCAGCTGCTGACAAGTGCGCAAGCTCGGGTACATACTTTCGAATGTAATCCCCGTTTTCATCAAAACGTTTTCCTTGTTCGATCGGATTAAAAATTCGGTAATACGGTGAAGCATCGGTGCCGCAACCCGCGGTCCATTGCCAACCATGCGCATTTGATGCAACATCATAATCAACTAGGTGTTCGGCAAAGAAGCGTTCTCCTACTTGCCATTCCAGATGTAGATCTTTAACTAAAAATGAAGCAACAACCATTCGGGTTCGATTGTGCATCCAACCTTCATGTACTAGCTGCCGCATCGCAGCATCTACAAATGGGTACCCAGTTTTTCCTTCACACCAGGCCTCAAATTGTGCGGCAGGTTTGTCGTATCGCATCTCTGCAAACTTTGGAGCGTAGTAATCCACATCTGTCATGGGATTGTTAAAGAGAACATCCGCATAAAACTCTCGCCAGGCAATTTCCTTTCGGAAAGTATCATGCGCTTTACTTTCCCCAAGATTTTCAAGCAAAGTGCGAGGGTGAATTTCACCAAATTTCAAATAGGTGCTCATCTTTGATGTGCCATCGATTGATGCGAAGTTTCGATTTTCATCGTAACTATCTAAGCCTTTTTTTGTGAATTCTTTAAAGCGCTTTAATGCTGCTGCCTCACCAGCTTCAATTAGTTGAACGCCTGCTGGGGCTGGGAAATCTGGAAATGCACGGTACTTATCTGTTGGCTGCACAATGTTAAATTTCTTTGGCGTAACTGCAGGGGCACGGTAGCCATGTGTGCGCCATCCCCGATAAAAAGGTGTGTACACCTTGTAAGGCGTTGCATCACTTGGCTTTAGAACTCTGCCTGGGCTAACCGCATATGGACTTCCAGTGCGAACCAGTTTTATTCCAGCTGCTTCGACTCGAGCATCTCGCTCTGCTCCGTAACGTTCATACTCTGCTGAAATATGAACTTCTTCAACTCCGTATTGTGCGATTAGCTCTTGCAAAATTTCGACTTGATCGCCTTCAATTATGTGCAGCCGATTGTCCAGTGATTGATCCAACGCCCGTAATGATTGGCCCATATACGACAGCAATTTTGCACCGGCTTCTTGAATCTGTTTTTTATCCAGAATGAATAGCGGAATTACTTGGGCTGAAGATTCAATTGCCGCTAACAGTGCCGGATGATCGTTGATGCGAAGGTCCCGACGAAACCAGATAATTGAGGTTTTCGGCAAAGACATGGCATGATTAAATCATCATGCACGAGATTAAGCACAGAATGGCATCAAAATAGGCATTTTTCCCCAAACTAGGGTTCGATACTCCCATGAGCGATGAAATCGTCACCCGCGAAGAGATCCGAGCCATGCGTCGGTCATACGGTGATGCCGGTTTAGAAACATTGCCAGCAGATCCTTTTGAAGCATTTGCGATGTGGTTAAAACAGGCACATGAAAACCCAGTAATTGTTGAAGCAAATGCAATGGTGCTTTCAACATTGGCTAGTGACTCGCAAATCAACACACGCACAGTTTTGCTCAAAGATATTTCGCATGGTGGATTTACATTTTTTACAAATTACGAATCTCGCAAAGCCCATGCCATCGAATTAAATCCAAATGTCTCATTGCTCTTTCCTTGGTATGCAATGGAACGTCAAATTTCAATTAGCGGCATCGCAGAAAAAGTATCCGAACAAGAATCAGATGATTACTTTGCAACGCGACCATGGGGATCTCAAATTGGTGCCTGGGCCAGTCACCAATCATCTCCTCTGGCATCTCGAACAGAATTGGAGCAACGCTATGAAGGTGCATCACAGAAATGGCCTGAAGGAACTGTGGTCCCACGGCCTACTTATTGGGGTGGCTATCGAGTACTGCCACTAGACATTGAATTTTGGCAGGGCCGCTATTCGCGCTTGCACGATCGTCTTCGTTATGAGCGGGCTAACACCGCCGCAGATTGGGAACTCTCCCGGTACTACCCATAGTCTTAGCCCATGAGCGCAGAGATTGTTATTCCTTCAAATATCAAGCCAGTTGATGGTCGATTTGGTTGCGGGCCATCAAAGATTCGCCCTGAAGCACTTACTGCATTAATGGCAAGTGGCACTTCAATTTTAGGAACCTCGCACCGCCAAAAGCCGGTAAAAAATGTTGTAAAGCGCGTTTGTGAAGGCCTGACATCTTTGTTTAATCTTCCTGAAGGTTATGAGGTAATCCTTGGTAACGGTGGATCAACAGCGTTTTGGGATATCGCAACATTTGGATTAATCCAAGATCGCTCACAGCACTTGGTATTTGGTGAATTCTCATCAAAGTTTGCCTCCGCTGCAAAGGAAGCTCCATTTCTTGGAGAACCAACAGTTATTAAAACTGAACCAGGTTCACATCCTGTTTCTGTTGCAGAGGCTGGCATTGATGTTTACGCGCTCACCCACAATGAGACAAGTACTGGTGTTGCCATGCCAATCATTCGCCCGGCAGGCACCGATGGCGCACTTGTTTTGGTCGATGCCACTTCTGCAGCTGGTGGATTAATGGTTGAGGCAAAAGAATTTGATACTTATTACTTTGCTCCTCAGAAATCTTTTGCCTCAGATGGTGGTTTGTGGATTGCGATTATGTCTCCTGCAGCCATTGCTCGCGCCGAGCAGATTAAAGCTAGCGGGCGTTGGGTCCCAGCATTTTTTGATCTTGGTATCGCGATTGAAAACTCTCGCCTTGATCAGACCTACAACACTCCAGCACTAGTAACCTTGATGCTACTTGCAGAACAAATCGAGTGGATGAACGCCAACGGCGGACTTTCATTTGCAGCAGGTCGCAGCGCCACATCATCTGACATTTTGTACTCATGGGCAGAAAAAACAAGTTACACAACCCCATTTGTGACAGATCCAGCAATGCGCTCAAAGGTTGTTGGCACAATCAACTTTGATGATGCAATCGATGCCACGCTGATCTCTGCAGCCCTTCGTGCCAACGGAATCGTAGATACCGAGCCTTATCGAAAGCTTGGTAAAAACCAATTGCGCATAGGCATGTTCCCGGCTGTTGATCCAAGCGATGTTGAAGCACTCACTAAGTGCATCGATCACGTTGTAGCTGCTCTTTAATGTCGAAAAGTTTCCAACGCGATCGTTTTTTCTGGGTCGTAGCGATTCAGACCGCCATCGTAAATTTCTACCTTGGTGGTTTTGGTCCCGCACAATCATTGCTACGCGCTGATCAAGGCACATCACTAACAATTGCTGGTTTGCATGGAACAGCTATGGGATGTGCATCAATCTGTGCAGGCTTATCTAACCCACACATCGCACATCGATTTGGGCGCAGCAAAGCCAGTTGGATAGGATTAGCAATTTTCACTGTGGGCATCACGCTCTTTGTTGTATCTCCCCCGGTTTATATAACAATTCCTGCAACCTTTATTACAGGTTTTGGAACTTCTTTAACAATAAACACAATGCTGACAAAAATGTCATCGCATTATGGAAAAGCAGCAGAGGTTGCAATTCCGCAGGCAAATGGAATCGCATCGGTTGGCTTTGTAATCGGTACTGGATTAATTGGAACAATTGCTATTGCCTACCCTGGCTTGTGGCGCATCGGACTATTGCTGGCACTTCCTGTTGCGATCGTGTTGTTTCTGGTTGGGCGTGAAAAAGATCAGGAAGAGCATGTGCCGGATGTTCAGGGTCCACAAGGTGGCAAGTTAAGTCGTAACTTTTGGATCGCCTGGATTGGATTTGTTGCCTGTATATCTAGTGAATTTGCGACCTCGTTTTGGGCGGCAGCGTTGTTAAAGGATCGCGTGGGATCAACCGCTGCGATTTCAACCGTTGCAATTGTCGCACTTGGCACTGGAATGGGAATTGGTCGCTGGTATGGCGGCTTAGTGTTGAAAAACTTTTCTTTAGACACACAATTGCTATCGGTCATAGCTATGCAATTTGTGGGTTTCCTTGGATTCTGGCTATCACACAGCATGGTGATTTCCCTGGTGTGCTTGTTAGCTGTTGGACTAGGAATCTCAATGCAATTTGCTTTGTCTTCGATTCGCTTAATTGGGTTAAGCGATGGTCGTCCAGATTTGGCTATTGGACGCGCCTCTTTTGCTGCGGGAACAGCAATCGCTGGAGCGCCATTTTTACTAGGAATTCTGGGAGATAACTTCGGAATTTCTCGTGCCTACATCATGGTTTTTGTATTAATTCTTATTGCATTTGTTATTGTGAAAACGATCCCATCTAAGGTTTATGAGGCAGCTAAATGAGTTACAAAGTTAGACGATTAATTACCTTATTGGCCTTAATCGGGATTCTGGTTGTAATTGCTATTAACGGTCTTTAAGAACGGTAGCAACTGAAATATCTGTAGGGCGCTGGACCCGGTTTTTATAGGTAAACCAAATATAAAGTGAAGCAAATAAGGAAATACCACCGCACAACGCAATTGTTGGTCGAATTCCGATTAGCTCTGTTGCAGTACCAATCAGCGGTGATCCAAACGGTGTTCCACCCATAAAAATCAAGAGATAGAGACCCATTACGCGACCGCGGATAGCCGGATCTGTGCTGGTCTGCACAATTGAATTTGCTGACACTAAAGTTGTCAGAGCTGTTACCCCACAAATTGGAAGCCAAATCACATAACTAAGGTAATTCGGCAATATTGATAACACCATGATCGAGGCTGAAAACACGATGCCGCCCCTGATGACAAATTTTGTGTTTCTAAATCGCTCTAACCGCGCAGAACCTATTGCTCCGGTGAGTGAACCAACCGCGATAAATGTTCCCATAAGTCCAAAACTTGCGGGACCTAAACCAAACTCTTGTGTGGCCATAAGTGCGTTAAAGATTTGAAAGTTCAGACCAAAAGTTGCCAAGAAAAAAACCATCAGCATTACGACATAGATATCGGGACGCGCCTTTGCGTACGCAATACCTTCCCGGATATTTCCATCAGATTTTGCTCGATCTTGATGAAAAAAAGCCTTTTCGTTGAGGTTTAACAGTGCTGTGATAACGAAGAAATATGAAAGCCCGTTAACGATAAATGAAGGTCCAGTTCCAAAAGCTGCGATCAGGCCTCCGGATAAAGCTGGGCCGATCAAACGGCCAGCATTAAAGTTTGCAGAATTAAGTGACACGGCGTTTGGTAGATCGGTTTGACCAACTACTTCAGTTGTAAATGATTGACGAACAGGAGCGTCAATGGCAGTTGAAATTCCCAGAACCGCAGCTAAAGCAAATACATGCCACAAGAGAATATGGTCGGTCATAACAAGAGCGCCTAAGGCAAGTGATGCTGCGCCTCCGACGATATTGGTCAGAATTAATACTTTACGTTTGTTAAAACGATCTGCCAATTTTCCGCCGTGAAGTGAAAATAGAAGGACGGGCGCAAATTGAACCGCGGTAACTAACCCCAGGTAAGTTCCATTGTTGTCTGTAAGTTCAAGAACGAGCCAGTCCTGTGCGATGCGTTGGGCCCAGCTGCCAATATTTGAAACCGCATTGGCAGGAAAAAGAATCCGATAATTACGGTGACGAAATGAACGCCAATTACCATCCACTTTAACCTTAAATCCCATTACTCTACTTCCATGACTACTCGACTACGCAATGCAGTAACTCTAGTGGCAATTGGAATCTCATGTTGGATCGTCGCTGGCGTTATCGCATTAGCTGTTAATGCCGATGCCAAAATAATTTGGACCTGCGTTAGCGGGGTAATACTTGGCTTACTTGGTATTCGTTACACAATTCGTCGCGAACGACGAAGCGGCATTTAGTGTGCAAGTTTGATCAAAAACTAATTAGCAGAACCTAGCGCTGTAGCGATACCGCGCAACACGCGACCAAGGCGATCAGCCTCTTGTGCATTGGGGTGGCGTCCATGGCGCAAGCCGTTTCCAACTTTATCGAGCATCTTGATTGTGTCTTCAATCATTGCTGCTAGATCATCGCTATTAACGCGTGAATTTTCAGCAAGTGATGGTGGCGCATCGATAATGTGCACAGATAAGGCTTGTGGGCCTTTACGACTATCGGCAATTGAAAACTCAAGCTTTGTTCCAGGCTTTACTGTTGCAACGCCTTCAGGAAGTGATGTTGCTGCAAGATAAACATCTTCGCCTTCATCATTTGCAATGAAACCAAAACCTTTTTCTAATGAGAACCATTTAACGCGTCCTGTAGGCATGGGGGGCTCCTAGCTAGTTTTCTTTACTCGTGTGTAAATAAGTATCGCGGGTGCGATAGCAGGTGCTTAGTTTAACACCGGCTCTGTAAAGGTCGCTTCCGAATGTGCTCCGCAGCCATGATCCACGCTCACTACGCGCGCATCTTCGGGTGAAATTGCGTTGGCGCAAACGCCAAAGGCAGAGCGCAATGAACCAGCAATTGGAATAAAGAATCCGCAGCTATGGCAAGGCTTTGGTGCGGCCTGCGCAACCGGCGCATTTGGTCCGCGCTCTCCTTCATACCAACGCTTTGCCGCTTGGTCGCGACCTTCAATCGACATAACGCGCGCGCGACCTAAACCAAGTTCAACCGCCATCGCAGTATCTAGATCTTCATCCTGTGGCAACGCCTGTTGACCTGCAACTAAGCGAGTGTCATCAAGTGAGCTTGGAACAATGTCACCAACACCGACATCGCCCGGCAAAATTCTGTCGCGATATGGAATCCATTCAGGTGCGCGCAACGCATCTGGGCCCGGTAGAACAACAACATCGCAAATTGTTGGTTCTGTTTCCGCATCAACCTTTGCAACGGTGACACACCAGCGCCAACCCCGGTAACCAGCAAGATTTGCTTCAAATAGATAAGTTGCAACGCGATTGTCGTCATCGAATTCAACTGAAACAAATGCACCAACGTGATCGCGTTGCTCTGCTTGTTCGTGAATTGCGGCAAGGGCTAATTGCGTAGCATCAAATGCAATCGCCGCTTCGCTCTTCTTTTTAGGCATGGTCTAAGGGTAAAGCAGAACGCCGCCTTCATGTTAATTGAAGGCGGCGTTACGCGTAATTACTGAATGAGAATGGGCTTTAGAAGTCCATGTCTCCGCCGCCTTGTGGGGCAGCAGCTGCTTTTTCAGGCTTATCTGCAATTACTGCCTCTGTTGTAATAAACAAAGCAGCAATTGATGCAGCGTTTTGTAATGCAGAACGTGTGACCTTCGCTGGATCAATAATTCCAGATTTGATCATGTCTACATATTCGCCAGTTGCAGCATTTAATCCTTGACCTGCTGGAAGATGGCGAACCTTTTCTACAACTACTCCGCCTTCAAGTCCGGCATTGACTGCGATCTGCTTGATCGGCGCTTCGATTGCATATTCAACAATCTTTGCACCAGTTGCTTCATCTCCAGTTAAACCTGTTAGACGCTTGAACACTGCAGCACCTGCTTGTAGAAGTGCGACGCCACCACCGGCAACGATTCCTTCTTCAACTGCAGCCTTTGCATTGCGAACTGCATCTTCAATGCGGTGCTTGCGCTCCTTGAGTTCTACCTCAGTTGCAGCACCTGCCTTGATAACAGCTACGCCACCAGCAAGTTTTGCCAGACGCTCTTGCAACTTCTCGCGGTCATAATCTGAATCTGATGCTTCGATCTCATTGCGGATCTGCTGTACGCGACCCTTGATCTGAGCGTCATCTCCAGCGCCTTCAACAATTGTTGTCTCTTCCTTGCTGATCACAACTTTGCGAGCCTTACCCAAAAGATCAAGCTCTGCTGTGTCCAGACGAAGTCCGACCTCTTCTGAAATAACAGTTGCACCAGTAAGGATTGCAATGTCTTGCAGCATTGCCTTGCGGCGATCTCCAAAGCCAGGAGCCTTAACAGCTGCTGAACGGAATGTTCCGCGAATCTTGTTAACAACTAGCGTTGCGAGCGCTTCGCCTTCTACATCTTCAGCGATGATCAAAAGTGGCTTACCTGATTGCATAACCTTTTCCAATACTGGAACCAGGTCCTTGATGTTTGCAATCTTTGAGTTAGCGATCAAAACGTAAGCATCCTCTAGGACAACTTCCATGCGATCCTGATCAGTTACAAAGTACGGAGAAATGTAACCCTTATCAAAGCGCATACCTTCTGTGAGCTCTAGCTCTAAACCAAAAGTATTTGACTCTTCAACAGTGATTACGCCTTCTTTGCCAACCTTGTCCATCGCCTCAGCGATCATTTCACCGATAGTTGCATCTGCTGCAGAGATAGATGCGGTTGCTGCAATCTGTTCCTTTGAATCAACAGCCTTGGCCATTGAAAGTAGTTCAGTAACGATTTCGGCAACAGCCTTCTCGATACCGCGCTTTAACGCCATTGGATTGGATCCGGCTGCAACGTTACGCAAACCTTCGCGTACTAGAGCTTGAGCCAAAACAGTTGCAGTTGTTGTTCCGTCGCCGGCAACATCATCAGTCTTTTTTGCAACTTCCTTGACTAGCTCTGCGCCAATCTTTTCCCATGGGTCATCAAGTTCAATTTCTTTTGCAATGGAAACGCCATCATTTGTAATTGTTGGGGCGCCCCATTTCTTCTCGAGGACAACATTTCGTCCACGAGGTCCAAGGGTTACCTTGACCGCATCGGCCAAGATATTCATGCCGCGTTCTAATCCGCGACGTGCTTCTTCATTAAAGGCAATCTGCTTTGCCATGAGTTGTGCTCCTTGTGATCGTTAGGCTAATTACTCTTCTAGTGGGGCGCTTTATCACTCGCACCCCGAGAGTGCTAACGCCAAATCTAGAGGCTTTATTTCGAGTGTGCAAAACGAAGGCTGGTTTGGGGCTGGAAAGGATTAAGCGCGGGTGACGCGGGTGGCCATGCGGGCTTCGCGTAGGCGGCGAAGGCGCTTAACTAGCATCGGTGAGGCAGCTAGGGCGTCATCACGGTCAATCAGATCGTTAAGTAGTTGGTAGTACCGAGGCGCACTGAGTTCAAATAGATCTTTGATCGCTGCCTCTTTTGCGCCGGCATAGCGCCACCAATTGCCCTCAAAATCTAGGATGCGAAGTTCGAGGTCACTGAGTCCTGTGTTGATTGCAGGCTCTTCTTGCGCGGACATGGGCGAAATCTTATGTCAGGGTCGATAAAAAGTGTGGGAACTTCGGAGGCGAAATCAAAAGCGAAAAACTAGAGCCTGTCCAGAATCATCGAAATATCTGAAATTTTGGTCCAAGGGTTAACAATTGCAAAACGCAGAATTGGCTGGCCCTTGTGAGATGACGGTGGAATAAAACCGACTTGATCTGCCAACAATTGGTCGCTCCATTGTTGATATTCAGTTGCTGTCCAACTATTTCGCGTAAATGCAACGATTGAAAGTTCTGGTTCAAATACCAACTGTAAGTTTGGATGGGCTCGAACTAATTCGGCAGCTTGTTTTGCAACTAGCAAAGTTTGTTCCATCGCATCTGTATATGCATCAGTGCCGTGTGCGGCCAATGAAAACCAAAATGGTAATCCACGTGTACGCCGCGTTAAGTGAATCGCATAATCAGATGGAGACCAGTTGTCGTCTTTTAAGGTATCAAGGTAAGAAGCGTGTTGTGAATGCACTTGTTTAGCCAACTCTGGATTGCGATACACAAGTGCGCAAGCATCGTAGGGAGCAAACAACCATTTATGAGGATCTACAATAAATGAATCTGCTGCCTGGATTCCATCAAACTTTGCTCGAACAGATGGCGCGCATAAAGCTGCGATTCCGTAAGCGCCGTCCACGTGAAACCAAACGCTATGTTCTTGTACAACTTGTGCAATTGACTTTAGGTCATCAATTATTCCAAGGTTCGTCGTTCCGGCTGTAGCAACAACAGCAAATACCCGGTTTTTTGTCGTTGAATGAAGGTGATTGATTGCCGCTGCCACAGCTGCACCTTGCAAGCGACCATCTTTATCTACATCTACCTTGAGCACATCAACATCCATCACATTTGCCGCAGAGACAATTGATGAATGGGCCTCGTTGCTGCACACAACTACCCAACGACCTGGGTTTTCAATTTTTTTACGGGCTTCTGCGCGAGCAACTACTAGTGCAGAAAGATTGCCGATGGTTCCGCCTTGCACAAAAACGCCACCGGCGGTTGCTGGTAACCCAGCCAGATCTATCAACCATTGAATTGCTTGGTTTTCTGCAAATACCGCCCCTGATCCTTCTTGCCAAGATCCCCCGTACAAAGCACTTGCACCAACCACTAAATCAAACAGGTTTGCATACTCACTTGGCGCAGAAGGAATAAAGGCAAGGTTGCGCGGATGATCTGTTGAAATACATGCCTTTGCTAACACATTTGTAAATACTTCAAGTGCTTGGTGTCCGCCCAAACCCTTAGCGGTAATTGTGTTTCCAACTTCATTAAACAAATCTTCGGCACTGCGCGGACCATCAAGTGGTGGATCATCTTTTAATCGTTCAAGGCTGTACTTTAAAACTTCTTGAGCAAGCGCCTCTACTTCAGGGGTGAACTGATGCATCTAATTTTGCTTTCTTTACTATATTTCTAATCATGGTTGGAAATACAAAGAGGTGAAAAGGTGAAACCGCATACCAATACAGCTGACCACCCAATCCACGTGGATTAAAGGTTGCCTCTTGGACAATCTTTGTCTTTCCATTTTCACGCGTTACTGTAAATTCGAGCCAAGCTTTTCCAGGTAAAACCATTTCGGCGTACAGCTTTAAACGTCTACCTGGTTCCAATTCCTCTACCCGCCAGAAATCTAAGCTTTCGCCAACGCGCAAGAAATCGGGATCGCGGCGTCCGCGACGTAAACCAACACCGCCAACTAAAAAGCGATCTAAAACTCCACGAGCCCACCACAATAAATCCGAACCAAACCATCCATTGTCGCCACCTATGCGTTCAACCTGGCGCCACACCTTTTCGGCAGGTACATCGGTAATACGTTCGCGATGATCGCGCAGCACCATTTCACCAGCCCAATCAGGATCTCCTTGAGCTTTTTGCCAAGGCGCAGTTGGCATTGTTGCATCTGACCAACGTGTCTCAACGTTGTGTGTTGTGATCTTTGAAAGTGCTAACAGGATTGCATTTTCTACATCAATTAAACCTTCGACAGGCTTTGGAATCAGCTCATCGATACTTTTTGCTGGATCTGCAACAACTTCGCTGATGAGTGAACCAACCAGTGGTCGTGCCAATGCTGTTGGTACCGGTGTTACTAATCCAATCCACAAACTAGAAAGTTCGGGGGTTAACACAGGAACCTTGATTATCCAACGTTTTTTTAATCCAGATAGTTTTGCAAACTTTTGCATCATGTCGGCGTAAGACAAGACTTCGGGGCCACCGATGTCATAGACCTTGTTGACTGGCGTAGCTAAGTGCGCAGCACCCTTTAGGTAATACAACACATCGCGGATGGCGATGGGGTGGGTTTTATTCATCACCCATTTTGGTGTTGTCATGATTGGCAAACGGTGGGTTAAGTGACGCAACATCTCAAAACTGGCAGAGCCTGAACCGATAATGATTCCGGCACGCAGTTCAAGAACTGGAACTGATGTTGTTGCTAATGATTTTCCAGTCATCTCGCGGGACGCCAGATGCTTACTGATGTTTGCATCATTTGCGATTCCGCCAAGGTAAATTATTTGTGAAACACCTGCTTGCTCTGCGGCTTTAGCAAAGTTGCGAGCCATCTCGCTTTCGATCTCATCAAAGTTAGGTCCTAAATTAATTGAGTGCAAAAGATAAAATGCTGTATGAATGCCTTCGAGTGCACGCTGTAGATCGGTAAAGTTTTCAGCGCTACCCTCGCAAATTTCAACTTGTGTCGCCCAAGGCTGACCCATAATTTTGTTCTTATCGCGCACCAAAATGCGAACATCTTCTTTGTCATCGATAAATGCGCGAACTAAACGTCCGCCGACATATCCCGATGCCCCTGTGACTAGGAACTTACGGTGTCGAATATGCAGGTTCATGCATAGAAGCCTAGACTCAACCCATGCAAAAGACATCCACAAGGCCCCGCGTTGTAATTTTGGGCGCTGGCTTCGGTGGATTAACCGCTGCCCGCAAGATGGCTAAATTCGCAGATGTCACCGTTGTCGATCGCCATAACTTCCAAACATTCCTGCCTCTCCTATATCAAGTATCAACGGCTGGATTAGCTGCAGATCACGTGGCCCATCCGATTCGTGGTGCACTGCGCAAAACTGGAATTCAATTTCGAATGGGAACACCGATTTCGGTAGATCACAAAAACAAAAGTGTGAAGCTAGATAGCAGCGAAAGCTTAGATTTTGATTATTTGGTTGTTGCTTTAGGTTCTGCCACAGCTGATTTTGGAGTACCAGGTGTGATCGAACATGCATTAGGTATGAAAAGTGTCCACGAAGCGTTAACTATCCGTGCCGAAGTACTGCGGCGATTTGAAGATCTGTGCCGTTTTGAAGATGACACTATATTTTCGATTTCAGTTGTCGGCGGAGGGCCAACCGGTGTCGAGATGGCTGGCGCATTTGCTGAATTAGTAAAGGGTCCTTTAAAAAATGATCAGGCTCATGCTGCGGCCCATATCAAGATTAATTTGATTGAAGCTGGTCCACGAATCCTGCCCATGTTTTCTGAAAAACTTTCAGCACATGGTAAAAAAGATCTGGAAAAACTTGGAGTGACAGTTCACTTAAATACAGCCGTGAAAGAGATCAAGCCACGGTTGATTCAAACAAGTGCGGGCATCAGTATTCCATCCGAGATAACTGTTTGGGCAGCTGGGGTAAAGGGCGAGCCAACCGGTGCGAAGTTGAATCTGCCTTTAATTAATACGCGCATCGATGTAGAAAATACCTTGCAAGTTAAAAATTATCCTCACATCTTTGCAATTGGTGACATTGCAGGTTTTATTGGAGAAAATGGCCGTATGTTGCCCATGGTTGCACCAGTTGCACTTCAACAAGGTCGACACGTTGCTCAACAAATCAAAAGAATTGCGGCCGGCCAAGATTTAAAGCCATTTAAGTACCTTGATAAAGGTTCAATGGCAACTATTGGTCGCCACAAAGCAATTGTTGAAGTTAAAAGCTTTAGATTAACTGGAATTCCTGCCTGGTATGCATGGTTGTGGCTGCACTTGTTTTACTTATTAGGTGGTCGCAACAAAATTGGAACTATGGCTGATTGGACCTATAACTATCTGACTTTTGATCGTGGAAACCGTCACATTATGGATTCACAGTAATGCCCGAGTACTTAAAGGTCGATGGCCATGATCTTTACTGCTACGAATGGGAAAACGATGGCGAAGCAGTTGTTTTGTTACATGGTGGTTTAAGTAAAACTTCTAGCTGGGATTACTTGCTAGTTCCTGCACTTGAAAATGACTTCCATGTTTTTGCATATGACAGAACCGCACACGGATTTACCGCAGATCGACCTGGCAGTCTTCATTTTGATTTTCAGACAAAGGAAGCAATTGCCTATCTAGATAGTGTCGTTAAAGAACCCGCGCACTTAGTTGGCTACTCAGATGGCGCGGTAATCGCCTTGATGGTGGCCATCCAAAGACCCGACCTTGTGAAATCTCTCGTTTCAATCGGCGGAAATTTCAATCATGCTGGTGTTGATTATGTGATGGGTGAACCATCTGTTTCGGAGGAAGATTTAGCCGAGTACACACTTATCTCACCTGATGCACCGCATACTTTGCTGGAAAAAGTTACGCGCATGTTTGAGATCTGGGAACATGAACCAAACATTTCCAAACAACAACTATATGAAATTCAATGCCCAGTACTAGTTGTTTCAGGTGATGATGACATGATTTCCCTGAAGCACACTCAAGAGCTATATGAATCTTTAGCACTCGGGCAATTAGCAGTGCTTCCAGGAACATCGCACGCACTTGTAAAAGAAAAGCCAGAACTCTTTAACGCAATAATGATGCAGTTTCTAGAGGATTTGAGTTATCCAATGACGATGGTGCCCAACCACAGAACAAATCCCGCTAGCAATCAACCGGAGTAATTTTCCCTGTCGCCACATCATAAATTGCGCCACCAACAACAACATCTTTGTTTAAAAATGGAAATGCCCGGATGCGATTCACATCAATTGCAAGGGCAGCCTTTTGATCTGAAACTGTTCGAAATTCTAGGCTGCGGGTATCGACGCCATACTCTTTTTCAATAAATTCGTGGATGTCGGCCTCTTCGGTCGATGCCATTCGGCAGTTTGTATGGGGCATGACCAAAATTTTCTTAACGCCTAATAAATATGTTGCAAGCACCAATGTGCGCAAAACATCCTCTGTGACACGCGCTCCCGCATTACGCAGGATCTTTGCATCCCCTGAACTCATTCCCATTACAGACAGTGGGTTGATTCGAGAGTCCATGCAGGTGACAATTGCTAAACCTTTTTGAGCAACGCCAGTTAAGCCCGAATATTTAAAGGTTTTGATGTACTCGTTATTGGCTGCGATTTCTTCTGAAAAAGAATCATGCGGAAAGGAGTTGTCAGACATATGGACTCCTTTCCGGATTCATACCGGAGCCCCCCGTCAGGATTGAACTGACGACCTGCGCATTACAAGTGCGCTGCTCTACCACTGAGCTAGAGAGGCCTGCTTTTCGAGTAACCCCGAATACAGCAGCCGCAATTATGACAGTTCATGCGCAAAACTTGAAATCGAAGCCCATCTGCGCGCTCGACGGTAGGTTAACCCTGTGAGATTAGGCGTCCTAGATGTGGGTTCAAACACCATTCATCTGCAAGTAATGGATGCCCACCCTGGAGCACGACCAACACCAACAACTAATTACAAAGTTGAACTGCGACTTACAGAATATTTAGATGTATCTGGTGCAATCTCTGCCGGTGGTGTCGAACTACTAAATAAAGCTATCAGGGAGGCAGTTGCTCATGCCCATGAAAATAAGACGGATGAGATTTTAGCATTCGCAACTTCGGCGCTTCGAGAAGCTCGCAACGGAAGTCAAATCATTTCAGATATTAATAAAACTCATGAAATAGATTTGCAAGTTTTATCTGGTGATGACGAAGCATCAATGACCTTTCTGGCAGTCCGCCGCTGGTTAGGGTGGTCTGCAGGAAAGTTATTAGTACTAGATATCGGTGGGGGTTCACTCGAAATCGCAAGTGGTATTAATGAGAATCCTGACGCCACTATTTCATTACCACTGGGTGCTGCTCGTTTAACAAGAGAATTCTTAAATACAGATCCATATAGTGCCAAGGACATCAAGAGTTTGGAAAAGCATGTCAACGAGTTAGTCAATAGCTCTATTCCTGATTCGTTAAAAACTCATGATGCCAATCATTTTGTGGCAACAAGTAAAACTTTTAGAACATTGGCCAGAATTTGTGCACACTGGCACGGAGATAATCCAAAGTACTTAGAGCGATCAACACTTGAAGCTGCGATGACGAAACTTACAACAATGACTAGCAAGACAAGGGCTGAGTTACCCGGAGTTTCTGCTAGTCGCGCGCAACAAATTGTTGCAGGTGGAATAGTTGCTCTGGCTGTAATGGATAGATTAGATGTTGATGAAGCCGAAATTTGTCCTTGGGCGTTGCGCGAAGGCATTGTTTTACGCCGTTTAGATTGGCTGAGCGACTAGCCTTGCGGCGCTGGCATCCAGTCAATAGCAATGATTTCACCATCTCTGTGGTGCAAAATCCAGGATTCACCCGGTAGCAAATCATGATCTAACTGCTTAAAACTCTTTTTCCCGATGAATTTTGCAACGACTCCTGGAATGACAGGGTTGTGACCACACACCACAGCTCGCGCACCACTTTCGATAATGTCCTGCACAACTTGTATTGCAACTTTTTTATCTTTTTCAAATGCATATTCACTGAGTTCGGTCCAATAAAACAAATCCAGCGATAGTGAACGTGCCATAGGTGCCACCGTTTCATAACAGCGAACAGCATCTGATGTATGAATCTCGGTAATTCCAAAAGGTAGATATTTAGACAACATCCGCATCGCTTGAATCTGACCTAACTGAGCAAGTGGACGATCCCCATCGTCACCAGCCCATTCTTCGCGAGCAAGTGCTTTTCCGTGTCGAAGTAAAATCAATGGTGTTGTGTCAGTTCCAAATTTTTCAAAGTTTTTTAATACCTCATGATCGCCTTTTCGTGAAAGCTTGTCATAGGCATCGGCGACTGTAACCCAGATAATTTGGTCTACTTCTTCTGGATCCATTACACCTTTGGCTTCACCAACACATTGCGCAGACCAATACCTGACCGTCTTGGTGCTTTCGCCTACTGGGTACTCAACTTTGCATAGTTCCGGTCCAAAAACAGTCTCGTATCCAGTTTCCTCTAGCACTTCTCGGTACGCGCAACTTATTTCAGATTCATCTGCTTCAACTTTGCCTTTTGGAAAAGACCAATCGTCATAGCGAGGTCTGTGAATCAAAGCTACTTGCACTAAATCATCACTTAAACGACGCCACAAAACCGCACCAGCGGCTTGAATGAGATCCACTTATCGATCCTTGGAGTAATGATCTAACAATTCGGAATGAACATTTGTTAGTCCCTTTTTAGTTGGACGAGACCAGGTAGTTTCATGCAGCTGCCATGAAGAAGTGGTGTCAGAAAGGCCTAAATCCAGCAGTCCCTGCAGTCGTACTTGATGCTCTTTTCTTTGTACTAAGACAAGGCTTTCCACGCGACGGTCCAAGTTTCGACCCATTAAGTCCGCGCTTCCGATCCAATACTCATCATCTCCGCCATTTACAAAGTGGTAAATGCGTGAATGCTCAAGAAAGCGGCCCAATATAGATTTAATAGTTATGTTCTCTGAAACACCTTTGATTCCCGGTTGTACTGCACAGATACCGCGAATTAAGAGTTCTATCTTTACTCCAGCCTGGGATGCTTCATACAGTTTTGCGACAAAACCTTCATCTAAAATTGAATTAAGTTTGAATTGAATTCCTGCGTTACCTCCATTTTTCGCATGCTTAATTTCCCGATCGATACGTTCGATTAATCCAGAACGCAAGGTTCGTGGGGCAACTAGCAATCGCGAATATGTTGACTGTGGTGCAAAACCAGATAGTTGATTAAATAGGCGAGTTAAATCTTCTGTTAACTCAACATCGGCGCTGAGCAATCCTAGATCTTCATAAATTCGCGCAGTTTTTGGATTGTAGTTACCGGTTCCCAAATGGCAATAACGACGAATGCCTTGTGGCTCATCGCGCACAACAAGTGAAAGCTTTGCGTGCGTCTTTAAACCCATCAATCCATAAACAACGTGTACACCCGCTGCTTCAAGTTTTCTGGCCCAGCGCACATTGTTTTGTTCATCAAAGCGTGCACGAATTTCAATAACCGCTACAACTTGCTTACCCGCTTCTGCTGCTTCGATCAAAGCCTCAATGATTGGGGAATCACCTGATGTGCGATACAAAGTTTGCTTGATCGCTAATACCTGAGGATCTTTTGCAGCATTTTCTAAAAAGTGCACAACTGAGGATGTGAATGATTCGTACGGGTGGTGAAGCAGGATTTCGCCTTGGCGAATCGCAGCAAAAAATAGGTCACTATCCTCGGAATCCACCTCTGACAGCGCTTTAGCGGTTTTAGATCTAAATGGCGGAAACTTTAGCTCCGAGAAATCTAAATCTGCGATTTTATTGAGCGAGGTTAGATTAAGTGGAGCACTAACATGGAAAATGTTTTCTGCGCCAATTCCTAATTCAGCTCCAAGTTTTGCCACGCGGGCTTCATCAACCCCCGCTTCTATTTCAAGACGAACTGGTGGTCCAAATCGGCGACGCAATAGCTCTTGCTCAAGTGATAGCAATAGATCTTCTGCTTCATCCTCATCAAGTTCAATATCCTGATTTCGAGTGACGCGGAAAGTGAAGTGATCCTCGATGCTCATTCCTGGGAACAGTTCTTGCAAGTGAATTGAAATCAGATCCTCTAGTGGCAAGAAACGAGTTGACCCAAACTTTGAGGTTGCGATAAAACGAGGCAAAATTTCAGGAACCTTTACGCGAGCAAAGAACTCTTCCTGCGTTGTTGGATTTTTTACCATAACCGCAAGATTTAAGGAAAGCCCAGAGATGTACGGAAATGGATGTGTCGGATCAACGGCTAGTGGAGTTAAAACTGGAAAGATTCGATCTTGGAATAATTTTGCAACATAGTTTCTTTCAGTTTCATCCAGCTGTTCCCACTTAACAAACTCAATTCCATGTTTTTTAAGTTCTGGCAAAATCTCTTTATGCAGAACCGTTGATTGACGTGTTACAAATTCGTTGACCTTTGTGCTAATAACCGCCAAAAGATCCTTGGGTTTGTATCCTGCAACATTTGTGATTGTGACATCGTTTTCAATCTTGCTCATCAATGTTGCAACACGCACCATAAAGAACTCATCTAAATTAGAGGAGGAAATAGCCAAAAACCGCAAACGTTCGAGCAATGGAACTGATGAGTCTTCGGCTAACTCAAGGACCCGTTGATCGAAGGAAAGCCAGCTGAGCTCTCGGTCGGTAATGTGCTCGAACTTCATCTGAAAATTATCTCCTGAAAGAGTGAACAACAGGTAATCGCGAAGCATCCCTGAGTTAAACCAGCCTCGCTTTTTACGCTTGAGGGCTCACAGCAACCTTTCAATCAAGGTGTGAGAGCGGCCAATTGATTGCATGAGGATATTTGCAGGTGCGACCATCCCCAGATGATTTACCACGCGCTCGACGCCACATCCAAGGCAATGCAAAGGTTGCAAACCAAGCAACGGTTATTAATGCTTTAACGACTTTGCTTTTTGGTTTTTGTGGTGGCAATGGCTGGCGCCAAGTCGGATCAAATGGCAGTTCAATTCTTTCTAACACCGCTTGTGCAACTCGATCATGTCCCATTGGATTTAAATGCAAGCGATCAAATGCAAGAAAGCGCGGATCTTTAAATGCCACTTCGTCATTTGCATCACACAGGATTGCACCAATTTCTTCAGCTACTGCGCGGACATTGTTATTGAAATCTCTAAACCGTGTCTGCCACGACTGAGCTAAGCGACCTTCACTGCCACTATCTTCTAGAACTGTAAATAACATAACTGTGGCACCGGATGCAGCAACCCTGCGTGCGGCCTGCGCGTACAAAGGCAAAGTTACATTGGGATTATATTTTGGCCGAATAACATCATTTGCGCCTGCATGAAACGAAACCAGCGTTGATTTATCAATAACTTGGGCAAGAGCGGGTTCTAGCTGTTCATCAATTACTTGCTTCAATAATTTGCCACGAATTGCCAAATTTGCATATTGAAAACCAGGTTGGTTAGCAGCCATCACATCTGCGACTCGATCCGCCCAACCACGATATTGGCCATACTTTTTCTCATCACACATACCTTCGGTGAAGGAATCACCGAGTGCGATAAAACGGTTATATTTCAAGGCTTTCCCCTACTTTATACGACGCTGCTGATCTATGTGGAACAGAGCGATGGATGTGGCAACGCTTGCATTCAGTGACTCTGTTGTTGCACTAATTGGAATTGAAATTACTAGGTCACACTTTTCTTTGGTGAGTCGTGCAAGACCTTTACCTTCAGATCCAACAATGATCATAAGTGGCTCTGTTGCAACCTTCATGCTGCTGATGTCTTGATCTGATTCGCCATCTAGGCCAACCACAAACATGCCAGCCTTTTTTGCTGCATCAATTGTGCGGGCTAGGTTGGTAATTTGTGCAATCGGTAAACGGGCAGCAGCACCTGCTGAGGATTTCCACGCAGATGCAGTCATTGTTGCTGCACGACGTTCAGTCATGATGACACCTGCTGCGCCAAATGCAGCAGCAGAACGAATAATTGCTCCAAGGTTTCGTGGATCTGTGACGCCATCAAGTGCCACAATCAACGATGGATACTTTGCGCGCTCCATGATTTCTTCAAAACTTGAGTATTGAAAAGGTTTAATTGCAAGAATGATTCCTTGGCTATTTGGTGAGATACCTTCGACTTCTGCTCGGTGTGCTTCGCGAATTGGTAGTCCATAGTGCAGAGCAAGTTTTAAACTTTCTGCAACGCGATCATCAACATCAATACTGCGCGCAACCAATAATTCGGTAGCTGGAACATTCTCGCGAAGTGCTTCGAGCACCGCATTGCGTCCTGCAACGATTTCACCGCGTGGACGATCACCCTTTGGCATACGAGGAGAACGAGTCTCCTTCTTTTCAGCGGCTTTCTTACGCTTTGCAGCTGCGTGATATGGACGATCTTCGGCCTTCGGTGTTGGGCCTTTTCCTTCTAGACGTCGCTTGTTATTTCCACCAGTACCGGCAGATGGTCCCTTTTTGGATTGGCGAATAGCGCCTTTACGGGATGAATTGCCAGCCATTGTTTACTCGTTTCGTTGTGCGTTTGTTAAGAAATAGACCAGCGAGGTCCTTGTGCAGTGTCCTCAATTGTAATTCCTAAAGCAATGAGTCCATCACGGATTGCATCGGATGCAGCGAAATCCTTACGCTCACGGGCAGCTGCTCGCTCTGCTAAAGCCAGTTTTATGGTGCCATCTAATGCAACAGATAGATCAGAGCCGCCAGCTGATGCAAATACTGGATCAAATGGATCACAGCCCAAAACCTCGAGCGCTCCGCGAATTTCATCGGCGTTCTTTGAAATTGCGGCTGTGTCATTGTCAGTGATCGCTTGGTTTCCTAATCGCAGATTTTCACTAATCGTTGCTAGAGCAACCGGAACAGCTAAATCATCATTCATCGCATCAGAAAATCCAGTGCTAATTCGTGGAGTTGGTTGTGCGCCAATGATTTCGGTGGCACGAGTTAAGAAGTTTTCAATTCGGCGAAAATTAGTAGCGGCTTCTTGTAGCGCTTCTGGTGAATATTCCAACATTGATCTGTAATGAGCTCCGCCTAAATACCAACGTAGTTCAATACCACGCACACTCTTTAAAATTTCGTGAACCTGCAAAGTATTGCCAAGTGACTTTGACATCTTTTCGCCGGATTGAGTTACCCATGCGTTGTGCAGCCAGCGCTTTGCAAAGCCATATCCGGCAGCTTCAGATTGCGCGATCTCATTTTCGTGATGTGGAAATACGAGATCTAAACCGCCACCATGAATATCAAAAGTTTCACCTAAATAGGCATGTGCCATTGCAGAACATTCAAGGTGCCAGCCTGGTCGACCTGGTCCCCATGGAGTTGGCCATGAAGGTTCGCCCGGTTTGGCAGACTTCCATAAGGCAAAGTCCCGCACATCTTTTTTATGTGTTTGATCCGCATCCGCTGCTGGTTGTAGATCATCAAGATTTTGGTGAGACAAAGTTAAATATCGTTCTAACTTTCGGACCTCTAAATACACATCGCCATTGCCAGGAGCATAGGCCGCACCTTTTTCAATCAGAATCTGCATCAACTCGATCATCTGCGTGATGTGGCCAGTTGCCCGTGGTTCGTATGTTGGTGGTAAAACATTTAGCGCCGTGTAAGCATCTGTAAAAATTCGCTCGTATTTCATTGCTAGAGCCCACCACGGCATCTTTTCGATAACTGCCTTTTGCAAAATCTTGTCATCAATATCAGTGACGTTTCGAATAAAAGTCACGTGATATCCAGATTTGATGAGCCAGCGGCGCAAAATATCAAAGTTAACACCGCTTCGTACATGACCAATATGTGGCGCGGCTTGAACCGTTGCACCGCAGATATACATTGATACCTGACCCGGGACTAGCGGTTTGAATTCATTTACTTCGCGGGTTGCTGTGTCGTACAGATTCATGGGGCCAAAACCAATGCCGTAGCAATTACATAAATGCCTTCGCCGCGACCAGTAAAGCCCATCTGATCAGATGTGGTTGCAGCTACCGATACAGGTGCACCCAGTGCATCACTTAAAACTTTTTGCGCTTCAGCTCTGCGCGGCGTGATCTTTGGTTGGTTTCCAACGATTTGCAAAGAAACATTGTTAATTACAAAACCTTTACCAGTTACAAAAACGCGAAGTTTTTCAATCATTGCAACGCCTGTTGCACCAGCCATTTCGGGGGTATCGACTCCGAAAAATGTTCCGATATCGCCTAATTGGCAGGCTGATAAGACTGCATCGCACAATGCATGCACCGCTGCGTCACCATCTGAATGTCCAACTAATCGCGGAGCATCGGTCCATTGCAAACCAGCTAAAGAACATGGCCCCGAATCCCCAAATTGGTGGGCGTCAACACCTATACCGGTGCGAAGTTTCGAGGCGTCCATTGTCTAAGCGTACTGGCTTCACCAGTGGTGTTTAATACGCATACAGGCTGTATCAATGGAAAAGAGTTCATAGTGACCTACACATCTCGACTTCGAGATCATGCAGCAAAAATTGGGCGAGATACTCGCATTGCATTAGTAGGTGCTGGCCAAATGGGCCGAGGCTTTGGAAACCAATTGGGCCGCAAAGAGGGTATTTGTCTATCTATTGTTGTTGATTCAGATCTGGAACGAGTAAAGGTTGTTTACTCAGATCTTGGTATCACCGACATTGTCATTAGTGATGACAAGGAGGTTTTGGCTAAAGCGATATTAGAAGGCAAGCACACCGCAAGCACTAATGCCTTACTAGTGTCAGAGCTTCCGGTTGATTTAGTTGTAGAAGGTACAGGTGTGCCAGATATTGGTGCGCAAATTACTTATTCATCGTTATTAGCCAAAAAAGATGTGGCTGTTCTTAATGTCGAAATGGATGTAACTATCGGGCCACTGTTGCACAAGGTTGCAACAGAAAACGGTGTGATTTACGCCGTCTGTCATGGCGATGAGCCAATTGAAGCCAAGGTACTAGTTGATTACGCACGAGATTTAAACTTTGAAATTATTTGTGCTGGAAAAGGCAAAAACAATCCGTTTGAGCCACTGAGTACCCCCGATACTGTCCGAGATACTGCAATTGCAAAGAAAATGAACCCAAAGATGCTGTGTTCATTTACAGATGGTTCTAAGACCATGACCGAAATGGTGGCACTTGCCAACACAACGGGTTTGCAACTGTCAAAGCGCGGAATGTATGGACCTGCCTCATCCGTTAAAACTTTGCACGATACTTTTGCGTTAGCTGTTGATGGTGGAGTATTAGATCGCCCCGGTGTAGTTGATTACTGCACCGGCGATGTTGCACCCGGTGTCTTCGTAATTGTTCGCCATAACGATCCATACATCGCACATGAGATGAGTTATCTAGCAATGGGACCCGGTCCTTACTTTGCTCTATACCGACCATTTCATTTAGCATCTATCGAAGCACCGATTACGGTGTATCGCGCAATTTTGGATCGGGAATCATCGTTGTTTGCACCTCATCTAAATGCAGAGGTAGTAACAATGACGAAGAAAAACCTTGAAATTGGTGATGTTATTGATGGAATTGGTGGCTTTACGGTGCGTGGTTATGCAGATAACGCACTAGATGCCAAGCGCGATAATTTGGTACCTATCGGCTTAATTGCTGGTGCAAAAATAATTAAAGCTATTGGGGTTGGAGAGCTGCTTACTTACGATCATGTTGAGTTAGATCAGGATTCATTTATTGTTGCTTTACGCAAAAAGCAGGATGAATTAGGCCTTACCTACGCTCCTAGCCAAGGCTAACTATGAGTTCTTTGACCAAGGTTGCATCCGTTGTTTTGGCTGCTGGTTCTGGAACTCGTTTTGGACATGACATCAACAAGGTGTGGTTGCCACTCAATGGAAAACACATTATTTCTAGGTCAATAACAAATGCAACTATTGGTTTTGAAAATGCACGCATTGTTTTGGTGATTAACCCTGATGACGAAGAGTTTGCCCGCACCGCCCTTGCCAGTGATGGAATGCCTGACAATATCGAGATTGTTTTCGGTGGTGCATCGCGTCATGAAAGTGAATTCAATGCTCTGAAGCATTTAAAGCCTGCAATTAATGCTGGTGAAATAGAGATAATTCTTATCCACGATGGAGCTAGGCCATTAGCAACACCTGAGTTATTTATTGCAATCGCAGAGGCAGCAGCCAAACATGGTGGGGCAATTCCAACAATTGCAGTGGACCCACGGGAGATGGATACGATCCACACCGACAGTATTTCGCGAGTTCAAACTCCACAAGGATTTCAAGCACCACAGGTGCTTGAAGCTTACGAAAAAGCTGCTGAAACAGGGTTTGTTGGAACTGATACCTCTGCATGCATGGAGAAATTTTTTCCAGATGTAGCAATTAGTGCTGTTGCGGGTGATGTTTTAAATATTAAAATTACCTATCCGCAAGATTTAGCTGTCGCCGAACGGTTACTTCAGATCCAATAGATTCTGCAGCAATTTCAACTCATTGTTCGAGTTGATTCGGGCACTTTCTGGATCAGCCGCAACCGTCATGACTTTTGCGTTAGCCAGCAACGGGACAAACCAGGTTGAAATTGTGGATTCACAGTCAATCGCGCTCACACGGATCAACTGCGGCGTAGAAACTCTGGCCATCGAATTGCGATCAACGGTGGCTGAAACAAAGCGGTCGGCGGTCACTGACTTAAGGGTTTCGGTAAATGCCGACACCGGGCGCACTGCATCAATATTGTCGGCGAGGGCTGCACATACTCGATCAAATTGAGCGCTCTTTACTAAGGCTCGTTGTGAGTCATGAATCATTACAAGCTCAGCGTTGGCCGCGCTTTGAATCCCGAGAGCCAAGTGGTGGGGATCGTTTGGGTCGCACACTATTTCTTCGAAACTAATATCGGAAATCTTCGAGAGCGCTTCCTTGCTTCCTGCAATAGCTAGATGTGCTTGCGATCCATAATTGGAAATAAAGGCAAGAGATTCTTGAATGCAAGCATTCACAACAGTGTCATTGATTAAGGTTTGAAACGCGAAAGGCGATGTAATCGCCACAACGACCTTCAGAGAAGGTGCGCTCATGCAATTATGAAGCTAGAACCTCGTCAAGGATTACTGCAGCCTTTTCTTCATCAGTGCGCTCTGCAAGTGCGAGCTCTGACACAAGGATCTGCTTCGCCTTGGCGAGCATGCGCTTTTCACCAGCTGATAGGCCACGATCTAAATCACGTCGGTAAAGATCGCGAACAACTTCGGCAACCTTAATAACATCACCTGAAGCAAGCTTTTCTAGATTTGCCTTGTAGCGACGAGACCAGTTTGTTGGCTCTTCTGTATATGGCTGGCGCAATACGCTAAATACTCGATCTAGGCCAGCTGAATCAACAACATCACGAACTCCGACTAGATCAACATTGTCTGCAGGAACGCGGACTGTTAAATCTCCTTGAGCCACTTTTAACACTAGGTAGGTCTTTTCTTCACCCTTGATCACACGAGTTTCAATTGCTTCGATTAATGCAGCCCCGTGGTGAGGATAAACAACGGTTTCGCCGACCTTAAATGTCATGTGATGCCCTTCGCTAGAGGGTCAATTCTACCAGCAATCTTTAGATCGCAAAACCTGGAATAAGTAGCGTATTTAACTGCTTATTTGGTGTGAGATAATTTTTCCTATGCGACGCATCATTTCAGCATTAATAATTACAGCATTAGCCGTCTCACTAAGTGGATGCGGCGCTGGTAACAATGCGTCTACTCGGAAAATAGCTCAAGTGACAGATGGCGTTGAAGCATCGATCACAGAAAACGGCAACAACATCAGAATTGTGAATTTACTAGTTGTTGCAGCTAGTGGTGGAAACGCTGTTTTGGTTGGAACCATTGTTAACAATGGCGATGAAGAAGACGCTTTGTTAGGCGTAGCAATCAATGGCAGCACCGCAAATTACACCGGCAATAATGTTCTACCAAAAGCTGTCCCAATTATTTTTGAAGGCGAGCGCGCTAACGCCAAGGTTGTGCTGGGTGGATTTGGCGCAACAGCAGGTGCCCGAGTTTCAGTCGGCTTATTTTTTGCCAAAGCAGGAGCGGTAACACTTGATGCAATTGTTCGCGAAGCTAGCGATGAATACGCTGGAGTTACAGCTAATGTTGAAGTTCCAGTGCCAACTCCGTCACCAACTTCAACTAAATAATTCTTTCCTGCTTACTTCTTTCCCTGATTAGCTACTGCAGCAATTGCCTCTTTGGCGGCAACTGGATCTAGATACTCTCCACCTTTTACAGTTGGCTTGAAGTTTTCATCCAAGGTGTACAGCAGTGGAATACCAGTTGGAATATTCAGCCCAGCAATGTCGGCATCACTGATTCCATCAAGATGCTTAACCAATGCGCGCAGTGAGTTACCGTGTGCTGTTACAAGTACACGATTGCCTGCCTTGAGGTCAGGGACAATCGCTTCGTGCCAGTACGGAAGCATGCGGGTGATTACATCCTTTAGACACTCTGTTTTCGGCGCTGACGGGCCCAAATCTGCATACCGAGCATCATGTGCTTGGCTAAATTCATCGGCATCATCGATAGGTGGTGGCGGGACATCAAAGCTGCGACGCCAGAGCGCAAACTGTTCCTCACCATACTGGGCCAATGTCTGTGCCTTGTCCTTGCCCTGCAGCGCGCCGTAATGGCGTTCATTGAGTCGCCAGGAACGATGGACCGGTATCCAATGACGATCACACGCATCCAGTGCGATCGCAGATGTTGTAATCGCACGGCGCAAAAGTGAGGTGTGAACAACATCTGGCAACAAGCCGCGCTCGGCCAATAATTCACCGCCACGCTTGGCTTCTGTTTCACCTTTAGCTGACAATCGAACATCTACCCAACCGGTGAAAAGATTTTTTGCATTCCACTCAGATTCCCCATGGCGCAGCAGTACTAGTTCAAAGTTAGTCATGAGTGCAGTGTAAACCAAATGTTGCTAGTTAAACCAAATGTTTAAATGCATCGAGATTGGACAAGGATTCGCCCCGTGAAACTCGCCAAGCCCATTCGCGCCTAATGGCGTTAGCAAACCCAAGTTCAAGAAGCGGGTTAAAGGAGCTATCGCTGTACTGCAGAACAGAGCCGATCAATCGATCTAATTCGCGATCTGTGACAGCAAATAGTGGAAGGCGGCCAACCAAGAAAATATCGCCAAGTTCATTTGTGGCAAATGCAATCCCATACATGGCGGCATTTTTTGCCATGCAATATGCGTGCACCCCAGGCTGGTTCTCATCGGGCTTCCTGATGACAAATGCATTAATACTTAAAGAATGATCGCCCACAATAAGTGCGCAGTGAGTTTGCAACTTTTTTTCACCTGGCAACGTTACTAAAAAGGTGCTGGTGTCTTTGCGTTCATATTCCAGATCATGAGAATCCAAAAACTCTTCAATTGTTATACGTGGATCAATCCCAGCCATTTACGCTTCCAAAGACTTACGGGCAATAGAGATGACTTGATCATAAATATCTAATGTCCCACGCGCAGTTGTGTCCCAACCAAAGTGGGAAGCATGCTCGATTGCACCCATTGAAAGCAGCACACGACGCTGAGGCTCTTGCAACAATCGCGCGATTACAGATGACCAAGCTTTTGGATCGTGACCATCAACAAGTACCCCTGAAATACCGTCGGCAACTGCTGTTCGAAGCCCACCTACTGCTGTTGCAACTACTGGCGTTCCGCATGCTTGCGCTTCTAATGCAACTAAACCAAAACTTTCGCTGTAGCTAGGGACGACAACTAAATCTGCTGCGCGATACCACTGTGCTAAATCTGCACGCTGTACCGGTGGTGAAAAACGCACGACATCTTGGATGCCAAGCCAGGAAGATAATTCACGCAAGCGATCGACTTCTTCGGTGTTGGCTCCTGATGCACCGCCAATGATGTTGACTATTAATTTATTACGAAGCAGTGGAGAATGCTTGAGCATTTCGCTTGTTGCACGAATCAAAACCTCTGGACCTTTATGAGGTTGAATTCGACCAACAAATGAAACAACAAACCCATCTTGGGGTAGATCTACCGCCGTGCGTGATGCGCTACGACCTAGGCCAGGTGTGAAGGTGTACAAATCGACACCTGGTGCAACTACGTGAACATTATCTGGGCAAGCATCATAGAGAGATACAAGGCTGGCAGCCTCGGCATCGGTGTTTGCAATTAAGGCATCTGCTGCTGCGACAACTTGGGTTTCACCTTGCACGCGAATCATTGGCTCTGGAACTTCACCTTCGGCCAAATTCAAATTCTTTACCCGCGCCATTGTGTGCATGGTGTGTACCAGCGGGATTCCAAACTCTTTTGCCGCTGGCATCGCAACTTTTCCAGAGATCCAATAATGTGAATGGATCACATCGTAATTTTCTTCTTTCATAATGCGCAAAAACTCTCGAGATAACCCGGCGATGTGTGTCGGGAGTTGTTCTTTTGTTAGCGAGCCATGTCCACAATCAAATTGCCGAACACGAACACCTGCAGATATTTCAAAGATTTCTGGTGAGTTCGCATTGGTACGACGAGTAAAGATGTCGACTTCCACGCCCATTGCAGCCATGCGTTGAGCTGATTCGACAACGTAAATATTCATGCCGCCAGCATCACCAATACCTGGTTGTTCCAGGGGCGATGTGTGCACCATTAGTACTGCAATGCGGCCGTTCATAGGATTAAAGGGTACGCGCCTTCAGTTGATTAAGTAAATCAAGCAAAGGTCGCGCGAATGAGGCCAATTGGTAGGCCTGCACCCAAAGTTGCAACGGGTTCTTCGTGCGCATCAATACCAAATTTGGATAAAGCAGCAGCTGTTATTGCTGGCATTGCACGGGCGCTGCCATCACTTATCTTGATTGCCACAGTTCGACCATCTGGCAAAGATGCAACGTTTACCGCTTCTGCTCCATCTTTCATAAACAATCCTGGGATGTTTTGCATCATGCGAGTTGCAAGGCGTCCTGGACCTGAAACCATTTCGGGAAAATCACGGCACGCTTGCACAACATCTTGATGCACTGGATCTGTACTAATTGTTAAGTTTCGAATCGCACGGGCTAGGCCCAATAATGAAAACAAGAATAGGGGCGCACCACAACCGTCGGTACTAGTTAGCGCCACTTTTTCACCGCTCATTTTTTCAACTTCAGCTTTTATCGCACGTTGTAAAGGGTGTGAAGCAGCTAAATACGTATCCGTTGGCCAATCATTAATGACACATGTTGCAAGCATTCCTGCATGCTTTCCACTGCAGTTCATTGCAAGTCGCGTTGGCTCAGAGGTGCGACGTAACTCTTCATCTAGTGGACGATCTAAAACGCACTTTAATGAATGCTCATCTAGACCTGCTTTTGCCAAGATAGCTTGTGCACCTTGTTGATGCATTGGTGTGCCCGCATGTGAAGCGCACACAAGTGCTAAAAGTCGCGGTTCTAGATCTAATCCTGCACGCACCATCGCAGATGCTTGAATCGACTTTAAGGATGATCGAGAGTAAATATCTAAGGTTGGATCTCCCATTTGAAAAAGAATTGATCCATCGGCATTGAGCAAAACTAAATGCCCTGCATGCACCGATTCGACAATATCGCTGCGGGTAACCTCGGCTAAAACTTCACCCACCATTGATTCAGGCTGCATTATTCACTTTGACGTTCTAGCGAAGACCACACATGCGCCTGTAGCTCTTGTCCCTCGGCAGCCATGTCGTATGCATAAAACAATTCGCCAGCGACAAGACCATACAAACGAACACCTGCTGTAACAATTTTCGCCGATGGCGCCGAATAACCTTGATCCATTACTAATTGAATCTTCGGACCATCAAAAGTTCCAACCCAACCTTCGGTGATACCGGTGCTATGTGAAATTAAAACTTCTAAAACATTGTTGGGTTTTACACGCCAGAAGCCAACTTCAGATGCTGCCGGGCGCACAATTTCACCTTCGGCATCGATGATCCAAGAACGAGAAAAGTAGTTCAAGAAATTTCGGCCATCGTGGTTAAAGACAACCTCGGATGCAAATTCAAAGCCTGGAATTGTTGGGTACTCGCCGCGACCCTTTCCGCGCCAGGTGCCAACTATCCATGCCAAAGGATTTAAATCTGGATGCAAACCTTCAGGGATTGTAAAAACCATTAGGGACGTTGCCTCCAGTTAGTTGTTCGTCGCGCTTGTGATTGGCGACCCTTAAATGCATAAATGATGAGCGCTACTCCTAATGCGATGGCAACGAGGCCAAGGATTATCGATGTCAGCAGCTCCATGGCTTAAGAATAGCGGTTAAACAATTACTTGCTGCGAGGCCGGCACTCCATCAACGGTTAGCGTTGCATCAATTGGTGTATTTCTTTTAACAATTGCCAGTGCAATCGTTCCTAATTCGTGATGACGAGCAACGGTACCGATAAATCCGACAACTACCCCATCATTTTCAATCTTTGTTCCAACAGCAGGGAAACCAACATCACTGCCATCTAGGTGTAATAAAACTAATCTACGTGGTGGATTACCCAGGTTATAAATTTTGGCCACAGTTTCTTGGCCTCGATAGCACCCTTTTTTCATGTGGACCGCGCTGTTTAGTACACCTATTTCATTGGGAATAGATTTGTGATCTGTTTCAAAACCGATGCGTGGGCGATGGGCAGCAACTCTTTCGGCATCTAGTGCCCAAGTGCCTACTTGTGTTGCAACTTCGCCAAATGTTTTTTTCATCTCTTCAACCTCAGCACGTGGCACCAAAGCAAATGGTCCACCAATTAAGGTTGGATTTCCCGGAGCACGCAAGACTGCAAATTCATTACTTGCATCACGTACATCAACTTGCAGCATAAATCGCATTTTGTTTAAGTATTCAATTAGATTGTCGATGTAGCCCGGATCTAAAACTAAAAATGTTGTTGTTCCATCATCAACTACATTAAATTGATATTCGATGTGGCCCTTTGCATCTAAAATCATGTTTGGCAGCCAAACACCAGGTTGTACATCACTAATAAACTGTGTTGTTAAATCATGTAACCATTTCAGACGGTCTTGGCCACTGACAGCAACAATGTTGTGGTGAGATAAATCTGCCCACGCTGTGCCGGCAGCTAACGCACGCTGTTCTTTAACAGGATCACCGAAATGCCAAACAGCCCCTTTGTCAGGACCTGCATCAACTAAGACGGCGCTCATGCGCTTAATCTACCGCGAATAAGAAGTAAGCGCCCTAGGGCTTAACGCATGCGGCACAGGTGCCGGTGATTGCAAAGTGAGTTACATCTGTTTTAAAGCCAAAATCATCAGCTAATGAGTTCACAAAGTTAGCTGCAGTTTCAATTGGAGCATCTCCTACTGACCCGCATGAATCACACACAAGATGCAGGTGAGTTAACTCTTCTGCTGCGTGATAAGTAGCACCGCCATGACCCAAGTGGGTGTGCTGAACCAAACCAACATTTTCAAGGGTTTCCAGGTTTCGATAGACAGTTGAAAGATTGATTCCGGGATGTGTTTGACGAACTTTTTCTGCAACCTCTTCAGGTGTTGCGTGCCCAAGTGAGCGCACCGCAGAAAGCACAAGTTCGCGCTGAGGTGTTAAGCGCAAACCCTTTTCATGAAGTTCGTGTTTTTCGGCCATAGCGAGAGCCTACCCTTATTTAGATCGCGCGCGAAGTAGAAGCAGGTAGACCTGGCAGCCTAAGCAGAAATTAAAGGCAGCGTTTAAGAAGGCCGCAGCTAATGCAAAGGCAACCGCCACAGTAAAGATGGCATTTATGCCAACGGCTAATCCAACTACGGCTGTTAATGCAAATAACAATCCAACAGCTTGTGCAAACTGTGGTGGTCTAACATCTTCAGTTGGAGCCACACCCTTAAGGCGAGGCTTCACAAAAGTTTTGTAAACAAATGCATACGGTGTGAACTGTGGACCTTTGATCGCACCGATTGCAAAAACAATTGCCTGGGCCAAAATTACCCAAAAATTATTTGTAGCTAAGGCTGTTGCAAGAACAGCGGTTGTAATGACCGCACCGAAACGTGGGCCGCGGGCATCGATTAATACTGCACTCTTATCTAAAACTTGTGTCATTGCTTTTCCTTGTCGCTAGTTGATTAATTGTTAAATGAAGAAACAATTAAGCAATACACAAAGAGGCAGCAATACGGCCGTAATCAATTACACGGCGCTTAGTAGCTGCTAACAACAT